>OFHB01000799.1_pt1 | contig 19560 bp, 18 predicted proteins | sample 1521881 | NCBI WGS metagenome assembly OFHB01 (sample SAMEA3504090, study PRJEB24116) | mouse gut metagenome | biome: mouse gut; feature: mouse-associated habitat; material: faeces | place: Denmark | collected 2011
GGGGGTATCCCTGCCTTGGCTGACCTTGTCCTCTGACATCTCTTTCTCCTTTGCTTTGAACTTATCTATGGCATATGTCTGCGCGAAGGTTTGCGGTTTATTCTCCACTTGTGACAGCTTAATGGATAGCCGGAATAACTTGACAATTAGCACAAATATAATTGTGAGAAATACAAAGTTAACCGGAGAGTAGACTCCAGTAACCGCCGCGCCCCATTCAATAATCTGGGGGAAAATACTCATACAGACCAGCAGCCCTGAAAACAGTATCCAGAAAACGGCGTCTTCTATCTTCGCCTGTGCCTTCCGGATGCGCAGGATAATCCATGCGCAGTTCAGCGCCGATGCCAGCAGCAGGACAATTCGCAATGTTATGGTCATAGCGCACCCCTTGGACGGAAAAACTGCACAAAGAGAATAGAAACAAACATATTGAGCATATACCTGATTGAGCGGCCCAGGTTCAGATAGCTTGTCCCGGCGATCCGCTCGTGCATCTCCACCTGGACCTCTGATATACTGGCTCCACAGCGGAGCAGATAGGAGATGGTATCCGGCTCCGGACCGTAGTTGATATTGCTGGAGAAATTCTTCAGCACATTGGCGTTGAACAGGCGCATACCCGATGTGGGATCTGTAACCCTCTTCCCAGTGGTGAGGCGAATGGCGGTGGTAATCAGCGTACTGCCCAACATACGCAGGGTGTGGGGCTTTTTCTCCTCGCAGAACCGGGAACCAATGACAATATCCAGCTTCTCCCGCTCCATTTTGTTAATCATCGTTTCTATGTAACAGGGTTCGTGCTGGCCGTCGCCGTCAAACTGGAGAGCCGCAGTATACCCGTTCTGATATGCGTAGCGAATCCCCGCCTGAAATGCTCCCGCAAGGCCCAAGTTGACTGGCAGATCCAGCAGCGGATATCCATTCTTCCGGCAGATTTCCGCCGTATCGTCCTTGGAGCCATCGTTGACCACCAGATATTCCCATTTGGGATCGTTCTTTTGCAGATTCGTAACCACCCGCTCTATGTTCTCCGCCTCGTTGTAGGCAGGGATGATAATCAGAAATTTCTGCATGGCATTCCTCATTTTCTTTAGTTGCGGCCCATCACCTGAGTTTGATGTTCATCAATACCAGCCCTACCAAGATAAATGTACTCCCTAAGATCTGCATCGACTGGATACTTTCTTTAATTATTAACACCGAGGAAAGCATCGTCAATAAATACACGGCACCTGATGCAATGGGAAAAATATAGCTTAAATCATTTTTTGAAACCAACCCCATGTAAATCAGAAAACTGATAACATACAATAGTAATCCAAGTATAGACAACCAGCTAATTTTTAGTGATAAGACCGTCTGGCTTACGTTAAGGGTCAATGTTTCGGTGCTGCCCAGTTTAAAAAGGACAAGACCAGATACCGAAAAAAGCACATATATCGCTATAATGGCATATTGCATATAAATTCCCCTTTTACCCTGTGTCTACAACACACAGGCGCTCTGCTGATGTGCACCGCAGAACGCATTCGTTACTTGTTGTTAGTACACTCGTAATACCGAAAGAGTGCTAAATCTCTCGTGATACCCGCAAGCGACATTTTAACAGCAGGAAAATAGTGCATTAAGATGGTCTCAATTTCGTCGGCAGTATTTACGTGTTCATAGTGCATCATTGTTGAATACGCCAAGTGATACCTATGTCTAAACTCCAAGCCTGTAGTCATTTCATAGGCAACTTTCCAGAGAAACCGGCCCTCGTTTGGTATTGCAACTCGGAGACATCCCCCTGGTTTCAATAAATATGTACACTGTTCTACAACTTCTGTCAGATTACAGATATGCTCAAAAGCCGCTATCGCTGTTATGCGGTCATATCCCCCCTTTCCGCGCACAACCTCGCTAATATCAGCATAAGCGTTACGTATACGTGAATACTGATCTGCTTGCTCATAGAGCATACGGAAGGGTTCGACAATGTCGTAACACTTTGTTTTCTCGAATTTAAGTTGGTTTAGTGTTCCCGCACCGATTTCCAATGTGACGAGATCATCCTGCTCGATTGTATCTTGAGCTACTTTTCTGTGCATCCATCCCTCTACTTTGGATGAGAAGAATGTAACCTTTGTTTTGCCATTGCGATTATTGGAGTAGTGTTCGTTATAGATTTGCTGATATGCTTCCGGAAGTGTTGGACGTTCCTTGGGATATCTTGCGGAAACTTCTTCCCAGGATAGGGATAATTTCTTTAGTGTCTGCATGATGTTACCTCTCTCAAGTTTCATTCATAAACCTGTTATTGTTCCTCAATACATTCAGCATTGAACAATCTAAATGACAGTGACCTTGTATCTCCGTTTCCCGGTACTACTGATTGTGTAGGAATCAGCGTTATCGTATATGATGATTCACTGGACATTTTATAAATCGGAATGCAAATATCTACCTGCTCTTTTGTCTTCGGAATTTTGAAATTGCCCATATATCCAGTGGAATCCTTGTAATTTATGGTTATATCAGAATTCAAAAGCCAGTTATCCACCCGCAGGGCAAGCTGAGCAGACGTGCTGTCGTATGTGCCGGCCAGCTGTAGTGTAGCCGCATTCTCACCTAGCCAGCGGTCTCCATATATACCCGTCTCTTTATATTTATAAATTAGTTTGGTTTTTTGCCCGTTCTTCCGAAAAAGGTGATACTTTTCTAACCCTATCTCCACCTCATCATATCCTTGTAAATGGTATCCCCCCATGTTGACAATGTATTCCGGAGCGGGTGCGTCAGGGTCTGTCCATCCTACTAAATTATAGCTTAACAGAGTTATTTCCTCCAAATTCAGCTCTCCGACAGACAAAAAGCTGGGGGTGGTGCATCTATACGGCTCGTTAAAATAACATTCAAATCGAAAATTGCCTGCAAAATCGTCAGACTCCAAAAGTAAAATCTGTTTATCTGACATCATGTCACTGACTTGTTTTGCAAAATAATCATTTAGAATTAAAGCGTCATTTTTTGATGAGGAATCCACATTTCTTGCTATATAATAGTACGGACTTATAGCAGCGCCTATCGACAAAATTACCGCTGCAGCAAAATAAATTCTCTTAAAATATCCCGCCTGTAAAGAATATATTGCACCCCAAATAAGAACAATTAGAATACAACGGAATCCTACTTTCGATACGTCATTTTCAGCGAACAAACGCAAAAAAAGTGTACTTGGGCCATCTACATGGCACCCAAAATTGGGGATTAATGGAAGGAATGATAAAAGAACCGATCCGAGACCCATTATCACAGTAAAATTACGTACATCCACGCAGTGAGGTGCTTTTTGAAATTGTTCATACAAATGCATAAATAGGATAACAAACAAGATAAATGAATAAAAGAAATATCGGGAATGATACCGAATTTCTGCATCACCTAAATTCTCACGCACAACAATCATCAGACAAATGGCGCCAATAGAAAAAAGAACATATATAAGACTTAACATTAACATTTTCTGTGCTCTTTTGCACAGAACTTTCCAATTGCTGATTAGCAAAGGAATGATAAAAACACCTGTAGCCAATATGGTATATAATGCATATAAAACGGCTGGATAAATCAAGTTCCTAATTGTTGTCCAATTCAAGACCCCACGAATGTTAATCTGCGTAAGACCGCTGTTGATGGCATTTTGCAGGAAAAATCCCATTACAGAATCGTAAAGTCCTTTTAGGAATAAGAATGTCAGCGTATAGACAACACAGCCTATGATAGATCTACGTCGTATTTGTTTATCAATCAAGGCCTGTATAAGCAGAAAAGCTGGCACCGCAATTATGAGCGCCAAATTCATTGATTTGCAAATAGAGAGCAAGAAAGAACATGCACCAAGTCCTATCATACCATTGCGACTCGTATTCTTATCAACAACAATATGAGAAAATGCAACGAAAAACCACATCATCAATGGGTAATTCAGACTTTCCTGCATTGCCTGCAAGGTGTAATGCATTTCACCTAATAACAGCCCGTATGCAACTGTAAGCCAAACATGTTTACGGTTTTCTAAATATTTGCTTGCCAGAAAATAGATTGGGAAAAGTGCAGATGACATCAGTAATGCATTAATACACAATATCATTGCGTGCGCAGTCTCCATATTCTGCGTCAAAAGAAAAACCGGAGATATAACTAAGCTATACAAACAAACCGTGTAATTAAACAGTGCCCCTCGGAGCATTAGTCCGTATCCGGCTGCAATGCCTTGCGCCAATTTAACATGTAAAAATTCATCCCCAAATACGTTGTATTGTCCGTATCTTACTGCAATTATCCCCCGGAAAACCGTGCTAAAAATAAAAACAATAATTAATGCTTTCCATGGGGTTGAATGGCGTCTCTTCTCCAAGTTCCTGTACCTCCTGCATTTTTCGATATCAACTTATTGCATCACGGATTATAACTAATTGCCCCAAATGCATGCATAACATCTCTATTTCAATTCAACAGGAATATTGCAAGCAAGATCAAAATCACCATCATCAGCAATCCCATAGAATAACTCAAGTTCTATCATTCCCGCAACATCCGGCATTGTTAACGGGATTATCACATATCCGGAACCATCCCAATTAGAATAATCGCCGCTTACATCTGAATGGTCCCAATATCTTTTATAGCATCTGAACAGCACATCTTTGTTGGAGCAGCGCCATTCGCCAGATTGCGCCTGCTCCATAATAACGATCCGAAGTTGATATGTCCCCCCGCGAATCAACTGCAGCTTCTTGGGTGGATTGACGAATTTTCCTGCTCTCTCCTTCATACAAAATACAAAGGAAGGGAATGTACGATAGCGTTCTTGATATTTATTTTCACAGTCTCTCCATTGACGCTCAACCATGGCGGCACGCAGCATCAATGCCTTAAAAAGTGCCTTTTTCTCCTCGTTTTCCAAATAAGTGCTGTTATTATAGACCTTGCTTAAACCGGAAAACACCTTGCCATCACCGTACAGGTGTTCGTAGTAGTTTTCGAAAACGTACCGTTGAGGCTTGACCATTGTTTTCCAATCCGAAGTGCTTCCAGGCCAAGCTAATGTGACATAGGGCCTGACTGCAACGGATTCCGGATGTATTTTGACCACATAGTTGAAATAGGTTGACCATTCGTCTAAACCGGTATTCTCTATACCGGGATATTCATTTAAGAGGTCAACATACCACTCTTTACGGATGATCTGAGGCATATGTGAGGCATACTGCAAATTAGGGTATCCGTTGGACTTTAGAAACATATTGGTCCGCATCATGGAGCGGTCATAGGATGTAGGCTTTCCTACAACATTCCTCCATTCATCAAGATCATAACAATAAAATGCCTGATAGCGATTTTCATTAATATAAAAATCTAAGTCAATGCGTTCAAGCGGGCGGTAATCATCATCGCTCATGATAAATTCGTCCTCTAGCTCTGGCCGTCTCATTGCCAGGCACCGCAAAAAAAAGTTCCTATGCGTATGATCGCTTGGCAGTTCTTCACGCTGCAACAATTCGCTGTCTGTCACATAAGTGAGTGCAAGACGCCCTGTATATAGACGTGTCATCTCTTTTGCCATGGATTCTGGACAAAAAATAAGCGCTTTTTTCAGAAAAGGCATGAAATGCTCCACATACTGGAGCGTATCCAGCAAATCGTTCGTCCGTGCGCTGAGATATACGATTTGTTCTACCCGGTGTGTTCTCTCAACAGACATTCGGGCTAGCAAAATGTTTTTCAGAATCGGCTCAATAGATTCATCCCATGTTGGTACGTGGTACCGTTCAAGCATTTTACATTTGTCATCATATTTTTGGGGGAATATTTCATATTTCCCAATAATATCGATTAATTGTTCTGGATTGTCTGGATCAAAATAATCACAGTACTCTCCGCCGACTTCCCGCATAATTGGCACATCTGAAAGAATTGTTGGAACTCTATTCTGTAATGCTTCTACTGTGGCAAGCCCATATCCCTCAATATAGCTTGGGAAAAGGACAAATGACGCATGAGCATATAAATAATGCAGCGTACTATCGCTTATTCCCTGTAAATGGAACAACGACTTCCCATTCTGGGGATGCCTCTCAATTCTTTCCAGCAAATCATCTACCTTCCACCCTTTTTTTCCGACAAAAACGAGCTGATACCCCTTTTCACATAATTCCATGTCAAACGCATCCAGCAAAACCTTATGATTTTTCCGGATTTCAAGAGTACTGACGGTTAGAAGTATCTTCCCTCGCTCCCCAATTTCCTGAACCAAGGGCGCAGCCGCAGCTTCGCGGTCTACTATGTTTACAGTCGGGTTAAAGAAATCCCCTCCTAACGGCACAACCACATATTGGATCTCTCTGGTACATCCGACAGCTTCCGCAATCTTTTGGATCTCCCCCCGAGTAAATTCAGCCTCTGTAAAAATATAGTCCGCATAGTCCAATACCGCTGCAATATACGGCGGGAATCGCATATAGTTTTCACTGGAAGTAAACTGAGGATGGGTGAGCGTAATCACATCATAAACAAAGGTTCCGATCTGAATATTCCTTTTGGCGAGCTGTGGGTACAATAGGTTTCGCGGAGTTGTCAGCACCCAGACAGAGTCCATATCCAGCCAAAACGAGTCCGCCTCAAGTTGATCGATTGTAATGGCTCTTCCAGTGACACATCCTCTTTTGTTTCCCTTGGAAAGTCGATAATACTCAATGAACCTGTTATTGTCACAGATTGAGAAATTAAAATCTCGATTATTTCGCAGCAATATCACTTGGTAATTTAGATTATGTTGTTGTGCAATCAAACGGACGGCCGTCTCAATCACCGCACGCTGGATCCCAGTTAATATGGGAACCGCCAGAAGTGTGGTAATGTCCACATAAACTGTTTTCATCTTGTTTTCCTCATCCAAAAACATATTTTCTAAAGCGAAGTTTCAGAGCCTGTCTAATATTATCTGGCAGTTGCAGATAGATGGGTTTAAGCATGCGGTATATGCGAAATGTAAGCTTCCTGACAAACATCACATCTCTCTTAGAATGGAAGTCCGCATCTACGTATATACAGTTTTTCAAACGGACATGATAGGCTGAAAATTCTGGCCAGGATACAAATGCATTCATAAATTCCATGTGAAATTTTTCTTTGGGCAACGACTTTATCCGCTCCTCCCACAGCTCGACATAATCGCTCCGTGGAATATTGGATGCTGTTATCATATACACTGAGTCAAAAAGGCTCTGATTATCCAGATTGATCAGATCAAGATAATCAATATCTGAACGAGGCGATGAAGCGTATATATGTAGAGCTTCCATTGTACAAGGCAGCGAATTCCCGGCTTGCTCTAATCGTCTTTCCAGCAAGGAATACAGCTTATCCAATGTGCTGATTGCCTCAACATAATTATCCGCCATAAAGGTTTAATCTCCACTTCAAAGTATTTCCATGAGCCGAAATTCGATTTTATGTCAGAAATTTCTGATACTTACCGCAGATCACATCTGTTTCACCAAAGTCAACCTGCCTGCCTTTATGCATCCACAGCACCTTGTTGCACAGCTCCCGGATCTGTGTCAACGAATGAGAAACGAGTATGGTAGCCGCGCCGCCGTCAATAATCTCCCGCATTTTCCTGGCGCTCTTTTCCTGGAACGCGCCGTCACCTACGCTCAGCACCTCATCTAAAATCAGTATCTCCGGCTGCACCAACGACGCAATAGAGAACGCCAGCCTGGACTGCATCCCTGTGGACAGCTGCTTGAACGGCCGCTCTGAAAACTCCCGCAGCTCCGAGAAGTCCAGAATCTGCTCATAGGTCTCATCCATGAAGTCCTTGGTGTACCCCAGCATGGCCCCCCGCAGATACGCGTTCTCCTTCACAGTCAAATCTCCGTCAAACCCGGATGCCAGTTCCAGCAGGGCGGAGATACGCCCACTGCGCTCAATGTGCCCTTCCCGTGGCTCCATCACGCCGGTCACCGCCTTCAGCAGCGTGGACTTCCCCGCGCCGTTAGTCCCAATGATTCCCAGCATGTCCCCCTCCATCAGCTCGAAGGACACGTCCTCTACCGCCATAAACGTCTCCACACGGTACTGATTTTTCAAGTGCCGCATGGTCCACTCCTTCAAGCCGATGTCCTTGAAGTCCCCTATCTTATAACTGATTGACACGTGGTCAACCCTTAACATCGTCTTCATCGCAGCTCCTCACACATAGTAAAGGAATTCATGGTTGTACTTCTTGTACATGTACGCGCCAATCCCCAGAGCTGCCAGCGCATACCCAGCCGCCAGCAGGTGGAACTGGAGCGTGGGGATAGTCCCGTCTATCACGATCTTCCGGAAATACCGGATGAACAGATAGAGTGGGTTCAGCAGGAACGCGCACTGCACCGTGTAGCTGTAACTGTCAATGGTATAGAAGATAGCGGACATCCACAAAATGAGCTGGGTCAGTATGCCCCACAGGTACTGCATATCCCGGAAGAACACGAACAGCGCGGAGAGGATCAGTCCTATCCCCAGGTTAAACACAATGAGGCACCCAACCGGGTACACCAGCAGGAGGAACTTCCACGTAAACGGAATACCATCAACAGCTACAAAGGTGAAGAAAATCAGCAGCGTCAATCCGAAATTAATCAGCGATGATACATTCTGGGACAGCAGGAACAGATACTTGGGTACATTCACCTTGGTGAATATCCCCGCGTTGCCCACCAGGGAGTTCATGCCCAGGTTGGTGGCATCCGTAAAGTAGGAGAACACCAGCTGACCGGCAAATAGATACACCACATAGTGGTTCACGTTGTTTCCGAAGAAGTTGCTGAATACCATCCACATAATCAGCAGGTTCATCAGCGGGGACAGAATACTCCAGGCCATGCCCAGAATGGTCCGTTTGTACTTTTTGGCGAAGTCTCGCTTTACCAGCTCGCTAAACAGGAATTGGTGTTGTTTTAGTTTTTGCAGTATCATAGTTTTCCTACTCTCGTCCCCGCCAGCAACAGAGGGTGTCCGAGAGAATATCCTCCAAAGGAATTTGTGGCTCCCAGCCGGTATCAGCCGTGAGCTTGGTATGGTCGCAGCAGATGACCGGGGTGTCGCTAGGCCGCATTCTGGTTGGGTCCTGCTCTACAGGGATGGGACAAACAGCCATCTCACACAATTTATCCAGGATCTCCTGGGCGCTGTAGGTCACACCAGAGCCAACGTTGTACACCTCACCTGGTTTCCCCTTCTCCGCAATCATCCGGTAGGCCCGGACCACGTCCCTCACGTGGGTGAAGTCCCGGCGGGAGGTAAGGCTGCCCACCTTCAGCGACTTTGCCTCGCCCCGCTCCACCTTTACAATTCCTGACGCAAAGTCTGGAATGAGGAACCCCAGCCGCTGTCCCGCCCCGCCGTGGTTGAAGGACCGGGTCATGCAGATGTTCATCCCGTAGGCCCGGACATACACCCGCGCCATCTCCTCCTGGGCCTTCTTGGACACGGCGTAGGGCGTCTGGGGATGGGTCTCCAGCGTCTCACTGACCAGTCTCCCCTCCTCGCCCAGATTGCCGTATTGGTCCGAGGAACCCACCAGCACCATCCGCATCGATGGGTCAAACGCCCGCACCGCCTCCATCAGGTTGACGGCGGCGATGACATTGATTTCCATAGTCTTCTGGGGAATTTTCCAGGACCTTGCCACATCCGCCTGGCCAGCCAGATGAAACACCGCATTTGGTTTTGTCTGAGAAACGACCTCTTTCATCTGTTCCGGAGCCAGCAGATCGGCCTGTATCGTGTCCGGGCCCGCCTGAAGGTCAATACCAAGGACTTCATACCCGTTCTCCTCCAGCTCCCGACGCAGGTACTTCCCTACAAAGCCCTGGCTGCCGGTAATCAGAGCCCTCACCGGCTGGCCTTCTCTCTCTTCGCCAGCTGGAGGTCATGCTCCGCCATGATGGCGCACAGCTGCTCATAGCTGGTCCTCTGGGGATTCCAGCCCAATACCGTCCGCGCCTTGGCGGGGTCGCCCCACAGATTGTCCACGTCCGTGGGGCGGAACCACGCCGGGTTTACCTCCACCAGCACCTTCCCCGTTGCCTTGTCAATGCCCTGTTCCTCCATGCCCTGTCCACGCCACTCCAGATCAATTCCATCATGGGCAAAGGCCAGGGTGGTGAACTCCCGGACCGTGTGCTGTACGCCGGTGGCGATGACAAAGTCCTCTGGCTTCTTGTGCTGGAGCATCAGCCACATGCACTCCACATAGTCCCTGGCGTAGCCCCAGTCCCGTCTGCTGTCCAGGTTTCCCAACTGGAGCTTGTCCTGCAAGCCGCAGGCAATCCGCCCGGCGGCGCGGGTGATCTTACGGGTCACAAAGTTCTCCCCGCGCCGCTCAGACTCGTGGTTGAACAGAATGCCGTTGACCGCGAACATGCCGTAGGCCTCACGGTACTCCTTCACCATCCAGTACCCGTACTGCTTGGCAATGGCGTAGGGGCTGTAGGGGTGGAAGGGCGTGGTCTCCCGCTGGGGAACTTCCTCCACTTTGCCGTACAGTTCGGAGGTGGAGGCCTGATAGAATCTGCACGTTTTCTCCATACCCAAAATCCGGATGCCCTCCAGCATCCGCAGCACCCCCAGCGCGTCCACGTCCCCGGAGTACTCCGGCACGTCGAAGCTCACCTGCACATGGCTCTGGGCCGCCAGGTTGTACACCTCCTCCGGCCGCACCAGCCGCAAAATGCGGATGATACTGCTGGAATCGCTCAGGTCACCGTCGTGGAGGGTGATTTTTCCCAGCAGATGGGCAATCCGGTCCGTGTTGGGCAGAGACGCCCGCCGGGTCATCCCGTGGACCTCGTACCCCTTCTCCAGCAGCAGTTCCGCCAGGTAGGACCCATCCTGACCCGTGATACCCGTTATCAACGCTTTCTTCATATGTAAACTCTCCTTATAGATACTCTGTCCGGTTACAGATTTTAAGATTTTCCAGGACCTTCTTGATATCCCCGGCGTGGTCCTTCTCGCAGATGAGCAGCGCGTCCTCGCTGTCCACCACGATCATGTCCTCCAGTCCCACGGCGGCAATCAGCTTCCCGCCGCCCTGGATGGTGGTGTTTCGGGTGTCCACCGTCACCACGTTGCCGTTTACCACATTGCCCAGCTCGTTGCTCCGCTTGATCCGGCTCACCGCCAGCCAGGAGCCTACGTCGTCCCAGCCAAAGGCCCCGCTGAGGATGTAAATGCTTTTCGCCTTCTCCATCACGCCGTAGTCGATGGACTCCGCCTTGAAGGCATGGAACTCCCGCTCCAGCACCTGCTCCTCCATGGGCGTGCCAATGGCCTCCCCGATTTTGCCCAGACTTTGGTACGTCTCCGGGAGATAGGCCTCCAGGTTTTTCAAAATGGTGGAGGTCTTCCAGATGAACATGCCGCTGTTCCACAGGTACTGCTCCGAGGCCAGATACGCCTTCGCCGTCTCCAGGTCCGGCTTCTCCACGAACCTCTCCACCGCAAACGCCCGGCCCAGGGTCTGCTTCGGCTGGAACTTGATGTACCCGTAGCCCGTCTCCGGACTGTCCGGGGCAATGCCCAGAGTTACCAGGTTTTCCCCCTGCTCCGCCACGTCGCAGGCGTCCGAGAGCGTGTTCAGAAACAGGGATGTGTATTTAATGAGATGGTCCGACGGCAGTACCATCATCACCGCGTCCCCGTACCGCTTCGCCATATGCACCGCCCCCAGACCGATGCAGGGCGCGGTGTTCTTCCCCACCGGCTCGCAGAGGATGTTCTCCTCCGGCAGGTCCGGCAGCTGGGAACGCACCAGGTCCTTGTAGCTGCGGTTGGTGGCAATAAAGATATCCTCCATGGCTACCAGGGGCAGAATCCGCTCCACTGTCAGCTGGATCATGGTCTTGCCGTCGTCGGTCAGGGACAAAAACTGCTTGGGCATGTTCTGCCGGCTCCGGGGCCAGAACCGTTCTCCACGGCCTCCGGCCATGATTAATGCTGCCTTTTGCATCGCTGATTCCTCTTTCTACTTCCCAATCTCTCTGCAAATCTCCATCAGACGGTTTGCAGAGGCATCCCAGGTGTATTTTTTCGCCTGTAACCGTCCTTTTTCCACCAAATTTCTGACGTAAATCTCATCGGACAGCACGCGCCATATCCCAGACGCAATGCCCTCCACCTCCAGCGGGTCCACCAGCTCCGCAGCGTCCCCCACCACCTCCAGCAGGGATGCCGCATTGGCGCAGATCACTGGACAGCCAAAGCTCATTGCTTCCAGGGGCGGGATGCCGAACCCCTCGTACAGGGAGGGGAACAGGAATGCCGCCGCATTCTGATAAAGCGTGTTCTTCTCCGCGGCGGAGACATAGCCAGTAAAAATCACGTCTTCCTTACAGCTGATTTCCTTGACAGTCTGGAGAATTTCCTCATCTCGCCACCCCCGGCCACCCGCCAGTACTAGATGGTGGGGAATGTGATACATCTCTTTTAACAGCGCAAACGCCCGCAGCAGGCGGGCGAGATTCTTCCTCGGCTCAATCGTGCCCACGTACAACAGATATGGCCTGCGAATGTCCCATTTCTGACAGCACTCCCCGAAATCAGCTATCTCTGGATGTAGGGACGGCGCGGGGTATATCACGGAGATTTTTTCTCTCGGAACCCCCAGCAGTTCTGCAATCTCCCCTTTGGAAAACGCCGATATGGTTAAAATGCGGTTGCTGCGCTCTATGCTGTATTGGATGCCCTTCTCGATTCTTCGCAGATTTTTCTTATCCATCGTCTCTGGATAACGCAGATATGTCATGTCATGCACTACAGTCATGACGTGACCGCTTATTCGTGGCGGTATGATAAAATTAAAAAAGATGGTCAGGTCTGTTTGATCTGGAAATAGACGGTTGTAAGAGATGGGGGCAATATCCCAAATGCGCCGGTAGATGCCGTAGGGGAACAATCGGTTTTCATGAATGGGAATGGTAATCCCCTGTAAAGCCTGAGAATTATCATTTTTTCCCGCGAAGTTGAATATGTTTCCGTAAAACTCCAAATCTGACTGATTGCGCAATCGCTTTGTCAACTCATATGTATATGTACCGATACCGGAACGGCTGCCACAGCAGGGCTGCAATTCTAACGCTACCTTCATCCCATCTATTCACTCACTGCTTTCTCAATAACTCTATCCAGATGCTCTGCGGAGGTACGCCAGGAGAAACGGCGGGCATTTGATAAGCCGTTCTGCCGTAATTGTTCCATCAACGCTGGATTTTGCAGTACTTGCAGTATCCCATTGCTGATATCTTCTATATCATAGGGATCCACATAGACCGCCCCATCTCCGCCCACCTCCGGCAGGGCGCTGCCGCTGCTGGCCAACACTGGCGTACCACACGCCTGCGCTTCAATCACCGGAATGCCGAACCCCTCGTATAGAGAGGGAAACACGAACAGGTCTGCGGCAGAGTATAGTGCGGGCATGTCTTCATCCGGTACATAGCCGATAAACCGGACATCCTCAGTATGCTGTATTCCCTGTAACGCTGCATCCCTGCTGAACTTCCACCCCTGTTCCCCTGCGATTACCAGCCGATGGGGAATGCCGCTTTCTTTTGCTCTGTCAAAAGCTCTGATGAGTCGCTCCAGGTTTTTCCGAGGATTAAAATTCCCCACGAACAGGATGAAATATTCCGGAAGATGATATTTCACGCGGAGGGTACTCAGACGCATCTCGTCGGCTGCAGGCCGCATTTCCAGGGAAGCAGCGCAGGGTACAACCTCAATTTTCTCTGGTGGAACATGTAATATCTTCACCATTTCCTGCTTTGTAAACTCGGAAATAGCCAGAAACATCCTGGCCCGACGACACACATACCGGTATTGCAACCGCCACCAGAGCACGCGGGAAAACTGGTAGGTCTCTCTCATCCGGTAGACGGCCAGATCTGTTATAAGAGGCACAAGGATGCAGCTTTTGGGGAGAAAAAAGGGGACTTTTGAATCGGTTGTCAACAGAATTGCATCTTTGCAATATTTTCTGCCTAATTGAAAGGTCTGGAAAAATATCCGCCACAGATGCTGTCTGTGGACCCACGGTACACGAATAATTTCTGTGAATGAGGATACCGGAAAGTCTGGGCTGTCATGCGGTAAAACAACATGGTGCTGTCTTTGGGCAATCTCGGTATAAGGCCCAAACAAATTGCGGAGCAGGATGCCGATCCCGGAGTTATTCTTTTTATATTGCAGGGCATTGATGACAATTTTCATTCCGGCTCCTCTGCTGCTTTCTGCTTATCCAGGCAGTCTCCAACTACGCTTACCCTTGTGGTCCATTGTGGCTATTACTCCCGCATCGCACCGCATACATACAGATTGGCAGACATATGAAACAGTTGTCAAAATCTGTAATGGCATCAGACAGGCAGATCTTCATGTTATGTGGTGTCGTAATTGCAACATATGTCTTTTGTATAGACAGAATGTGTAAGTTGCCGCAGATTATAATAATAAAAAGATATAGGTATTCTATCGTAAAGTCAACTTAAAATCAAGTATAATTATATATATATTTAAATCGGATCGTTTTTTATTTATAGTCAGTTTTATTATATTGACTATAAATTGTGAACTGCCCCATGTTAAGCAGACAGAGAAATAAAATAGAAAATTATGAAAAGCCACAGAGTATTCCAGATGTTGTGCACTACCGTACAATACGGGTATCTGTCAAGCCACATGGCATTAGACGTAGACCTCTATTGGCGTATGGAGGCCCAGCCGCCTCTGGAGATGGCTGAAATTGTAGTAGGCAATATAACTCCTGGATCATCCGGCTCAGCTGCTCGCGACCGGCAAACCTCTTGCTATAATAATACTCCCGCTTGAGGATGCCCAGAAGTCCTCCATAGGCCCGTTATCAATACACTTGCCCACTCGGGACATGCTTGGTGTCATCCCAGCCGCAGCCAGCTTGTCGTAGAACACCCTAGTCGTATATCAGATCTCTTTCGAAATTAGATAAAGCGGACAAAATTGTAGATATTACCTTCAAGAAAAAGTTAGGAAAAGCAGGGAGGATGTGGTAAAATAGGGAGCATGGAGTATTATAGACTTAAGGAAAGTAGGGGGAGCAGGACTCAAAGAGATACACAGGCAGGTCGTACAGCTCGAGAAATTGGGAAAAGCGGGAAAAGAAATTGAGGAATTAACCGGTGTACGCCAGAATCGCGCAAGCGAAATATGGACAGCGTATCAACGAGAGGGTGACATCTCTCTGGAGCAAAAAAAGTATGGGCAGAAGGCTGGAAGCCACATGGTCTTTACAGCAGAAGAACAGGACAATATCCGAAAAACTGTGGAAGAGAAAATACCGGAGGATTTCGGAATTACCGGTAAACTGTGGACGTTAGAGCGAACGCGGCAGTACATCCAGAAGCAGTTCCACAAAGCCATAAACGAGCGAACACTGTCGGACTACATGAAGCGCTGGGGCATGAGCTGTCAGCGCCCGGCGAAGCGAGCCCGGAAACAGAATCCTACAGGCATCTAACGGTGGAAAAGCGAGGAATACCCTGCTGTTTCAAGACGAGCAAAAGCAGAAAATGCTATCATCTATTGGGTCGATTAGACTGGCGTAAGCAGCTGTGAAATCGTAGAGCGCGGCTTTTCGCCGAAAGGCCGTCCTCCCGTGCTGCCGGTGGAAACAAAGCGGCAACAGGTCGATATGCTCTCCGCAGTCAACCGTCAGGGCAAGGTTCGTTTTATGATCTATCAAGACGCCATGAACCAGCAGAGGCTGATCCGATTTATGGAGCGCCTGATTTGCGTTTCAAAACAGAAGGTGAGAGCCCCGAAAAATTTGTGTAAAAGAGAATAAAAGGCAGCCTTTCAGCCAAGAATCGGAGCAGGAAAGAAACTTGATTGAAAGGAAGTATTATTATGGAGAAGATGCCGAAGGAAATGCTGAAGGCCTATGTGGACAGCCAGAAATTCAGCAACACTACAGAGATCATGGACGCGATGAAGAAGATGCTCCGGGACGTTTAGCAACAGGTGATAGAGAGAGCTGGATACAGAGCTGGGGTACGCAAAAGCCGGCGGATGTCGGAACCTAGTGTCGAAAACAAGCCGCGGAATTACCGCAACGGGTACTCAAAAAAGACGTTAAAAACCCAGCTTGGAGCGGTAAACGTAAGGGGCCCCGGGATCGAAACGGAGAATACGAGCCGCAGATTATCGGCAAAGTACAGTCGGAACGCTGACGGGATGGAGGAGAAAATTCTGGGGCTGTACGTCTGCGGGATGAGCTAGCGGGACATCTCGGAGCAGATCAAGAGTTTGTACGACGTGGACATCTCGCCGGAGCTGGTGAGCAAGATCAGCGAACTACATTGGACAAGGGCATAAAAGGATAATGGTCTGACGGTATGCCCACCGTCAGATTTTCCATTCAATTTGCAGTTTCTCGCTGGTGGCACGAATGATGGTAATCATCAAATCCACCACCTGCTGCTTGTCCTCAAAGCTGACGTTTTCCCAATCATCCAGGTAATTGGAAATCGTGTCAATCTGCTCCGGGGACACCGCTTCGGCGGTCAACTTGGCAATCTCGCTGGCAAGGGCTTGACGGCGGCTGTCCAATTCCTCAATCTTGGCATTGGCGTAGGAGATCAGCACCGGGGTCGCGCCTGTCAGCGTGTCCAACAGCTTTTCAATCTCGCTCTCCACCTGGGCCAACTCCGCTTGCTTCGCCGTCAGTTTCGGGCTGGCAGTCTTTTTCTTTTTGCGGCCCGTCAGCGTCTTGTAGTCATCCAGTTTCTTCACCATTTGCTGGTAAACTAACGCCTCCAACTCCCGCATTTTAATCGTGCCGCAACCGGGGCAGGATTTGTTTTCAGCGTGTTTCGTACAGCGCAGATAGAGATACCCGCAGGAGTGGGCCGACATCAGAGCGTAACCGCAATTCCCGCATTTGATTTTCCCCGCCATCCAGGTATTGCGGGCTTTTCTCGCGGGCTGGTAGCTTTGGCTCGCCATGATTTTCTTCCGCACCCGAAGCCACAACTCGGACGGGATGAAGCCCTCGCTGGGGGCCAGCACCAACATCTGGCCTTGCAGATACTTGTGCTTGTTATCGGTGCTGCCCTTGCTCCGATAGTAGTAGCAGCCGTTTGTCCCTACGAAATCGGCGGCATCGTTGTAAATCTCCGTCCCCTGACTTTTGAAAAACTCGTATATATCCAGGTCAGCCATTGCGTAAATTGGATTGCGGAGGATAAGGCTGATCGTTGACCTGGAAAACGGCTTTCCAAAGAATGACCTCACACCTTGGGCCGTAAGCTGGGTGGCGATATCGTGGAGCGAAATGCGAGGGTCGATGTACATATCGTACATCTTGCGAACAAACGCCGCCTCGGTTGGTTCAATTACCAGCTTCTTTGTATGGATGCCGTCAATGATGATCGGCTCCGTCCGAAATCCATACGGCGCTCTCCCGCCCATTTTGAAACCGCGCTGACACCGAGCATACCATGCGTCCTGCACTCGCTTCTGGATAGTTTCTCGCTCCAACTGCGCGAACACAATGCAGATGTTCAGCATGGCCCGGCCCATCGGCGTGGACGTGTCAAACTTCTCTGTTGAGTATATGAACTCCACGTTGTATTCCTGGAACAGCGCCATCATGTTTGCGAAGTCGAGAATGGAACGGCTGATGCGGTCGAGCTTGTAAACAACCACCCTGGCAATCAGTCCGCGCTTGATGTCCTCCACCAGCATTTGAAACTGGGGCCTATCCGTATTCTTGCCGCTGTAACCCTTGTCTTGATACTCCCGGCAGCTTCCACCCCTCAATTCATATTTGCAAAACTCAATCTGACTTTCGATAGAAATACTATCTTTCTTGTCGATGGACTGTCTTGCATAGATCGCGTCAATTCGATTGTTCATTTTGCGCTCCCTTTCTGAAAAGAAACGGAGCTGCTGACAGCTTCATTATACCGTCAGCAGCCCCGCAAATCAATCTCTATCTGAAAAAATCACGAGGTGGGCTTCTCCCTCTGCTGGTACTTGCGAAACACCTCGTAAAGCCGCTGCTCCAATTCCCGGCGCTTCGCCGCCTCCTGCTCCGTGGTGAGGATAGGGGTCAGGTTTTCCAGCGGGATTTCCCGACCCTGGAAATTGACAATCTCGGTCTGCTTCTTGTAGCTGATATGTTCCATAGGCAACTCCTTGTTTTTGAAATTTTCATGGTGGACATTTGTCCGAAAGGTGGGCGCTATTTACTCCCACTCGTTTGGTTCATTTATTTGTTTCTATTTGTTTGATTTGGGGTTATCTTTCTGCCTACGGAAAGTCTTATTTCCTAACTGTTCCGCAGGTCATTTTCTACCCCCGTGATGGACAATCCATTGTCCTTCTGGGGTGGGATAATTTTTTGTCCGTAAGGCAGTTTCACATAAATTAGATTGGGCAAAAACTGTCCCCGCCGCTTCCGTTCAATCAGCCCTGCCGCAGACAACTCGGCTAAAGCATTCTTGGCTGATGAAAGGCTCCTGTTTAGTGCCACCGCAATCTTCTCCACGGGGAAAATGAGATAGACCCGCCCGGCCTCGTCTGTCCATCCATTAAGCTGGGAGAGGTGCGCCCTGTCCAGCAGGAGCGCATAGGTCAGGGCAGCAGTATGGGACAGCGGCATATCCATCAGGAATTGAGGGTAGGGAAATAGGGCGGCAAATCGGTATCTACCGCCATGTAGTCAGTCATGGTGTTGGCCTCCTTGGTGTGGGGCTGTCAGACCGCCGGGGCCGTTAGAGGCCCGTTTTCGGGAGTGGAAAGGAAATATATCAGGCCCCCATTGAGGGCGGTCTTGAAAGCCCTGATATTACTGCATTTTCAGCGGGTACTTTTTCTACACATCAGCCCGGTTTTTCTTTGCCCAGGCCCGCTTGCTCCGTTTGGCGCGTTCTGCGGCACAGGTGGAGCAGTAGAGCGTGTTGTGCTTGGACGAGGCGAACATCTTCCCGCACTCCCGGCACCGCCGCGCCCCGACACCTCCGGGGCATCGGCCCCGGCCTCGGCCGCACGCTCCCGCATGCGCTCCTCCGTCGATCGTTCCGTCATCATCGTTCGTCTGTTTTACGCGGCCAAAGATACTTATTTTTTCCGTTTCCGCAGTCCGCGGGAGCGAAATCCGCACCCGTCGCAGACGCGCGCCTCCCGCCCGACGGATGCCGCCGCACGGCCAAATTTCGGAGCACGATTTGCACAACCCGCGGAATTTGCGTAAATTTGCCTGCTTACAATACGGGAAACGGAAAAATGGCAAAGGTTATCGCATTAGCCAATCAGAAAGGGGGCGTGGGCAAGACCACCACGGCCATCAACCTCGCGGCGTCGATCGCGCTGCTGGGGAAAAAGGTACTGCTCGTGGACGCCGACCCCCAGGCCAACGCCACGTCGGGCCTCGGATTCGACATCGACCTGGAGGGAATCTACGAATGCCTCACCGGCGCGAAAGAC
>OFHB01000804.1_pt1 | contig 19481 bp, 19 predicted proteins | sample 1521881 | NCBI WGS metagenome assembly OFHB01 (sample SAMEA3504090, study PRJEB24116) | mouse gut metagenome | biome: mouse gut; feature: mouse-associated habitat; material: faeces | place: Denmark | collected 2011
CGATATGATGCTGGCGGTGAACCGCCGGTATGGCCGCGCGGACTATCTGCCCTGCATCGCCTGGGGACAGGTGGCCATGATTACCGGAAACATGGCCGTAGGCGAAACCCTCTCCCTGGAGGGCCGGGTCCAAAGCCGGGCCTATACCAAGGTGGTGGAGGGCTGCGCCCAGGAGCGGGTGGCCTTCGAGGTCAGTATCATGCACCTGGTGGAAGAGGAGTGCTTTTAGAGCCTGCATTCACAGCCGCCGCGCGCCGTCTATGAATACCGGCTCTCAGCCCAAAAAGATACGCCCCCGCTTGATCGGAACAAGCGGGGGCGTATTTCTCCCTGTTTCTGGATCACGGCAAGGATCGCGACCTAATCCTCCCCGTTTTGGGAAACCTCCCCGGAGGCCAGGGGCAGGCCCTGGTTGTCCTCCGGGGTGTAGAGGGTGAACTCGCCGTAAACCCACTCCTCCGTCTCGAAGGTATCCCCCACCTCATAGGACAGGCGGTACTCCCCGTCCTCCAGGGACCCCCAGAGATAGAGCAGGTCTTCCGACCAGTCCTTGCCCTCCGGGGGCAGAGGATCCGGCGTACCACAGAAGCCCACGTCTTCCTTGTAGGGAACCTCCTCCCATCCTCCCGCCTCGTTCCGGCGTTCCAGATGGGGGATGAGCAGCACCAGAGCCTCCTTACCGGTGTTGTTGATGAAACGGACCGGCAGGCGGTCCGTCACCAGGCAGCCGTCCACGGTGGGAATGGGCTGGTCGGAGATGTAGAGGGCGTAATCAGGTTCCGGCTCGGGCTCCGGTTCCGGCTCCTTCGCAGGCTCCGGCTGCGACATGGGCGCGGGGTCCGCGGGCTGGCTGGGGGCGGGGTCCGGCTCCTCCGGGCCGGCCGGCGCGTCCTTGGCGGCGCAGGCGGCGAAGCTCAGGCACAGCGCGGCGGCCAGCAGCAGGGTAAAAATCCTTTTCATGGCAGACGCCTCCTTTTTGTTCTGCCCTTTTGACGGAACAAAGAGGCGTTTGGTTCCCGGTCCGGCGATCCGTTAGATGCGCTTTTCCAGCGTCAGCCCATCATAGGCCTTGCCGTCCACAACATAAGCGCCCTTCTGCCGTTTTACTTCCACAAACCCCAGCTTCCTGGCGCATCCCAGCATCCGCGCGTTGCCGCTCCAGGTTTCCAGCAGAAACCGGCGCTCCCCCAAACTGCGGTAATATTCCATAAAAGCGGTCAGCGCCTTGCCGCCGATCCCCCTGCCCCAGAAATCCGTTTCGCAGATCTCGATGCCAAGTCCCCGGACCGAGCGGTTCTCTTCCGCGTTTTTGCTCTGGTCGATGGATTTCCAGGGGGTGGGTTCAAAATTCTCATCCAGAAAATAGGAGGACACCATGCCGATATGCCGTCCGTCCACTTCGATCTCAAACCGCCACCGGATCGCATCCTCGGTCAGCTCCGATATAATATGGCGCATATCCTCCCGCAGCTCGCCGGGGTCTACGGGCTCCATCGTCATCCACGGCGTGTCGGCATAAAACCACGCGGTGTCTGTATTGGTCCAGCGGACCTCGTCCTCCACGTCCGAGAGCCGGTAATCCCGCAGGACGATCTCGTCAAACTTCATTTCCACAGCCGTATCTCCTCTCATACCTTCTCCAAAGCAGGGATTTTCCGCCCTGATTATACCACAGGCTTTTCCTGCACGCAACCCCCCGAAAAACCTGTTGACTTCATTCCTGCATGGTGATAAAGTTGTTGGGAAAGCGGTCCCCGTCCCGGCGGGCCAGAGAAGAACACGAAAAAGGAAGAAATCGCCATGCAGGAAATGAGCAGAAAGAATAAATTGTTCACCGATTCCGTCATCCGCCGGATGACGCGGATTGCCATCGACGCGGGGGCCATCAACCTGGCCCAGGGCTTCCCCGACTTCGACCCGCCCCAGACCATGCTGGACCGCCTGGCGGAGGTCAGCCAGCAGGGGCCCCACCAGTACCCCATCACCATGGGCGCGCCCAACTTCCGCCAGGCCCTGGCCCGGAAGTGCGGACGGTTCATGGGACGCACCCTGGACCCGGACAGGGAGATCGTGGTGACCATCGGCTCCACCGAGGCCATGGTGGACACCATCTTCGCCCTGACCAACCCCGGGGACAAGATCATCCTCTTCTCCCCCTACTTTGAGAACTACCACGCCCAGGCCGTTCTGGCCGACTGCGAGCCGGTCTACGTGCCTCTGACGCCTCCCGCCTTCGGCTTCGACCCCGAGGTCCTGGAGGACGCCTTCCGCCAGGGGGCCAAGGCCATCCTCATCTGCAACCCCTCCAACCCCAGCGGCAAGGTGTTCACCTATGACGAGCTGAAGCTCATTGCGGACCTCTGCATCAAGTACGACGTATACGCTATTATGGACGAGGTCTACGAGCACATCATCTACGATGGACACAAGCACACCTATATGAACGCCCTCCCCGGCATGTGGGAGCGGACGGTGAGCTGCTCCAGCTTATCGAAGACCTATTCCGTCACCGGCTGGCGGCTGGGCTACGCCATCGCCCCGGAGCCCATCATGGACCGCATCAAGCAGTACCACGACTTCAACACCGTGGGCGCGCCCTCGCCGCTGATGGAGGCAGCCGTCGTGGGCCTGGACATGCCGGACAGCTATTACGAGGAGTTCGGGGCCCACTACGCCCATATGAAGAAGCTGTTCACCGACGGCTTGAAAAACATCGGCATCCCCTTCACCGATCCCCAGGGCGCGTACTTCGTCCTGGCTAACATCGGCCCCTACCTCAAGAAGGGCCAGACGGACGTGGAATTCTGCGAGGAAATGGCCCGGAAGGTCGGCGTGGCCTGCGTACCGGGTACGTCGTTCTTCAAGGAGAACGTGCAGGACATCGTCCGCGTCCACTTCGCCAAGAGAGACGAAACGCTCAGCGAAGCCTTGGACCGGCTGAGCCATATCAGGGAGAAGATGGCGTAAGATTTTTTACGGGGGACCTTCTTTTCTTTGTGAACAAAGAAAAGAAGCAAAAGAAAAACTTTTTATCCGCCCTACAGGCCGTGGAACGGAGCGCCTGCTCCGTTCTGCGGCTTTTTTTATTATGGTGGGTGCGGTAAGGGGCGAAGCGTCCGCTTCGCCCCTGCATTTTTGTGGTCTAATGTCGGCCGCATGGCTCACGCCATGCTGGGGGGCCCCCCGGAAAAAACTCGGTGGTGGATTGTGGAAGGTTTGTAAAATATACTTGACAAATAGGCGGGTATGTTTTACAATAACAGTAGAAAGGGGAGAGGACGATGAGTGAGGAAACCAAAACGATCATTACGGTAGCTCTGCTGGTATTCGCGGCGGCGGCGTGGATCTGGCCGTTGGCCCTGGGCATCCACCTGGAGCAGGAAGCGCGGAAGAAGCGGAACGAGCCGCCGGAGTACGATGAGCGCCAGCGCATTGCCCGTCTGCGGGCGGGGAATCATGCGCTGTATGCGCTGCTGAGCTTTCTGCTGGTCTGGACAATCGCGGATCAGTTCGGGAGGTTCGACTGGACTGGCTCCATGCTGGATATGACCTTGTGCGCGCTGCTGCTTTCCTGGAGCGTCTGGGCGGGAGACTGTATTCTGCATGATGGGTTTGTCAGCTGGAAAGACAAGCGCAAGGATGCAAACGCATCGGTGCTGACGTATTGCATCTCCATGCTTTCCTTGGTTCGAGCGTTCTGTGCCTCCGAGGTCTGTGCGTCATGGGCGCCGTTTCTGTTTGCCTGTGGAAACGCGGCAGCAATGACGGCCGTAGTCATATGGAAGGCGCGAAAGGAAAAGCAGGCCGCAGCCGGGGAAGCGCCATGAAAAACCTCCGCCTCCGCGCCGCCCGCGCCGCCAAGGGCTTGAGTCAGCAGGCCCTTGCCGACCTGGTCGGCGCGTCCCGCCAGACCATCAACGCCATCGAGCAGGGGGACTACAACCCCACCATCAACCTGTGCATCGCCATCTGCCGCGCCCTGGACAGGACCCTGGACGACCTGTTCTGGGAAGGGGAATAAGGGGGCGGACGCAAAAAGCCGGAGGCTGCAAGCCTCCGGCTTTTCTTTTATCAGACGTTCCGCATTCTCTCTGCGGCACGTTACAGCATCTGCCGCCGCAGCTTCGCCAGCACAGCCTCGAATTCCCCGCTCAGCGGGCACGCCAGCTCCACCGCCTCCCCGGTCCTGGGGTGGATGAACCGCAGCCCCACCGCGTGGAGGCACTGGCCCGTCAGCCCGGGCACGGGCTTTTTTGCGCCGTAGACCGTATCGCCGCAGAGCGGGTGGCCGATGTAGGCCATATGCACCCGGATCTGATGGGTCCGCCCTGTCTCCAGCCGGCAGCGGACGTGGGTGTACCCCGGGAACCGCTCCAGCGTCTCCCAGTGGGTCACGGCCCGCTTGCTCCCCCGGTCCGTCACGGCCATCTTCTTCCGGTCCGTATGGTGCCGCCCGATGGGGGCGTCCACCGTACCGGCGTCTTCCCGCAGGTTTCCCACTACCACCGCCTCGTAGGTCCGGGCCAGGCTGTGGTCCTGGAGCTGGGCGGAGAGGGCCTGGTGGGCGGCGTCGTTCTTGGCGGCGATGATGAGGCCGCTGGTATCCCGGTCGATGCGGTGGACGATGCCCGGCCGCAGCGCGCCCCCCACGCCGCTTAGGCTGTTCCCGCAGTGGTACAGCAGGGCGTTGACCAGGGTGCCGTCCGGGTGCCCCGGGGCGGGATGGACCACCAGCCCCGCCGGCTTGTTTACCACGATCACGTCGGCGTCCTCGTACACTACGTCCAGGGGAATGTCCTGGGGGCGGGCCTCTATGGGCTCCGGGTCCGGCAGGAGGACGGAAACCGCCTCGCCTCCCGCCAGCCGGCAGCTCTTGGACGGGGCCCTGCCGTTGACCAGGACCTGTCCCGCCTCAATGAGCCGCGCGGCGGCGGAGCGGGTCAGCTCCGGCAGGGACGCCGCCAGGAAGCTGTCCAGCCGGGTCCCCGCGTCCTCACTGGCCGCCGTCAGATGAATCGGTTCCATGCTCCGGCTCCTTCGCCTCCTCCGGCTTCTCCCTGTCGTGGAGGAACAGGTAATAGGCGGCAAACCCGATGGTGCCGCACACCACCAGAATGTCCGCCACATTGAACACCGGGTAGCTCATAAACTGGAAGTTGAACATATCCACCACATACCCCAGGCGCACCCGGTCGATGAGGTTCCCCAGACCGCCGCCCAGGATGGCGGTCAGCGTCCACATGGCCAGGGGGTGGGGGAAGAGCTTCTTCACCATCACGTACCCGATGCCCGCCATCAGCGCCGCCGTCAGCACGGTCAGCGCCCAGGTATGCCCCGACAGGATGGAGAAGCCGCCGCCGGTGTTCTGGATGTGGAACAGCTCCACGATTCCCGGCAGCAGGGGCGCGCTCTCGTAGAGCGCCAGGCGGGTTACCACGTAATATTTCACCGCTTGGTCGGCGGCGATGCACAGAAGAATGGCAAGAATATAGGGCATCGGCTATACCTCCAGCTCATGGAGCAGATCCTTGTTGACCTGGTTGCTGGCCCACACGCTGCAGCGGTCCGTCAGGGACAGGGGGCCGCCCTCCAGGGTGCAGACAAAGCCGCCGGCCTCGGTGACAATGAGGCTCCCTGCGGCCTGGTCCCAGGGGCAGAGGCTGTACTCAAAAAACAGGTCCGTTCGCCCGCAGGCCACGTTGCACAGGTCCAGCGCCGCCGCTCCCAGGCGGCGGAAATCGCAACTGCGCCGGAAGAGCTGCTCCGTCAGGCGCATGGTCGGCTCCAGGTACTCCCGGCGGTAAATGGCGGTGCCCATGCCGAACACGCCCTGTTCAATGGGACGCCGGCTGACGCGGATGGGCTGGCCGTTGAGAAACGCGCCGCCGCCCCGCCGGGCGGAGAACATTTCGTCCTTATAGGGGTCGTAGACCACGCCGTACTCCACCGTGCCGTCGTGGGCCAGGGCTGCGGAAACGGCGCTCTGGCGCAGACCCCGGACAAAATTAGTAGTGCCGTCGATGGGGTCGACGATGAAGGCCCAGCCGCGGCTGGGGTCGGCGTTTTCCTCCTCCTCTTCGCCGAAGAAGACGGACCCGGGCGCCAGAGGCGGCAGCTTCTCCTTCAGGAACGCCTCCACCGCCAGGTCGTACTCCGTCACCAGGTCGGCGGCGGAGGTTTTTTCCCGGGTCCGTGCGGCGGCGTCCTGGGCGGAGAGGACGATCTGTCCCGCCTCCCGGATAATGGGTATGATCTGTTCCAGCATAGGGTTCCTTCTTTCCGCTGCGCTTTTGCCAAAGCGTAGACTTGTACCGGTTTTTCTGATAGAATAGCGGGGAAACATAAAAACATGTGCAGGGAAACAAGCTCTGAGAAGAAGCGGCGGAGCCCCGCCGCGGGAGGTCCTAATCATGAAAACACTGATCTTCAACGGCTCCCCCAGGCCCGGCGGCGACACCGCAAGCCTCCTCCGCATTCTGGAGGAAAGCCTGACCGGAGAGCGCAAAACGGTAAACGCGTATAGGAGCCGCATTTCCCCCTGCGTGGACTGCCGCTTCTGCAAGGAGCGCAGCGGCTGCGCCATCCAGGACGAAATGCAGGAGGTTTACGCATATATCCAGGCGTGCGACAATATCGTGATCGCCTCCCCGATTTACTTCTCCGAGCTGACCGGGAAGCTTCTGGACGTTGCCAGTCGCCTCCAGACCTATTTCTGCGCCCGGTTCTATCGGGGGGAGACGCCCATAATCAAGGCCAAGCATGGGGCGGTTATTCTCACAGGCGGCGGCGACGGCGCGCCGGACAAGGCGTACGGCACGGCCTGTACGCTGCTGCGCCATATGAACTGCAGCAGCATCCACCCGCTGGTCTGCTCCCACAATACCGACCGCCTGCCCGCCGGTCAGGACGAGGAGGCCGCCGCAGGGGTACGGCGCGTCGCGGCGTTTCTCAACCGGGAGGAGCCATCCTTATAGATACTTCCGGTCCATGTCTCCGGCGCTTTCCCGGAACAGCGCCAGGGATACGGCCTGGACCTCCCGTATGGGGAGGCCGGTCAGCTCCGCGCGGCCCCTGTTCAGCCGGGCCTGGAAGCCCCGGGCGATCCGCTCGGCGGCGAGGCCGTGGCCGTTTCCGGCGTTGGAGGCGTCCGCCTCCCGGAGGAACTGGTCCAGCAGCTGCCGCTCCTCGGAATAAATCAGCTCCACCAGCTTTGCCCGGTACTCCAGGTCCTCGGAGGACATGCCCGGGTACCTGCCCTGGTCCGACGCATGCTGGGCCTCGTGCTTGAGGAGGGACACCTGGAAGCTCTCTGAATCCGGGTCGTAATGGCGTCTCACGCAGTGGATCAGCCCGTCGCCGTTGGACCAGCCGCCGGTGCCGGACATGCCGAAGGTCAGATAGCTCAGCCAGCTCTCCATGACGAAGCCGTCCAGAAGCTTCACGGCATACTCCTGCACGCCGTCCGGCAGCTCCACCGTGTAACGCTTCAGCTCCTCGGTCCGCCAGATATAGGGACCGTACCAGCCGCCGGTCCTGCCGCCCAGGAAATGAAATCCCCCGGCGCGGAATGCCTCCGCCGCCCACTCCTCCAGTGCGTCCAGCGCCGCGCCGCTGTCCGCCGGAAGCAGTCCGGCCAGCCGGTCCCGCAGACGCTCGGCGGCCTTTTCCGGACTCTGTTCCAGATAGAAGGCGTCCCGGTAGTATTTTTGATAGGCCAGAAGGATGTCCTGCAGGCTGCCGTCCACGTCGTAGGAGAGATAATTTTCCTGCTGAAACAGGGACGTACATCTTCGGTACAGCTCCGCTTGTTCCGGAAACTGCGCGAGGTATTCCATTGCGGCGCGCAGGCGGCCCTTCTTGAGGTACGCAAGGCACAGGCCCTGGTCGAACGTGTTTTCCATATCTGCCGATTCTCCTTTTCCGCCGTTCCGCTCATAGAAACGTTTGAACCGGGGGAGGCGCTGCACGGGCTTTGCGGATGTTCAAGCCGTCCTCACCCCTGTACCAGGCTCCACTCAAAATTTTCCCACCTGAGCCTGCTGCCTACGTCGGAACCGTCGGGCAGCAGGAACATGGCCACCTGGTTTTCCACACCGCTGTCGCTGGTCATGTAGGCGTAGTCGCCGTTGATGGTGTTGATGGTATAATAGACGGGCTCCATAGGAAATTCCTCCTGATTTTGGAAAGGTTCAGAGGGAGTATACCATATTTCCCCCGACTTTACAAGGGCAGCGCGTTTTGCTCTTTTTCCAAGTTTTTTGCCCCAAATACCAGGATGGGCAGATATCCATAATGGATAGCTCGCCGATAAAATTTGAATCACTGCCCCAGCCGTTTCTCAAAACGGAAAGTTTGCCGAGCAGATCATTCAGACCTCTTTGCATAACAGCCAAAAGCAAGGACATGCTTTCGGCTGCATATTTTCGTCTCTGTCACAAGGGTCCTCTTCACACTCCTTTACCTTTATTGTAAAACCAAGCCGTTTATAAAAACGGATATTAGCCGCATCTGTGGCGTCAACGCCAATAGATATCCTTTGATATCCCAAATCCTTTATGTGCTCCATCACATGGCAGATCAACTTTGTCCCCAATCCCCGGCCGCGGAAATCTTTTCTGACTCTAAACGCACAAAGATATGCGGTTCTTTTGCCATCTGCAAAATCTTTGTCCTCAAGGCCATAGAACACATACAGCTCCCCAACCAGTTCTCCCTCATCGTCGAGCGTCCAGAATTCGGCATTCCCTTTCTTGATGTTATCGCAAAAGAATTTTGCATTAGAGGAGGCCGTATGAATACTCTCATATCCCCATAATTCCAACAGCTCATGCTCTGCTGCTCTTCTAATTTTCATGGGATTCATCCTCCAAATCTGCGATTTGACGAGCTGCATGTTATCATAGGCGTCCAGCAAAGTCAATATAGGCTGATGAAACTGCCGGAGTTCTGTCCCAGCAGCCATTATCTTAAATGGGACGCCTTTTGCCGCCGCTTCCCAAAATAGGAAAAATATGGTATTATGGGGAAAAGCATTTAACCTGCGGCATCAAAATACGAATTGACAAGGGGGGCGCATATGGCGGAGTCCGTTGTATTCATTGACAGTGAGATTGGCGTATCCGACAAAAGGATTCTGGATTTAGGCGCTGTGAAGGAAAATGGTGCCCGGTTCCACTCTCCTTCCATACGGGATTTTTCCGCATTCATAGCGGGCTCCGCCTTTGTGTGCGGCCACAATATTGTGCGCCACGACCTGCGTTATCTGCGGCCGTTGATGGACGCGCGGTTTTCCGCAAAGCCAATCGACACGCTGTATCTTTCGCCGCTGCTGTTTCCCGAGCGTCCCTACCACGCGCTGTTGAAGGACGACAAGCTTCAGACAGATGAGCTGAACAATCCCCTCAGCGACGCGGAGAAGGCCCGCCGGTTATTTTATGACGAGGTGAACGCGTTCTCGGAGCTGTCCGCCCGGCGAAAGGAGATCTACTATGGGCTTCTCAATCAGCGAGAGGAGTTCCAGGGCTTCTTTGCCTACATGAAATACCGCCCGCTGTTCTCCGCTCCGGAGAGGGCGATCCGGCGGGAGTTTTCCGGGATGGTATGCGAAAACGCGGACATCCGCGCGCTGATGTCCAGCTGGCCGCTTGAGTTGGCCTACGCCTTGGCGCTGATCGGGTGCGGCGACCGCCATTCGGTAACCCCGCCCTGGCTTATGAAAAATTACCCGAAGATCGAATATGTGATAAAGGCGCTGCGCGGCAGGCCCTGCGGAGCCGGATGCCCCTATTGCAGGGATGCCTTTGGGCTTCGCCGGAGGCTGAAGGAATTCTTTGGCTTTGAGGAGTTCCGCTCCTATCATAACGAACCGCTCCAGGAGAGGGCCGTGCAGGCGGCGGTGGACGGAAAATCTCTGCTTGCGGTATTCCCCACCGGCGGCGGAAAGTCCATCACCTTTCAGCTCCCCGCCCTGATGGCAGGGCAGGCGGAGCACGGGCTGACCGTGGTGATCTCCCCGCTGCAGTCCCTTATGAAGGATCAGGTGGACAACCTCAACGACCACGGCCTGGTGGACGCCGTTACGGTCAACGGGCTGCTCAGCCCCGTGGAGCGGGCCGAGGCGCTGGAGCGGGTGGCAAACGGCCTGGCCACGATCTTTTACATCTCGCCGGAGCAGCTGCGCTCCCGCACCATTGAGACGCTGCTGCTCTCCCGGAACGTGGTGCGCTTTGTCATTGACGAGGCCCACTGCTTCTCCGCCTGGGGACAGGATTTTCGGGTGGATTACCTGTATATCGGCGATTTTATCCGGGAATTGCAGGCCAAGAAGGGGCTGACGGCCCCGATTCCCGTGTCCTGCTTCACCGCCACCGCCAAGCAGAAGGTTATCAGCGACATCCGCGACTATTTCCAGGACAAGCTGGGCATGGAGCTGGAGCTGTTTACCTCCGCCGCTTCCCGGGAAAACCTGCGCTATGCGGTGCTCCACCAGGAAACGGAGGAGGGCAAGTACAATGTGCTCCGGTCCTTGATCGAGCAGAGGGGCTGCCCCACCATCGTCTACGTCTCCCGGACCAGACGGACCTGGCAGCTGGCGGAAAAGCTGACTAGCGACGGCTTTCCCGCTCGGCCTTACAACGGGAAGATGGATCCCGCAGACAAGATCGCCAACCAGGACGCCTTCATCCGGGGAGAGGTCAGGATCATCGTCGCAACCTCCGCTTTTGGGATGGGCGTGGATAAAAAGGACGTGCGGCTGGTGGTCCACTACGATATCTCCGACTCGCTGGAAAACTACATCCAGGAGGCGGGCCGCGCCGGCCGGGACCCGACCATTACGGCGGAGTGCTACGTCCTGTTCCACGACAACGATTTGGATAAGCACTTTATTCTGCTCAATCAGACGAAGCTGAGCATCAGCGAGATCCAGCAGGTCTGGAAAGCGATGAAGGATCTGACCCGGAACCGCGCCACCGTCTGCTGCTCCCCCCTGGAAATCGCCCGGCAGGCGGGGTGGGACGACTCGGGCAGCGAAATGGAAACCAGGGTCAAAACGGCTGTCGCCGCGCTGGAAAGCGCGGGCTACGTCAAACGGGGGCGGAACATGCCTCGGATCTACGCCAACAGCATCCGGGCCGCGAATATGGCGGAGGCCAGCCGCCGCATCGACCTGTCCCGCCTGTTCTCCAGCGAGCGGAAGGCCCAGGCCAAGCGGATCATCAAATCCCTGATATCCAGCCGCAGCATCGCCGCCGCCGGGAACGACGACGCGGAATCCCGGGTGGACTACCTTGCGGATATTCTGGGCCTGGAGAAGCGGGACGTTATCGACTGCGTCAATCTGATGCGGCAGGAGGGCCTTTTGGCCGATTCCATGGACATGTCCGCCTATATTTACAAGCAGGACACGCAAAACCGCTCCATGCAGACCCTAAACCGCTTCGCGAAGCTGGAGCGATTCCTTTTCGATCAGATCGATGGGCAGGCGTGCGGCTTTGCCCTAAAGGAGCTGAACGAGGCGGCCCTGAACAGCGGAATTGCCCACGCCTCGGTCCGAAACATCCGCACCGTCCTCTACTACCTGACCATCAAGGGATACATCGCCAAGCAGGAAAGCGGGGCCAGCCAGCACATACAGATCACGCCGCTGATGGAACGGGACCGGCTGTTGAAAAAGTTCGATAAACGGATCGATCTGTGCCGGTTCATCCTGGAATATCTGTATGGGCAGCCTCCCGCGCCGGCAGGGGAAAATGCGCAGGCCGACCAGGCCCTGGTGCAGTTTTCCCTGTACGGACTGCACCAGGCGTACTGCAGCCAGGCCAAGCTCCCCCTTCCCGAGGGCGAGACGACGCTCTCGGACATGGAGGACGCGCTGCTGTACCTGTCCAAAACCGGCGCCATGCGGCTGGAGGGCGGCTTCCTGGTCCTTTATAACGGCATGGAGGTCAAGCGCCTTATCCTGGACAATAAGATCCGGTACAAGCAGGAGGACTACAAAACCCTTGACGAATACTATAAGCAGAAGATCCAGCAGATCCACATTGTGGGCGAGTACGCCAATCTGATGGTGCGGGACTACAGCGCCGCGCTGCAGTTTGTGCAGGACTACTTTCAGCTGGATTTCAAGAAGTTCATTACAAAATACTTCAAGGGCGAGCGGGCCGAGGAAATCAGCAGAAATATCACGCCGGAAAAATACAGCCAGCTCTTTGGATGCCTGTCCGAGACGCAGGCCAAAATCATCAGGGACTCCGAATCCAAATACATCGTGGCGGCGGCGGGGCCCGGCAGCGGCAAAACCCGGGTCCTGGTCCACAAGCTGGCCTCCCTGCTCACCCTGGAGGACGTCAAGCACGAGCAGCTGCTGATGGTGACCTTTTCCCGGGCTGCGGCTACCGAGTTTAAAAAGCGGCTGATGGAGCTGATTGGCAACGCCGCCAATTTTGTGGAGATCAAGACCTTCCACTCCTACTGCTTCGACCTTCTGGGCAAGATCGGCAGCCTGGACAAGGTGGAGGACGTGGTGAAAAATGCCGCCGAGCTGCTGGAAAGCGGCGGCGTGGAGCCGAACCGCATCGCAAAAACCGTGCTGGTCATTGACGAGGCCCAGGATATGGATCAAAACGAGTTCCGGCTGGTCCGCGCGTTGATGGGGCGAAATGAGGAAATGCGGGTGATCGCCGTCGGGGACGACGACCAGAATATCTATGAATTCCGCGGCTCCGACTCCCAATATATGCGCGCCTTGGTCCAAGACTTCGGCGCGGCGCGGTATGAGATGACCGACAACTACCGCAGCCGCAGGAACATCGTGGCGCTGGCCAATGCCTTCGTCCGGTCCATCGAGGTGCGGATGAAGACAGAAGACATCCGCGCGGTGCAGCAGGAAGCCGGCGTTGTGCGGATCGTCCGCCACTCCAGCAGGCGCCTGGAGCAGCCTGTCGTGGAGGAAATTCTGAAAACCTACCGCGGCGGGAAGGCGTGCGTCCTCACCAACACCAACGAAGAGGCCCTGCGGGTAGTGGGGCTGCTGGCCAGACACAATATCCGCGCGAAGCTGATCCAGTCCATGGACGGCTTCCGGCTGTATGACCTGGCGGAAATCCGTTATTTTCTGAAGGCACTCGGCATGCAGCGGCATCTTGCCCCGGTCATCAGCGATACGGTCTGGAACGAGGGGATAAACCGCCTCCGGACGGTCTATCATGACAGCGCCTGTCTGGAAAATTGCCTGAACCTGATCGCCGATTTCGAGCGGGTCAACAGCTACGGAAAGTACCGCAGCGATCTGGAGGAATTTATCCGAGGTTCCCTGTATGAAGATTTTTACTCCGACGACAGGGAGACAATCTTTGTGTCCACCATCCATAAGGCCAAGGGCAGGGAATTTGACAGCGTCTATCTGCTCCTGGACCGTGTCCCCCTTCAGAATGACGCGGACCGGCGCAAGCTCTATGTGGCCCTGACCCGGGCGAAGGAGAACCTCTATATACACTGCAATACGGACATCTTTGATGCCGGCCGGATACCGGATGTGGAAAGCGCGCGGGATTTTGCCGCCTATTCCGCGCCGGGAGAGATTACGCTTCAATTAACCCACAAGGATGTCGTGCTTGATTTCTTCAAGGACAAAAAATCGCAGATCCTGCGCCTGCACAGCGGCAGTCCGCTGGAAATCGACCAGGGGTACCTCACCGCCCAGCTGGACGGGAGGCGGTTCCGGGCGGCGAAGCTCTCCAGGGCCTGCGAAGCAAAGCTCGGCTGCCTGCGAAGCCGGGGGTACCATCCGGTTTCTGCCGGCGTTCGGTTTGTCGTTGCTTGGAAGGGAAAGGAAGATGACGGCGAAACCGCCGTTCTGCTGGCGGATCTGCATCTTTCCGCCCGCGGTTAAGGAGGGCCTTCATAGAAGCCGGCAGAACAACCTGCTCCCCACACCGCAAAAATAAATTCCAGTCCGGAAACGCAGAAGGGGCGCAAGGCGAATCTGCCTTGCGTCCCTCTGTTCCATCATTCAGCGTTTTACCGTATTTCGCCGTCCTCCCGGCTCTCAATAAAGTTTTTCAGCATCTGCGCCGCCTGCGCCCGGGTGGCCTGCCCCTGGGGGCCTAACCGCCCGTCGCCATAGCCGTTCAGAATCCCGTTCTCCACGGCCCAGCGCAGGGCCTCCAGCGCAAAGCCGCTGGCCTCCGCCTCGTCGTTGAAATACAGCTCCCCGCCGGCGGCAGCGGGGCTGCCGGAGTACCGCCAGAGCATGACCGCCAGCTGCTCACGGGTGATGGGGTCATCGGGCCCAAACGTACCGTTGCCGTAGCCCCCCACGATGCCCTGGCCCGCCGCCCAGCGGACGGCCCCGGCGTACCACGCCTCACCCGCCACGTCGGAGAAGTCCGGCAGAGAATCCGCCCCGGGCCTCCCCTCCTTGTTGAACAGGATTTGGGCCAGCTGGGCGCGGGAGAGGGTGTCGTCCGCCCCGAAGCGGCCGTCGCTGTACCCGTTCATCAGGCCCCGCTCCTGGGCGAACTTCACCGCCTCATAGTACCAATCCCCCTCGGACACGTCGCTGAAGGGGTTGTTCCAGGGCGTTTCAACAGGCCGGCCGGGCTTGTAGGTCACTTCGATTTTCACCTTGCCGTCAGGCTGTTGAAAGGTATACGTCCCGTCCGGATTCGCCGTCAGCTCCACGCGCTTGCCGTTTTGGTCGGTCACGGTGATTTTGTCCACCTCATAGCCCTCGTCCGGGTTGGGCTTCACGGTCACGGCGTCGCCCCGCTCCGGGCGGGAGGGGGTGACGGAAACCGTGCCGCCCTCGCTGGGCTGGGGCACGTCGGGCTTATAGGTGGGCGGAGTGTAGCTGCCGCCGCCGGAGGAACCGCCCGAGGAGCCGCCGGAGGAGGAACCGTCCCCGGTGGCGGGGATGGCCTCGGTCTGCGTGGTGTACCCGCAGACGGTGCACTCTTTGTGCCTGCTGCCCGGTGTGGAGGGGGCGGCCTCTTGGTCAATAATCCAGTCGCCGGGGATGTGGGCGTCGTAGCCGTCCTTGCCGCTGTCCGAGAGGATTGTACAACCCTCCGCAAGGCACTCGTGCCAGTGGTGGGCGCTGTTCCGGCTCCAGGCCTCGGCCCAGGCGTGGGTGTGGGACGGCGGCTGTGAGGCGTCTTCCTCTTCAAACACCGCGTTGACCGTTACAGCTTCGGCGGGCATCTCGAAGCTGCCGCTGTCGATTGTGACATTGCCGGGTACAACCTGCCACTCTTTGAACCGGTAGCCGCTGGCCGGCTTGGCGGTGAGGGTGATGGTATCCCCCTCCGCCGCGAAATCGGGAGACGCGGACGCCGTGCCGCCTTTCGCCGCCGTTACCGTTATAGAATACTCAACTTTCAATTCAATACTGCCGCCGCCAAGATCAAGGCCAGCATCCATCAGCACCTCCCTGTAAGCATCCACCGCCCCGGCTGGGACCCGGATTTCCGTGAGACTGTCACAGCGATCGAATGTGGTCGCGTAGATTGTTGGCGGGGTATCGCCGGTGAAGGTTATAGAGGTCAAACCGGTGCAGTCCTCAAACGCAAAACCATCAATTGTGGTTAAGCTGCCGGGCAGCGTGATTTCTGTAAGGCTGGTACAGTCAGAAAACGCGCCAAACTCAATTTTGGTTAAGCTGCCGGGCAGCGTGATTTTCGTAAGGCTGACACAGCTAAAAAACGCGTAATCCCCAATTGCGGTTACGCTGTCAGGCAGCGTGATTTCCCTAAGGTTGTTGCAGTTCATAAATGCGCCAATCCCAATTGTGGCTAAGCTGCCGGGCAGCGTGATTTCCGTAAGGCTGTTACAACTTTCAAACGCGTTTGCCCCGATGGAGAGGACGTAGTCGCTGTCAGGGTCAGCAAACACCACGCTTTTAATCTGGTACCCATAGTTATACCATGGGGAACCCTGGGGTCCATAGAAAGGAAAACAAAATCATGAAAAAGAAACTTATCGCATCGCTGCTTGCAGCATCCATGCTGCTTACCCTGTCCGCTTGCGGCGGCAAAGACCCCGCGCCTGACAGCCAGCCCACAGGCACCACGCCTACGGAACAGGCCACAGATTCCGAGCCTGTCGCAAACGCGACGGACACACCAGATGACGCTGCGCCAGACAATGCAGCCCCTGTGAACGGCATCCAGCTTTACGACGGCAGCTACTTAGACCTGGACGGGGAATATGCCTCCGGCGTCCCTTGCAGGCGCATGGGCGGCAGCGAGATTGCCGCCAGCGACACGACCGTGAGCTCCATACGGAACCTGGGAGGAGAATCCTCTGAAAAAGGCGTTGTAGCGAAGACCTATCAGTGGGATGCCAACGTCACCAGCCCCACGCCGTTCGTCGGCATACCTGCCGGCGAGGAAACATGCTGGAACTGGATGATGGCAGCAAGCGACGAAGAGATTGCGGACATCAAAACCGAGGAGTATAAAGCAGATGGCGGCGTGTCCCTGGAGCCAGGGGAAACAAGTCACATCCCGATTCCTGATGGCGCAATTACCGTCGCTAACGAAACCGGCGAGCCTGCGGACAGGTATTATAGCACGCCAATCATGATTTCAATATTCAAAGGCGGCGGCGTGTGGGAAAGAGAGTCCATCGACACGGACGCCCCTGGCGCATACATCAGCATCGGCGGCAACCCCTTGCAAAGCTTTGACGACATCATAACGGCATATGGGGAGCCCATGGGTGTATATGGCAAGGATGCATCCGATGTCACATACGTCTGGAAAGCTGCGGATGATGCGGACGTCTATGTGCTCGCACAATACGACGCCCAGTCTGATATCCCCAGTATCAATATCAGCTATATCAGGGACTGCGAGGCTTCCAGGTCCTATATCGCAGACAATGGCAGCATTCCCGACAACCTGTACGACATCTTATCAGAGCTTGGGCTGTACAATGGCTGACAGCCATGCATCCCGTTACGCCCATCCAGCGCGATGGGCGTAATTTTTTTCACGCCCTGCCGCGCTGCGCCCCGTCTCCCGCGGGGCTGGCCGGACATGCGGCTGCATACGGCAGCGCATATACGAAAAACAGGAAGGACTGATGGGATGAAAAAAGTCTATATATGCTCAAGGTTCCATGCTGACGAGAACCACACGAAAGAAGAAAACATCCATAGGGCGTTCTTTGCCTGCACTGTCGCGCTTGAAAAGGGCTACGCGCCATTCGCCCCGCATCTGATTTATCCGAACTGCCTGGACGATGACGACCCGCAGGAGCGTTCCGTCGGCCTGGCCGCAGGCAACGCATGGCTCTCCGCCTGTGATGAACTGTGGCAATGGGGCGCGACCGTTTCCGAAGGAATGGCGGCTGAAATCAGACTTGCCCAGAAGCTAAATATCCCTGTGAGAATATTCAACAGCATCGGAATCCCCAAGGAAAAGTGGAACGGCGTCAAACTTGCCGATGAAGTAGGATACACTGGAAATGGCGACTGACGCGCCAGCACGACCAGACAGCAAAAGAACGGAGGTGGGAACCATGCCCTACATGGGAAATGGCAGCGAGTATCAGGGCAGCGAACCCTATGACTTGACGGATAACGGTATATGCACACAATGCGGCGAATGCTGCACGAACCTGCTGCCCATATCGGATTCCGACATCCGGCGCATCAGGCGGTACATCAGGCGGCACGACATACGCCCCGTGGGCCATATCCCGGCCGTCATCGCAGGCCCTGCACTGGACATGGTGTGTCCGTTTCTGGATGATAAGAAGCCTGACCGTAAATGCCTGATTTATCCCGTCCGACTATTGGATGGGCTCTTTTTTTGTATGATTCAGCAATATGCACAACTCGAAAAAAATCAGCTGTACAAGAAGTCGCTCATAAATGAGCAGGCTGTTTCATTTCGGAAAAAAACCGCTTCGTCCATTATGCGAATAGCCGTCAATGCTATAACAAGCTATAATGATATAGTAGGCATTACATATGTGCAGCGACAAGGAGGCGGCTATGTATTTACATATCACAAAAATAGCGTTCCCTTCCGGACCGGAGGAACTGCTTGCTTTTCTTACTTTTAGTAAGTCGTTTAACCTCTATGGTGCAATCTACAGCGCGATTGCCGAGTATGGGCAGAAGACCGGGAGCACCTTTGATGGGATGGACTACATCGAGTATTTTCTGACCATTAAGGATGTGCCGGAGGAGATATGCGCCAAACATGGGTTCCGGCTGTTCAACGACTACAGCTATTCTTTTATGCGTGTTCAATAGTTTTTTTATTTAAGTCCACATAAAAAGACCACATTCAAGTCCACAGGGGTTGGTGGTGGGTGGCGATGGGCAGGCTTCCTGCTGCATAGACAAAAAAGACAAAATAATACATACATAGGGTGGCGGCATGCAAAAAGGTATGCCGTCTCCTATATATAGAATTTTTGTCTATTTTGTCTTTTTTGTCTATGGCTTCGGCACAGCCTCATGTACGCTGATACCATATATATAAATTTTGTCTTTTTTGTCTATGCTCCAACCTCCAACACACCCCTGTGGATTTTATGTGGACTTTATTTCCAACCCACACCCTGTGCCATAGACAAAAAAGACAAAAATAACACATATAGGAAAACCATAGACAGAAAAGACAAAAAAACAAAACATACAGAAAAAGGAGTGCGATTATGGAAAGGATTCCCCTTTCAGACCGTCTCGGCCGTATCAAATCCGGCTACCCTGCCTTCCCGGAGTTCGTGCCCTGCGCCATCCGGGCCATGGCGGAGGTTCCCCTGTCCGACTACCTCCATGCGTTCCCGGATAAGCTGGAACGCCTCCGGGAGATTTTGGCACTTACGCCAGAAGAGGCCGCGCATACCCCCTACCGCGAAGCCGCGGAGCGCATCGACCGGCTATGGCGTGTACAGCGTAACCGGGCGCTGCTGGGCGAAGCCCTTGACGCAATGGCCGCGCCCATGCGGAAATGCTATAAAGAAAGGAGCCAAGCCTATGCCAACGCCCACACTGCCACTTGAAACAAGGCTAAAAAGCATCCAGGCCGCAAGCCCCAACTTCCTTGCGGCCTTTGAAGTCTTCGTCGAGGATTTCTTCATGGAACTGGACAGCATCTACAACGCCGGGGATATCCCGTTCCTTTGGCAGATATATGAGCGCCACATCCAGCGCTACAACAGTTTCAAATACCCTCCCGTCCTTGCCGAAATGGTAGCCGTGGCGGACCGCCTCCCAGCCGACGAGGGGGACGCATTGCTGTACCACATCCTGATAGACCCATTCATCTATGCGAAAGGAGACCCATAATGATAATGACACCATCCCTTATCCGGGAGACCAGCGAGGGCTTCTCCCGCTGCGCCATCCAGGACGAGATGTTCCAGCGCCGGGAAATCGAGTGCGTGGGGGAAATCACGGAGGAGTCCGTGTATTCCCTGATTTTGCAGCTGCGCTATCTCGCATCCGAAAGCCCCGATGCCGC
>OFHB01000806.1_pt1 | contig 19372 bp, 12 predicted proteins | sample 1521881 | NCBI WGS metagenome assembly OFHB01 (sample SAMEA3504090, study PRJEB24116) | mouse gut metagenome | biome: mouse gut; feature: mouse-associated habitat; material: faeces | place: Denmark | collected 2011
GTCCCCTTCCCGGTAATGGCCGTCCGTCCGCCTGTATTCCTTCCATCCTTTGGAAATCCTCCGGTAAAGATGCTTTATCCTGCCCTCCCCCACCAAAGCCGCCGAGGAATATATGGCCTCTCCTGCCAGCTCCGCGAAGCCGAAGAGGATGTCTGTCTGCAATTCGGCGGACAGGGCGCAGATGTCCCGGAAAATTTCCGAATCCGTGCCGACCGCCATGTGCCTGTCCGTCTCAAAGTCCCATTGGAAGCAGTTGAATCCCTGCAGGAACGTCTCGCCGAAGCAGACCAGCCCGGCTCCCGCTGCCTTCGCCTCCCTTGCGTAGCGCTCTATCTGTTTCCTGTTATAAGGTATATCCCTGTCAATCAGCTTTGCCGATGCCAGCGCTATCTTCATTCTTTCCCCCCCTTTTCCGCGCTCAGCTCAGTTCAAACAGCTTCGCCCCATGGGCAGGCACCTGGGCTGTGAGCATGCCCTGCGCCACGCTTCTCCTCTCGCCGCTCCACAGCTCCAGCGCCTCCTGCACCTGAGCCCTTCCAGCCCTGGCGAACTGCTCCACCCGGGCGCAGCAGCAGGAAACCACTGCCTCACCCTCCCCCAGGTTGAAGAACGCCAGATACCGCTCCCCGGTCTCCTCATTCATGCAGCTCCATATGGCGTGACTTTCGTCCCGCTCCAGCTGCTTTCCTGCGTAGGCATTGCCCGTGAGCTTCAGGATATCCTTCCTGGTCAGGAGCCACTTCGTCCACTCGTCCAGCTTCGTCAGCTCCGCGCCCACCATCAGGGGAGAGCCGAAGACGCACCAGAGGGTCAGCATGGCCTTCTGCTCCTCCCTGGTGAAATTGGTATCCCACTCCCCTCTGCCGAAGCCTCCGCCAAGCTTGCCTAAGGGCAGCATGTCGCAGTCAGGGTAGCAGCCCTCCGCCACATGGTCCTGCCAGAGCTCGCAGCGGTAGAACATGTTCGCCAGAAGCTCCCACTTGTCCCAGAAATCGTCCGTGATGCGCCACATATTGGCATATCTTCCGTACTGCCAGGCCCTGTCGATATGGGCTGGCCCCGGGGAGAGGCTGAGCACGATGTCCCGGCCGGATTTCTCGATGGCCTCATGGAGCATCTTGGTCTCGTGCCAGCCGCTGAAGCTGTCGTTTCTGTACATCCAGCTATCGCAGATATCGTCGCATTTGATGAAGTCCACGCCCCAGTCCGCGTACATCCCAATCAGGCCGTCATAATAAGCCCGTCCCGCCGCATTGTCCCGCACCCCGTACATGTCCGGGTTCCAGCCGCAGACAGAGGCCGGGTCTGCGGCATCCGCCGCCGTGTACGAGCAGCCCGCTATGGGCAGGTGCTGATGGGCCGCAAGCCTGGGGATGCCCCGCATGATGTGGATGCCGAACTTCAGGCCCAGGCTGTGGACATAATCCGCCAATGGGCCGAACCCCCTGCCCTCTGCCGCCGAGGGGAAGCGGTTCACCGCAGGCTGGTATCTGCCGTATCCGTCCATCTCCATGTCCCCGAAGGGGATGTACTGGAATTCGCTCCTCCGGCTCCCGGCATCCTTCGCGTACCACTGGATGTCCACCACCACGTACTCCCAACCGCAGTCCTTTAAGTTCGCCGCCATATAGTCCGCATTGGCTTTCACCTGCTCCTCGGTGACAGTGGTGTCATAATAATCGTAGCTGTTCCACCCCATGGGGGCCTTTTTCATTGTCATTTTCATTGTGCTCGTCCCGCTTTCTTTTTTATACGCAAAAATCTCTGCTTCCCCCGGCAGCCTCTTCCTCATTCACACTGCCCGCACCGTGAACCGGGCCGAGAGGTCTCCGGCCTTTCCCGTGCCGGGCACCTCCCACTGAATCAGCCACACATCCCTATGATGTCCGCCGTGGTCGCTGAAATCCTGGCGGATACAGTCTACCTTTACCTCAGGGCCTTCTATGGTCACCACGCAGCCACTGTGCGGCCCCTGTATCCGCAGGGTATTGCCCTGAATCTCCGGCTTCCAGCAGGTTACCAGGTTCTCCCGGATGGAACGCAATTGCTCTGTCACTTGGAAGCGGTCCTCTACCCGCAGGGTTCCCTCGGCCTCATCCCAGTCCAGCCTGCGGGTCAGGGATTTCAATTCCGGATTGGCATACGCCCCAGCGAAGCTGATGAGGGTGCTGTCAGGACCCTGGGCGTCGAAACGCCCACAGCCGTATTCTTCTCCCGCCAGCTGCTCCCTGCCGTCAATGAGGGGGACATTGTGGCCCAGCGACCTGCAGCAGAGATGCTCGTACCGTTTCTCCGAAAAATATTCTCTGGTATATTCTCCGCAGCCCAGATCCGTCAGCAGGAAATCCTCTCCGTTTATATAGAAGAAACTGCCCACATCATTGTGGTTGTGGGGCTCTCCGTTGTGCCCGCCCTTTGCCGCCATGCCGGCTCCGTTCGCGCTCCGGCAGATGATCCACTGGGCATCCGGCAGCACGGTTTTGCCTGCGGCGGCTTCCTTTCCGTCTGCTTTCTTCCCTGCATTCTCCTCTCCGCCTGCTTCCCTTTCGGCATTTCCCTTTCCAGCATCCGCCTCTTCCTCAGCCCGGACTCCCTGGCCTCTCAGGAAATCGATATACTCCTTTGTCCAGGTCAGGTTGCGGTACAGCCCCATCCAGCGGTAGCAGTTGTCTCCATCAAGGCCGGCGGCCCGTTCCATGGGCGGGATTTGGGCCTCGGGATATTTCATGGCCAGATAGCAGGTGAGGCCCACGCGGAATCTCTCATCGGCAGACCCGTCCGCGAAGCTTACCGTCCTGCCGCTGGGGAAATAACACTTTGCCTGGAACGCCGCTATCCTGGCCAGCTTCTCACTGCGGAACAGATCCCGTCTTCCTTTCGTAAATTCATACAGCTGTCCGGCGAATCCGGCAAAATAGGTCATACCATAGGTAAAGTAGCCCAGGCCCTCCAGGCAGGCGCCGTCCTCCGCAAAGCTTTTCAGATAGTATGTTTCCAGGGCATGGCAGATTCTCTCCAGAATGGCTGTCAGCTCTTCCGGCCTGTCTTTGAGCATGTACATGGCGGCGCTTCCCACGCTGCCGCCGCAGACGGCGCACCAGTTGCTGGCACCGTATTCCCAATGGGAGTAGGGCGGCCTTGAGGCGGAGAAGGGCGCCAGCACCCGGCGCATGACCTCCTGCTTCACGGTCCTCACTGTCTCCTGGGAAAGGCGGCCGCCCAGCAGGGAGGCGATCTCCGCCAGGGTCTGGGCCGTTTCCGCCGCGAACAAGTCTACGTATGTACGCCAGTTTTCATCCGTCATACGGTTTACATGGGCCGGAAGCGCCCAGCATTCTTCCGCGCAGATTCCCTCCAGGATATCCTCCAGCTTCTGGATATCCCTCTCCTCCCCGTCCAGGATTGCCTTCAGGCCAAAGACGGCCAGGAATTTCCTTCTCTCAAAATATATGTCCTCATAAATCAGGCGGTTTCCTGTATTCTCATAAATCGCGAATAGATCCTCCGTAGGCTCGGGCATCTCCTCTGCCCGCAGCTTCTCCGCCTCCTGGCGGATGCTCTCGCAATAGTCCTCATAGTAACGCTCTAGTTCCCGCAGCATGTCAGCCTCCTTTGGTGTATGGGTTCGGTTGTCTACCGCTTTCATTATACAACGCTTTTGGGGGAAAATGGAGATTTTTTTGTGTTTTCTTTTTGATATATTTTAGGGTGGCAACAAAAAAGGCATGCATCCTGCAAAATATGCTCAGCAGTTACATGCCTGTGTCATATGTGGGAAGTTTGGGGTATCGTCGGTAGCCCCTGGCCTGTATCGAGAAGCGGAATTCCACTAGGCCTACGCCATCGCCGCCGTCATGATGCAATAGGCCAGGATGCACCAGGGCTTTCCCAGCAGGATGATTGCCACGAATTTCCGCGCGCTCATCTTCGTCAGTCCGGTAAAGTAGCAGAAATAATCGTCAGGGAACAAGGGCAATACCATCCCCAGAAACAGCACCACGGTATAGAACCTGCTCCCGGCGGCCCATGTGGCCCATTTCTCGTACTTCTCCCCGGGGAACATCCGGCTCACCAGACCGCTGCCGTACTTCCTGGCCAGCCAGAAGGCGATGATGGAGCCTGCGGAAATGCCGATGTAATTGCACCAAAAGCCCCCGGCGGCACCGAACATCATAGTTCCCACCACACAGCCGAAGAGCCCGGGCAGCACCGGCAGTATCACCTGGGCTGCCTGCACCGCCACCAGGAAGAGCGGCGCGGCCAGGCCGAATCCCGCCACGTACTTCTGGAAGGTCTCCACAGAGTCGAACCGGCCGTCCAGCCAGGCTTTCGCCAGGATTACCACAAAGGCACCGCACAGCGCAGCCAGGCCTATGGTCATGAGCTTTTTGTTCTTTTCTATCTGTCTGTCGATTGTCTGTTGTCTGTATACTGTTTCCATACATCCTCCCCGTTATTTCGGTTTTTTCTTTCTGCCGTCTCCCTGCCATCAGGAGCTTCGGCCATCTCATCTGTTCTTTGTTTAGTATAGCTTCCGTTTCTTAAATACATGCCCCTATAATTCTAAACAAATCTGAAAGAAATCCGAAATATTTGTTTTGGTGGAGAATGTCTGTCTGTTCAGCCTGTCAGCCGTTTTCCACGCCAGTCCTGCATCCCCGGATACTCACTTCCCGATCCGCAGCACCGCGAAGGAGAGCGGCGGCAGCACGATGCCCTCTCCCGGCCGGAAGGTCTTCCTGTAGGGGACAATCCTCTCCGGGCTCTCCAATGTATTATAGGCATCCCGCTCCGGGCCGGTGAGGATTTCGGCCTGAATCCGGGGGCTCTCCCTCCAGCCCTCAGGCAGGGTGAGCGTCAGATTCCGCTCCGTTTCCCCGGCATTGACCGCCTTCAGGATTATCTCGCCGCTTCCCTCACAGAGGCTGGCGGTATGATACAGGCCGTCCGCGTCGGCCGTCTCCTCCCCGCACCGGGTATCCAGCACCGCATCCCCCATGTTGCAGGCGTACATTTTCTGCACATAGTAGCTGGGGGTGCCGTAGCAGGAGGCTCCATCGAACCAGATCATGTCCGGCGACCACTGGGTGTAGCCCATCCTGGCGAAGAGGGGCGCGTAGGAAGCCAGCACCACCACGTCCGCGTTGCGCTCCACGCCTGTCAGGAATGCCGCCTCCGCCAGGGCGCCGTCCAAGGTGTTGGCCTGGGGCATGTTGAACCCGTTCCTGGGATGGGCCGCGTACTCTCCGGAGAACACCTTCACCTTTCTGTCATAATCATCGTAAAAGTCCACATGCTCGTACAGCCATTTGGGCTTCACATAATAATGCTCGTCCACAGCGTAGACGAAATCAGCCTGCTCCTCATGGGCGTGGTAGAACGCCCAGGCTTTCGTATACCGGTCTGATGTCACGTCCGGCCCGGCGGAGCCGATGAGCTTGATTTCTGGCGCATTCTCGTGAATGGCTTTCTCGAAGATTTCGTAGCGTTCAAAGAAATCCGCTTCTTCCGTCTGCCACTGCTCGTTGCCGATGCCCAGCATGCTCAGTCCGAAAGGCTCTCTGTGCCCCATTTCTGCCCGGACGGCGCCCCAGGGCGTATCCGTGTCCCCATTGGCAAATTCAATCAAATCCAGCGCGTCCTGCACAAATTCCTGAAAGGCCGCCGTATCCCGCCCCACCATTTCTTTGGACTGATATTGGCACGCAAAGCCCACGTTCATTACCGGCAGCGGCTTCGCCCCAATCAGCTCACAGAGCAGGAAATATTCGTAATATCCCAGCCCCAGAGTCTGGTTGTAATGGCTGTAAGCGCCCTCGTAGTCGTTTTCTTTCTTGGTCTCATGGACGGCCCAGCGGTTCCAGTTGTTCCGCCTGGCCCACACAGGCTTCAAGCTGTCCTTGTAGCGATAGCGGTTGGCCAGGGTATTGCCCTCCACTATGCATCCGCCGGGGAAGCGCAGGAAGCCCGGGTGGAGATTTTTAAGCATGTCGAACAGATCCCGCCGGAAGATTCCCGCCACGGCGTCACAGGGCATCAGGGACACGAAATCCAGCTCCACGATGCCGGCTTCCGACAGGCACAGCACGAAATCCCCCCGCTCCACGTCCGCTTCTGCCCGAAGCGAAAGCTCATATTTCCGGAAGCGGTTGTAGGTCTCCTCTCGGCCCGCCCCGGCGGATATCTTTCCCTGGGCGCAGCGCACCCCGTCCTTTTCCACGAAGAGCTCAAATCCCCCCTGGAACTTTACGCACCTGGCCCAGAATACAGCTTTGTAGTCCATTCCTTTTTTCAGATAAATGCCGTCATAGGCTTTATTTCGGACACCCGCCCCGGCTTGGGCGGCCTCCAGCCTCATATAGTGGGGGTTCTCCTCACTGTGAGGGCTGCCTGTGACGAAGCGGCACTTCACCCTGTTTTCAGCGTCCGCCGGATAGGGGCTCCAGGCATAGCCGCCGTCGTACTCCACATGATAGTCGCAGGCGTCCCCTGTGGCCTTCACGAACTCAAAGGAAGGTTCTCCAGCATCTCCGCATACAGCCCGCCGTCCGCGGCGTAATTGATGTCCTCGAAGAACAGCCCTATCATGCCCTCCTGTATCCTTGCCTTTTTCTCTGATCCGATTGTTATCTCCATGCTTGCTGTCTTTCCTTTCCTGTGTTTTTTTGGCTGCACATAGGCTGCGCGCTCTGCAGATGGCAGAGGGCCAGCCTGTAGGCAAAACCGGATTTCCTTACTGGGCATATATTTCTAAAAATGATGTAATCTTCCCATATGTCTTACTCCTCATCTAATAGACTCCGTCATCCCGGGAATGGAGTCCAGAAATAATGTCTCCTGTATTGCATTCCAGTCTTCCTCTGACAGAAGAACCGCGTTCCCCTTTTTCCCAACTATCAGCATCGGCTCATTGTACTGATTTACGTTTTCTATCAGATGGTAAAAATCCTTTCTTGCATCTGGCTCCTTAAGCATCAGTTTGCCCACAAAATTAAATCCCATGGACATTTAGCAGTAGAATGACGAGATTTTACATGTCTAATTCATTATGGCGTACGCAAACACGTACGTCAAGCCCCAATACAACACATTCCACTAAAATTCCTTCCTCCAGCCCGTCTTCTCCATATCATTCACCCTCATACCTTCAGATACCCAAGCCCCCGGAAGTATTTGATATAGCCCTGGATATATTCCAAATCTATCTCATTCCACTCAAAGCCCACCTTCTTCAGGAACCATACCGTAAAGTCGTTTTCGATATGGATGTTGCTGTCGTAAACCAGCTGCCCCCGCTCGTCCATGTCATTCCGGAAAGCCTCAAACATATATTCCGTCCCCTTCTCCCGCAAGGTCCCCCGCAGCGCCTGGTAAAAGGCTGTTCCCTCCACCACTCCCATGGAAATCCCCAGCTCATGCACCACCTTCACGAAACGGTCGAAATAGATGGGGCGGTTGCTGTTCAGGTGGATGACGGTCTGCTTTCCTGCATATTGCGCAATCCTCACGATTCCCTCCGCCGTCAGGTCTATGGGGGAGAATTCCGAGTACAAATGCATCAGGTAGTCCGGGAACAGCCCAAACTCCAGGATGGCCTTGAACCTGGTGAGGAACGCGTTCTGGCTGTAATTAGGTTGGAACCTGTAATCCGACGCCCGGCTGGTCAGGTTGCCCACCCGTATCACCTTGGCGTCGAGCCCCGTGAGCATGGCATCGAATACCGCCCTCTCCGCCTCGAACTTGCTGTGGACATAGACATTGTCCAGGGGCTGGCCTATGTAAAGGCAGGACTCACCGAAGAATTTCTCCTCCGACCACCGATAGACCGCAAATTCCTCTGCCAGACTGTTCCCGCTGACGCTCAGAGTGGAGATATGCAGCAGCCTGGCCCCCACAGACTTGGCATAGTTTATCACATGCTCTGTGCCCTCCGCGTTGACACGATGGAAATAGGCATAGGAGCCATAATGCTTGACGCTGGCCGCCGTATGGATGACGGTCTGCACGTCCCGGGGCATGTCCCGCGCCAGTGAATCCGATTCGATATCTCCCACGATGGGGATAATCCTTCGCGACTGCTTCGGCCCGGACTCCACGCCTGCCGCTTTTTCTGCCACTGGCCCTGTATCCGATCCCTTTGTACACTCTAAATCCAGTTCCTCCATATGGTTCGCACCTGATTTCTCGATAGCTTCCTCATCCAATCCATCGGCAAATTCCGCCTCGTACCGGTCTCCGAAATAGTACCGCAGAATATCCCGAAGCCGTGCTTTGCCATCCGCGGTCTCCCCGCCGCGCACCAGGCAGTACACTTTCCCTGTCTCCTCCTGGAGCAGTCTGTCCAGCACGTGGGCCCCCAGAAATCCGGTGGCTCCGGTCAGCAGCACATTGCCAAGAGATTTCTTCTCCGGCACAAAGCTCTCGTCAATCACGTTCTCCTCAAGCAGACTCCGGTATTTGTCAAAATCCGCCGCCTCATAGCGAATCTTTTCCTCGTCTCCGGCTTCCATATGGCCGCACAGCTGCCTTACGGTGGGATAGTCGAAAATATTCTGCAGGGCAAAGGAAATCCCGCTGTCATTGGCCTTTGCCAGGAACTCGATGGCAGTCAGGCTGTCCCCGCCCATCTCGAAGAAGTCATCCGTCACGCCCATCCGCTCCACATGCAGCAGCTCCTCCAGGAGGCGGCACAACTTCTCTTCGGTTTCCGTGGCAGGGGCGATGTACTCCCTGGTCTGGCATGAGAAGTCCGGCGCGGGCAGGCTCTTCCTGTCCGTCTTGCCGCTGGCGGTCATAGGCATGGCCGACAGATGGACAAAATAGTTGGGCACCATATACTTGGGCAGCCTGGCGGACAGATGGGTGCGCAGAGCTTTCTCGTCCAGTCCTGGGCCTGTGTCCATAGTACAGGCCATGGTGTAATATTCCACCAGATACTGCCTCCCTGTTTCGTCCCGCCTGTCCGCCGCGGCGCACAGGGCGATGCCCGGGAAGCTGGCCATGACGCTTTCAATCTCTCCCAGTTCGATGCGCAGTCCCCGGATCTTCACCTGGGTGTCCATGCGCCCCAGGTATTCGATTTCCCCGTTGCTGCGGAATCGGGCAAGGTCTCCCGTGCGGTACATGGTCTTTCCATGGCAGTTCTCCTCTGCGGCGAAAGGATTCGGCACGAAGCGCTCTGCGGTCAGCTCCGGGCGGTTCAGGTAGCCCTTGCCTACGCCTTCCCCGGCTATGCATAGCTCGCCGGGGACGCCCATGGGAACCGGGCGCAGGTCGCCGTCCAGGATATAAATCTGGGTGTTGGCGATGGGGGTGCCAAGAGTAATATCTGATTGCTGAGGCATCCTCTTTAGTGAAGACATCTCACCTCCCACTATATATATCGTACACTCACTCGGTCCCATAGGGTTAAATATTTTTGCATCAGTATTCTTAAGAAAATAACGCAATAATTCTAATGGTAAAGCTTCTCCTGATGATACGATAATATCAAGCTGCTCCGCATAAGAATTATCCTGAGATGAATCAAAAAATATCTTATATCTGGTAGGCGTTGTTTGAATGATATTAGCATGGCTACTTACCATTAATGCTTTAAAAGCTTCTCTGTTCACGCTCTGCTCTTCATTCGCCAAAACAACAGTATAGCCATTTGATAAGGGTAATAATGATTCCAAAATAAACATATCGAAAGATATTGTATTTACACTGATACAGATTTTGTTATTTAACTGATTACAGTATTTTAGAATATTGACATTAGTACAAAAATTCATAATCCCCCGGTTCGTAAGTAGGCATCCTTTCGGCTTTCCTGTACTGCCCGATGTAAAAATAGCATAACAAGGCTCCTCCGGGGAAACTTTTATGGAATCAAACTTTTCCATAGATGCCGAATCCCATTCCTCAACACAGCACTCAACAGGAAAGCGCATATTGTTATCCCTGTTCTTCAACAGGATTCTTGCATCACTTTCCTCTATAATGTATTCCACCCTGTCCTGTGGATACCGGCTGTCAATAGGAATGAAAATCGCCCCCAGTTTAAGTACAGCGAGTTGTGCGATAATCACTCTCTCGTCTCTTTTTAGCAGAACAGCTACCCTATCCCCATGTTTTGCTCCCTTTACCCTCAAAAAGCCTGCAAAGGAATCCGACATCTCATCCAATTGCCTGTAAGTAAACTTCTTCTCCTCAAATACCAGCGCAGTCCGCTCCGGCGTTCTTGCCGCCTGTTCCATGAACAGCTCATGGACGCACTTGTCCCTGGGATAGTCCACATAAGTATCATTGAATTCATACACCACTTTCTCATATTCCCGCCGGGGAACGATTCGAATATCCCGGATCTGCTTCACATCCTCCACAATCTGCCCCAAGATATATTCCAGGCGGTCTATGAGCAGCTCCACTGCCGCTCCATCCCTGAACACTGCCGTCTGATAATCTACATTGATGACATGGCAATCTTTCCCATCACGATTGTCTATATGTACCACAAGCGGCACTTCGCTGCAGCCATTGGAATACCACTTGGTATCTGCCGCTGTTCTGGTCTTGGCATTCTGGTAGCTAATCATGACATCATACAGGTTGCCGGAGAAATCCTGCTTCTCTCTGAGCCACCGCAGAATATCCATGTAAGGGTATCTCTGATGCCGGAACAGATTCATATGTTCTTTCGCAATCTGCTTTGCCAGCTCTAATATTCCCATACCCCGCGATACGGGCACAGTAAGGGGCATGGTAGATACGAACATCCCGGATATTTCTTTCTCCCTGACGCTGCTCCTGTTCAGCACCGGGACGCCAATCGTGACCGCAGAGATATCGGGATTGATACGCGTCAGATAAATCACCAACGCCGTCTCAAACAAAACGGCCTCTGTCACCTGGTATTTCCCGCAGTATGCGGCAATCCCCTGTTCCAGGCAAAGCGGCAGGTTTCTGGCAATCCTCTTTGCCTCCACCTCATCCATAGAAGCGGAGCGTATTTTCACAGGGCACTCCTCAGGACGGGCAGGATATTTCTCATGCCAGTATTCCTTATCTTTTTCATGGCGCGCAGACGCAAGATATTGTTCCTCGGATTGTATGAAATCCACATAATTTCCACAAAACAGCGCCTCATCGGTCTCTCCCGCCAATCCGCGATATGCCACATCTATCTGGTTCGCCATCAGCCCGAAAGTCCAGGCATCCGATATCAGATGGCTCAGCACCACCAATACGCCGCTTCTGCTCTCCCTATCCAAATGGAATACCACAAAACGATACATCTGTCTTTCCAGAAGCCCCACAGGCTCTCTCTGTTTCTATCATACAGGTTTGCTCCAGTTTTGTATAGGTACTCACTATCTACCGTATACACAAAAAAGACATATTCAAGCTTTCTTTCTGGTCTTTTCTAAACTTTGAATACTTTGTTTCATTTAGCATTTTTTTCTTTCAAAAACAGAATATTCCAGCCAATCTGAAACACATAAAGCTTCCAAAGTTAGTTCTAAACTCGCTAGCTTGCTATGCCTTTTCTGTCCAACAGTTCTAATTTTACTTGGTATGCTTGATACAGTTAAACCTCACTAATACCTGTATATTTTACTCCCTCATCAATTTTGTACATTAACATACTTGCAAAAATAATTTGTCTCAGTGCATCGTCTTCTTCAAGTATAAGATTTGCATGTGCCGTAGGGTTACGCAAAGCAGACATTGCGCCTGATAGCATTTCCTTATACCCTAATTGTATATTTTGTCCGCTATCAGTAGTTCGGTCACAAAATTCTATCATCGAATTGCTAGGACTGAAAACTTTATTCATTAAATCTTTCCCATCAGGTACTGGAGCGGTGGTGGGATTGATTTTATGAAATATCTTTTTTACTTGAGAATTAATTTCCTTATACGCATTTTCAACAGCTTCTGCACGATAGCCATCAATATAACGGTCTTTTGACACTGCCATTATTTTCGGATGGACTAAATGCCAAATATCATTCTCCGGATAACTATTTTTATTATATAGAAATTGTAGAATTTCAAATACCTGTCCAAAAACAAAAGGATTAATACGCCCAAAATTATCAAACAACATATTCTTAAGTTGGTGCAAACGTTTACTATAATACGGTTCTGCCCTATTTATCTCATTCGCTAAATCTTTTATATTATTTGTTATATCTACTATTCTTTTGGGCATGATTGGCGCAGCTGTGCAATTTATATTTTGATTTGTTCTAGTAAACCAATCGTACAATAGAACAAATGGCGGAATCTGTTTATACATAGTATCCTCCCCATAATATATTGGTTTTAATCCTACAAACTTTTATATCACTTTACACCATTTTTCTTTTTATAAGCTCTCCAATTACAATATTTGCTTCCTTACGGGATATATTCATCTTTTTTGCAACATCATAAGAAACATTCTTTGGCCATGGTTTACTTGGAAGGTGTTTTTTAATTTCTTCCAGATACTCTTCAGTAAGATTAGAGGCCTTTACTTTTCTATTATCAATTACCTGAATGTTATTAATACCTTCCATTTTTGCAATTTCAATCGAAATGTCAATCGAGATATTTTTATTTCTCCAATTTCTACATCTATCTCCCAACTCTGAAACTTTTTGAATCATTGAGGGTACATTCCCCGATGCTTGCATCGCGCAAACTAGCACCGAGCGTAGCGAGGTTGGGGCGAATACCCCGCTCCTGCGAAGCAGGAGGCAAACACCCCTGTGGTGTTTGAGTGCTTGCACCGGGGAAGTTTATTATCTTCCCATGTTCTCTTCACTTCATCAAACGTATATTTTGACAAGTCAAGTGATATTAGGGAATTTGATGAATAAGCAAATGTGCCTAATAATCTAGAAACCGTCAAAAATGAGACCAAATACCTTACATTTCGCAAAAATCTTTCTCCAGAGCCGTTTTGACGCAAATTACTCATATACTCATCGGTTTTTCGCATTAATTGAGCAATAACTGGCCATATTAACAAATTATCTCTTTCTGAAAATATTTCTTCATATGATTCCTTCTTACGCATAAATTTTTGTTTCAGTGCAACTGCACTATAAGGTCTTTTCAAAATTAACGCCATATATCCTGCTGCTAAGTAAAGCGGACTAAAAATCTTCTCTATTGGAACACCTTGATTTAAGTAGTAATTAACCCTTCTTTCATAATATAGTCCCTCTTTTTTCAGTATATCCTCAATATCTTCTTGAATCTTATCAGTTGCTCTAAGTGATGAACTTTGCACAGCTGTCTGATTATTTGTAGATCTTATTATGTCGTCAGCTATTAACGAACTTTCACATGGTAGTATTTTTATAAGAACTACTCTATCATCTTCACTTTTATCACACTCATTGAAATATCTATAAATACATTCTGAGGTCTGCAATCCGTTTACAATTTGCACATTAGTAATAGTAATACTTTTTCCTATCGCTACAGCAGTAGAGCATAAAATTGTTACTCCATTATTTAGCCACCAAAAATCTTCCTCATCTTTTCGATTATTCAGTGTCCCCAATATATCTCCATTAACAGCGTTAATGCCCATAAAACCCCTAACATTCGAATCAAACAAGTATTTTCTCATTTTTTTATCGTCATATGTAATAAAATCAAAGTAATCTTTTAATGAAGCAAGCACTACCATTTGTTTCCCATGGGTCATACATTCTTTGACATCTAAAGTCAATGAATAATCCGCTCTTTTTCTATACGCTGACAGTATTTCTTCTGCACCCCAAAATTCAAATCCAACCTCACAACCACTAAAGTATTCTTTACAAAGTGTTTCAATTTGCTTTCCACGCGCCTCGACATTTTCTCCAATCTCATTTTTTGCATCACCCCTACTTGCAAAAATTACTTTAATAGAAAATTCCTCTAATATTATCGCAACTTTTTTGTATATTGAAATAAAATTGTTTCTCTTTTCCAGAACGTCTTCATTATAATCCCCATCAAGATCACATTCTTTCTTTGAAAAATCCAATAACTCTTGCAAGCTAGTAAATATATTGTTTACTGGATCTTGTTTAAAGGAATCTTTATGCTTACATGTAAAAATATAAACTTCTAAGTTTGCATTTGTCTTTGGCAGTAACGCGGTTTTTGTATCACTAATTAAATGTCCATTTACCATAATATAAATTGCGTCAATTCCACCATCGTTCCTTCCATCCACCGAACCCGCCGTAATTTCTTCTGAGGATAAGTCATATTCTTTCAAAACTTGTTCATATACCAAATACTCAAACACCTCGTCCTTTTTATCAGAAGGCATCTTTTTATTTACTCTTTCTTCTATTATACTATCAATTAAAATCAAATCGTTCTTTGCCACAGTATTTCCCTCATTATCTTCAAATTGTACATTCTTCGTTTTCTATTATTTTAACTTCTTAATGTCCGTCTTTTTCTATAGCAGATGGTTTTAAACCTGTGCCACGACAAAGATTTTTCAATCTGCATCTGCCAGGCACTTACATCATAGACCACTGGCTATGTCGTACTTGTCCAAGAAAAAGGAACCCCTTGTTAGTATTTTACATCTATTTTCATACTGAATACTATTGATACTTTTCTACAAGTCTGCCATCTTTCCATTCACATATGGACGGAGTATGCAAATGCCCTCTTGTAAAGTTCATTCCCACAACATAAGAATCCGACAATTCATTTATCCCTATCCATTCTGGAAAATCATGTTCCACATTTGCAACATACATTATCACATCAATCATATTTTCATAATTACAAAAAACTTCAGCGGTTGCTTGTTCGCAAATATTGTATATTGATAATGTATAATCCTTATGATAATTTTGCTCTAAGAACTCCTGAATCTCCCTAAATCCTTCATTGCCATATGATAGTTGCACTGGTAACATATAAATACCACCTTTCATCTTTGCTTATTTGATTTCAATTCAATCCTTTTATTTGTATTTTTTATTCCATACCACGCAGTCAAGATATTAGAGCTTATTTTTTGCATTTTCTTTATTTCTCTTGATACCTTATAAATATCTGTATCAAGATAACTTTGAGGCATCAACGCTAAGTCCTTATTTCCATATTTTTTGATAGTAGGTAAATTCTTCGAATTTTCTTTAAGCAACTTAGTGTACTTTGCATACAATGCAGGGCATTCTTCTTTTAGCAATGCAGGTACTGTAGGATATACTTTTTTATCTATTATATCTGAAGCCCAGTATCCTGTAATCTTCATATCAACCGGGTTTACATATACATGATTATAAAAGTCAATATCTATAATACACCCATGAATATAACCACTGCCTCCAATCTTCTGTATTTCACTTGAAATTGTTTTCTGAATTTTTGTGTACGCATCCAATGGTTTCTTAATAAATGAAACAACAGAATCCATATTTTCATAATAGTAATTTATATCATCCACTTCCAGCTTTTTCAATGCGCCACCATTTAACATGGTAAGTGAACCGCCCGCCGATTCATGAATGAAACAGTAATATCCATTCTTTTTCAACATGTAGAGAATATTCACTTCCCTGTTAAAATTTAATCTAATATTTTTGCCTCGGTAGAACTCTTGATATTCATGACCAGTAATCTCATATATTCCATCTTGATAGTCTGCAAAATAATCATAATCATTCTCTATATCAAACCACTTCAAGTGTGTCTGATTATTTGCATATCCAATTTGATTATCTGCATATACCCGTGTATCACCATCATCATAAAAATAATTTCTATGTGTATGTCCGCTAACATATATAAAGTTCCTGAGATAATCCTCTTTTTGGCTCCAGTCAACCATAGGCATATGTGTAAACACAATCAAATTTTTATCTGAGAAAACTGAACAAACTTTTTTGTACAATTCTTCAAATGTTTTACTTTCTTTTATTTCGGTTGCCCTGTCAATAGTATCACGATATATTCCGACATAAGCATTAAAGTTTTCATTATATCCTGAAAACCCTAACCCTCCAAAAAAGGTAATACGCGAGGTTCTAATTTTTTCACGCAATGCCTTATCTTCTAGGGATAAGATTTCCTCAGGAATAATTTTATGTACAGTTCTTTCGGAATCTTGATATATAATATTGTTTTGCAGCAAATACATTCCACATCCCGAAATTAAATCATCATACTTCTTTACAATCTCATCAAATGTATTCTGAGGAAATTCCCATAATTCATGATTACCAAGTGTAAATACAACCAATGGATGATGTCCACTTCTATCAAGTTCACTTCTGAGCATTTTTATAAATAGCTCATATATTGAAAAATCCGAAGACACATCGCCACCAATTAAAATAGTATTGCCAGAATCCCTTACAATATTGTCAACAATAGACTTTATAGCATATTCTACATCTGATTTTGATTTCGGCTCAAAGTCTCTTAATTTATGTACTAAATGTATATCTGAAACATAGTACACTTGTTGCCGCATCCTTAACAATCTCCAACTGTCAAAGTCCTCTGATATATCTAATTCCCTTGATGTATACAATGCTAACTCAGTATCTTTCTCGTTTTCTTCAGTAGTTGAAAAAGACAAAAGTCTGCTATTGTTTACGTTATATATGTCATAATGTAAACCGAATTTATCACAAATATCACTTGTAGCTTTTATATTTTTAAAATTTATTTCCGACACATCATTAAGATTCTGCAACCCATCACATAACAGAAGATCAGCATCTGAAAGATCTCCTTTCAAGAAAGCGACAAAATCGAAAAAATAATCAAAGTCGTGTTCATACTTTTTCACCAATACATTATTTAAATCATACCACTGTTGTAATACTTTAAACTTACCGTCAAAATATGCCTTTTTGATAAAATAATTCAAGCTATGGATATTGTCAATCGGTAATCTCGTTATTTCATCTATTTTACATTCTGAAAAATCATATTTAAGATTAATATCTTTGGATATATCGCAACAGGTTAAATCACCATTGCGATATTTTATGAATTCCTCAAATGTTTCAAAATATCTATATGTAGAAAAGATACGCAAACCTTCACTTCTCCATGTCTTCTCCTCTTGTAATGTGTATCTACATTCCTCACAATAATAGTGACTTACCTCATCAAAATAAGCATAAATGCTCTTGTCTATAAGTTCTTTTTTTATAGCTACTACTATATCTTTTAACCGCTTCTTCTGATTATATATTCCTTGCTTAGAACTGTTTGTATAATTATATGCCGCCATAACCTCATCTGGGTCAAACACCGTACATACTTCCCTAACTAAGCTTCCTGCACATGTGTAATCTGACATATACTCCATCAATATATTAAATCTTTTTTTGTCATTCAATGCCGAAAAAATATATTGCCACATAAAAAAGTCCCTGTAGCATCTCGCTAAATACCACGAGTCTCCCGCTAATTCAGTTGACAGCTTCGATTTACTATAGTTCTGTACAACTCTTCGGAACTCATCAACGGTGGAACACGAATAAAATTTATCAGTCCATTTTTTGCATTGCTTCTTTATTTTCTCTCCTTTTCTATAGAGAGATATTTCGTCGGCAGTTGATGTAGCTGTAAAATTATCTATTGTATCTTCCACAAAGCATTTTTTCTCAAATAACCTATCTTGATCAACACCTGACCTAATTTTAGAGCTATCACACTGATAATAACAAGAATCATCATAGATTTCATCATCTACAAAAGCCGAATATGACTCAAAATTATCAAAATGTGTTATTTCTTTTTTTGTACGAGTATCACTTCTAAGTTCTTCTTCAACAAAGAAAGTATCTCTTATAATATCATAACCTCGCTTGCCAACCTTTCGCATCCCTAATTTACGTTCAATGTCAATAATATTCTTATCATTTTGATATTCTTCTGGAACACAAAAACAATTTATTTCAGACTTCTTCAACTGCCTTACTATCTTTTTTACTTCCTTACTTATTGTTCCCACAACTGCTTTCTGGTTCTTCTCACTATTTTCCATTTACAATCAATTCCTTACTGTTAGATTTATCAATAAATAATATCCCAATTGTAACTACATGTTAATAATATATTCTGTTCGCATTTCTACTATAACATAATTCTACACATAGTGCCATATAATGGGTTAATTTGTTTGTACGCAGGACGTTGAAGTTCTTTAAATTCATACTTTCATAATATTTTTCTGTGTATACGCTTATCACTCCTGAACTCCGGCTGCGGGAGGCCCCCGCACCATAGGCATCACCTCCGGTCTGAACGCCCCTTCTCCCAATCCAAAGGGACAAAAAAAGATGCCTGCATAGGGCATCCCTGTTTCCTGTTTATAAATTTGTTGTGATTCCCGTTCAGACAGGCTGGAACCAGACATTGACCTGCGTGTATGGGATTTTGTTGTCAGGCGCCTCCCGTCCCGTTACAGTCATGCAGTACCAGTCTGCTCTCCTGTGCCGCTTTTCACAGCTCAATGATCTGTTTCTCCGGAAACATGGCAATCATAGCCTTCACCGCTTCCTGAACCAGTACACAGTTGCAGAATTCCGGCACAAGCCTTACCATGCCCATGTCGATCCCCTCCCCGGTCACAATGTCAAGCTGGGAGTCCATCCCCTTCTTCGTCCCCTCCACATGAAGGTTAATACCGATAGCCGGGATGCTGTTCCCTCCCTGCATCTTCCGGTAAAGGGCGGCTGCCTCCTCCAGGGTCTTTATGCCCTCATGGTATCTGCCCATGCTGTGGAACTCGCCGCACTCCGCCACGGTGTAGGTCATAATGAGGCCGCCAGTCTCCCGCTTTTTTGTGTTCTTTCCTGCCATCTTTCTGTTCTCCTTCCTTAACTCATGCAATCAGATATTTCTCGGTTTCTGCCGTCATATATTCCCTCATATATTTCTCCCGGTGGGGCATAATGATATGCAGGCCTCCATGTACGTTGATCCACTCAATCACAAACCAGAAACCCAGCCCTCTTCCGTCCGGCTTCCAGATTCCCTTTTCATCAAAGCCTCCGCCCCGCAGCATGTAGTCTATAATCGCAGGGTTGGAGAACTTTTCTGCAGTCTCCCAACGGTTGGGGGATTTCTCCCTGTGACAGCCAAAGCCACAATAGCAACAACCTGTTCTGCTGCAACCCGTAGTGCTGTACAGGGGCCTCCCCTCGTCAAAAATCCCCAGACTGAAAGGATCCGTCCCCTCCGAAGCCTCCCCGCAGCCCTCAAAATCCGCCAGTACCTCGCCGTACACGCTGGCAATGGGAAGGCGGTTATGGTGGATATATTCCAATACATCCTGCTCCGTCCAGAAAGACATGGGGTTGCTGATGGGGCTTTTCATATCAAACCCGTTACAGCCGTTTTTCAGCCAGTT
>OFHB01000810.1_pt1 | contig 19305 bp, 15 predicted proteins | sample 1521881 | NCBI WGS metagenome assembly OFHB01 (sample SAMEA3504090, study PRJEB24116) | mouse gut metagenome | biome: mouse gut; feature: mouse-associated habitat; material: faeces | place: Denmark | collected 2011
CGGATTCTGAAACCGGGCGGCAGGCTGGAGTTCAAGACGGATAACAGGCCGCTCTTTGAGTTTGCGTTGGAGGAGCTGGCGGCTTCTCCGGCATGGGAGCTGGCGGCAGCCACGTACAACCTCCACAGTGACGCGGAACTGATGCAGGGCAATATCATGACGGAATATGAGGAAAAATTTTCCGCTGCAGGGAATCCGATCTGCAAGTATATTATTGTGCGGAAGCAGGAGAAACTATAAGGAAACCTTCAACCGTTTGATTGGGAAGGTGCAGGTTTGAAAGCAGGCTTTCAAATTTTGAATGATAGGTGCGCCGTAGCGCACACGGAGGTGTAAAATGGAATACAAATTTACAACGGACAATTTTGAAACTGAGGTTTTGAAGTCGGAGATTCCCGTACTGGTAGACTTCTATGCGGACTGGTGCAATCCCTGCAGGATGATGGGACCGGTGGTGGCCAAGATTGCGGCGGAATATGAGGGAAAGATCAAGGTGGGAAAGTGCAATATCGACGAGAACATGGAACTGGCAAAGCAGTGCCAGGTTTCCAGCATTCCGGCATTCATCATTTTCAGGGACGGAAAACCGGCGGCGAATTATGTGGGCGCCATGCCCGCAGCAGAATTGAAGCAGAAAGTGGAGCAGGCATTGGGATAAGATGAAAAGAGAAGTGGTTATATATGAAGCGAAACGTACGCTGATTTGCGTGGCGGCGGCTTTTGTGTATGCGTTGGGAGTCAACCTGTTTATCGTGCCGGCAAAGCTGTATTCCGGAGGCGTCATGGGCGTATCCCAGGTAATCCGTACCGTGCTGAGCAGGTATTTCGGAATGGATTTCGGCGGCTTCGACGTGGCCGGCCTGATATATTATATGATTAATATCCCCCTGTTTCTTCTCGCCTTCACCCGGCTGGGGAAAACGTTCTTTTTCAAGACGCTGGTCACCGTTACGGCGATGACCACGTTCCTGTCGGTCATACCGGTTACGATGATCGTGGAGGACAGGATGGCTGCATGTGTGGTGGGCGGTATTATCTCCGGCAGCGGCATCGGCGTCATGCTGCGGATGGCTTCTTCCAGCGGCGGCATGGATGTGGTAGGGCTGATCCTGGCCAGATGGAAGAAGGACTTCAGCGTGGGTAAGGCGGGGCTGATGCTGAACCTGGCGCTGTATGGAGTATGTTTTTTCCTGTTTGACGTGGAGATCGTAGTGTATTGTATCATATATGCGGCAGTCTATTCCACGGCCATGGACAGGGTACATACCCAGAATATCAATGTGGAGGCCAATATCATCACAAAGGCCGATACGGCGGAGCTGGAGAAGGCTGTTTTCGACGAGATTTACAGGGGCATGACGAAGTGGACGACCCAGGGGGCTTATACCCATCAGCAGTCTCACATGCTGTATGTCACACTGTCCAAATATGAGGTGGGCAGGCTGAAGGCGGTTGTACATAAGTATGACCCCCATGCGTTTATTGTTATCAATGAAGGGGTCAGCGTGGACGGGAATTTCCTGAAGAAGCTGTAGGGACGGATGGATGTCCGGTTTCCCTCCGCCTGACAATGTATTTTCAAATAAGAGGGCCTGACTGACCGGCCAATGTGCTTCCGGTCTTTCAGGCCCTTGTGTAATGATACGTGTGCAAAGGAGCGCTTAATATTTCTTCCGTGTGGTCTGGACGGGTTCGCAGGTCAGATCTACCCCCAGTTTTTTGAAGATTTTGATATCTACCTCGGAGAGCATTACCGAAGTGTGGACCTGGCAGCCCTTCAGGCTGGGGAGCTGCTCCAGGGCGCGGCGGGCATTTTCGTCGCTGCAGGCCGCCAGGGTGAGGGCAATCAAAACCTCGTCGGTGTGGAGACGGGGATTTTTGCCGCCCAGGTAGCGTACTTTCAGGTCCTGGATGGGTTCGATGGCTTCGGGTTTGATGAGCTTCAGGTTATGGTCAACGTCTGCCAGGTGCTTCAGGGCGTTCAGAAGCAGGGCTGCGGAAGCACCCAGAAAATCGGAGGTTTTGGAAGTGATGATATGTCCGTCAGGCAGTTCGATGGCGGCGGTGGGAACGCCCAGTTCTTCCGCCAGTTTCTTTGCGACAGAGGTGACTTTCCTGTCGTCAGAGGTGATCTTTGCCTGTTTCATCAGCAGTTCGATTTTCAGCAGTTCGTTTTCCGAGGCATCATCCAGCACCATCCTGCACAGTGTGGTATAATAGCGGCGGATGATTTCCATTTTGGATGCCTCGCAGCATGCCTCATCGTCAATGATACAGTTCCCGGCCATGTTGACGCCCATGTCAGTGGGAGATTTATAGGGATTGCTCCCGTAAATGCTCTCAAAAATAGCATTCAGCACCGGGAAAATCTCGATATCCCGATTGTAATTTACCGTTGTCTTGCCGTAAGCTTCCAGATGGAAGGGGTCGATCATGTTTACGTCGTTCAGGTCGGCGGTGGCTGCCTCATAAGCGAGGTTGATAGGGTGCTTTAACGGTATGTTCCAGATGGGGAAGGTCTCAAATTTGGCATAGCCCGCCTTGATGCCCCGCTGCCTGTCATGGTAGAGCTGGGAGAGGCAGGTGGCCATCTTGCCGCTGCCCGGTCCGGGCGCCGTGACGACAATCAGGGGACGGGAGGTTTCTATATAGTCGTTTTTCCCATAGCCCTTTTCACTGACGATCAGGGGGACATTGGCCGGATAGCCTTCTATGGTGTAATGGAGGTATACTTTAATGTTTTTCTTTTCCAGCTTTGCCTTAAACTGTTCCGCACTGTGCTGTCCCTGGTAATGTGTGATAACCACGCTGCCCACATACAGGCCTCTGCCTTGAAACTCGTCCCGCAGCCTCAATACGTCTACATCGTAGGTAATCCCCAGGTCGCCGTGAATCTTATTCTTCTCAATGTCAATTGCACTGATGACAATGACGATTTCGGCGTAGTCCGCCAGCTGCATCAGCATCTGCAGTTTCGCGTCCGGGGCGAAGCCGGGCAGTACCCTGGAAGCATGGTAGTCGTCGAAGAGCTTTCCGCCGAATTCCAGATAGAGCTTGTCTCCGAACTGGACAATTCGTTCCTTGATGTGTTCCGACTGCATTTTGAGGTATTTGTTGTTGTCAAAACCGATTTTCATTTCCAGCCTCGCTTTCGTAATTTTTTCTTTTTTGCCGTTCCTTACGTTTCAACATTCTATCACAGAATTTTGAGGAATACCATATTAAGATAAAAAATTTCATGGAAATGAACTTTCATGGGGCGGAATCATGCCGCCTGTCATGGACGTCATTGGTGCGGCAGGGCATCGAAATGGGGTAAAAAGTTTAGAAATCTTTAAGAGATAATTTGTTTTTTTCACAAATATGCTATTGATTTATCAACTGGTTCTATCTATAATGGCAATGGGACTTAAGAGCAAAGCAGGAAACAGAAACGGAGTTACTATGGACAATCAAATGAACCAGTACGATAACGGCGGAGGCTATAATAACGGCGGCCAGGGAGGGCCTGGCAGCGGGGGCGGAAACGGGAACGGGAACCAGCCACCCAGAAGACCGAATATCATGATGGTGCTGCTGGCAGGGCTGAGTACGGTACTGTTGGTTTTTATGCTCTGGAATCTATTGTTCGGGGGCAAGGGAAATTCTCAGGAGGTCAGCTACACGAAATTCCTGGAGCATGTGAATGCGGATGAAGTGGAGGCAGTGGAGGTGCAGAGTACGGGGCAGATCCTGTTTACCCTGAAAAAAGATGCACAGGGTTCTGAGAATGCGCCCTCTGCCATGCCGGCATATCCTTTTTACGGCAATATGCAGGTGACATATTCTACCATTATTATGGAAGATTTGGATACCCTCACGGCCCGGATGGAAGAGCACGGCATAGACGGAAGCCGGGTTCTTAGCGACAATTCGGGGAGAATCCTGGATATTCTGCTTTATGTGGTGCTGCCGGTGGTGCTTATGTGGATACTGCTTGGAGTGGTGTTCAGGAAGATGGGCGGATCCGGAGGGCCTCTGGGCGTAGGCAAGAGCAATGCCAAGGTTTATGTGCAGAAGGAGACGGGCGTTACCTTCAAGGACGTGGCAGGCGAGGACGAGGCCAAGGAATCTCTGGTGGAGGTGGTGGATTTCCTCCACAATCCGGGGAAATACTCCAAGATTGGAGCCAGGCTGCCCAAGGGCGCTTTGCTGGTGGGACCTCCCGGAACCGGTAAGACTTTGCTGGCAAAGGCAGTGGCCGGGGAGGCGCATGTGCCGTTCTTCTCACTGACGGGTTCCGATTTTATAGAGCTGTATGTGGGCGTGGGTGCCAGCCGTGTGCGGGATTTGTTCAAGGAGGCGACGAAAAATGCGCCCTGTATCATATTTATCGATGAGATTGACGCCATCGGGCGGAGTCGGGATTCCAAATACGGCGGCGGCAACGAGGAGCGGGAGCAGACCCTGAACCAGCTGCTCTCCGAGATGGACGGTTTCGACAGCTCCAAGGGCATTTTGATATTAGGCGCGACTAACCGCCCGGAGATCCTGGACAAGGCCCTGCTGCGCCCCGGGCGCTTCGACAGGCGCATCATCGTGGATAAGCCGGACTTAAAAGGCCGCGTGGAGATATTGAAGGTTCACGCCAAGGACGTGAAGATGGACGAGACCGTGGATCTGGATGCCATCGCCTTGGCCACCAGCGGCGCGGTGGGCTCCGACCTGGCCAATATGATCAATGAGGCGGCTATCAACGCCGTGAAGGAACGCAGGGACTATGTCTGCCAGAAGGATCTGTTCGACGCGGTGGAGGTGGTGCTGGTAGGCAAGGAGAAGAAGGACCGCATCATGAGCAAGGAGGAGCGCAAGATCGTCTCCTACCATGAGGTGGGCCATGCCCTGATCAGCGCCCTGCAGAAGAACTCCGAGCCGGTGCAGAAGATTACCATCGTGCCCCGCACCATGGGGGCCCTGGGGTATGTCATGCATGTGCCGGAGGAGGAGAAGTACCTGAACACCGAGGCGGAGCTGCGGGATATGCTGGTGGGCCTGGTGGGAGGCCGCGCGGCGGAGGAAGTGGTCTTTGACACCGTCACCACCGGGGCTGCCAATGATATCGAAAAAGCGACGGATATTGCACGGAATATGGTCACGCGCTATGGCATGAGCAAGCGCTTCGGCCTGGTGGGGCTGGCCACGGTGGAGAGCCAGTACCTGGAGGGGAGGACGGCGCTGAACTGCAGCGACACCACGGCTGCGCAGATAGACGAGGAAGTGGTGGAGATTCTGAAAGAGAGCTATGACAAGGCCCTGGGGCTGCTTCGGGAGAACAGGGAGGTCATGGACAAACTGGCGGAATTCCTGATAGAGAAGGAGACCATCACCGGCAAGGAGTTCATGGAGATCTTCCGCAGGGAGAAAGGGCTGCCTGAGCCGGAGGAAAACGCAAAGGAGCAGCAGAAAGCAGGGGCGCCTGCAGAGGCCGGGGACATGGCGGCGGGAGCAGGTTCGGAAGTGACACGGATTCCAAAGCCGGTGGAAAGGCCAGCGGACGTGCCGGAGAGCGAGGAGACAGCTGCAGAGAAAGCGGAGGAGACAGAGCCGGGGCGCTCGGACCGCCAGGCGGAAGACAGGGAGCGGCAAGCCGGAGAAAGCCAGGAAGCTGCCCAGGAGAAAGAACATGTGGAAGGAAGGTTTTCGAAAGGAAGAATAGATTAAATTCTTTCGTTCATTAAGTTCCTGTATCCAGCCTGCATATGTACTTGTAAGAAGCATGCTGGATACAGGAGGTGTCTCGGTAGGATGGCTGTCCGGGCTAATTGCCAATGAGGCTCTGATAGCGATTCACGTCAATTAGCGTTATAAGGACTCCCTCCTCAACTCGGGTTGCAGAGATTGTGATTGGAATCGGCGTGTTATTTCTATCCTGATACCCCGCAATCCGCCATGCGACGCTGCCGTCCTCCGCCACAGCGGATCTCGCGTTTTCCCCATAAAGAACGTCCAAATCTGCAACAACCTGTTCGAAGGAGCCTTTTAACAGAGGGTATTGCATCAGGATAAGCTGATTGTCTGCATAGCCGAGCGCCAGCCGACCTGCCGGATGTATGCCGACATTCCATTTTCCTTCATAATACTGGTACGGATAGCCTAAGGCGTCCACGCCGCTTTCTTTCAGCTTAAGGGGAGAGATTTCTGTGGCTTCGGCTTCCAGAGCCTCCTCAGGGGACATGCCCCAGGAAAAGCTGCGCATATCGAGATAGAAATTGTAGGAAACGGAAATCAGCACTACATCCGATTTCGCGTCCAGGCATGGAAAATAGTCGAAAGAGACATCGTTGTCCAGATTCCAGCCATAAAAAGAAGGATTTTCAAAGGAAGGATACGCGCTGTCTGGCTTACCGTATTTGTCGCTCAGTGTCTTGAGAAATGCTGAGCGGTCCGGATCCTGAGACGCATCTAACTGGTAATAGAGCATGCATAGTCCCTCTGCATCAAAGGATACATCCAGAAGCTGGACTTCTTTTCCGTTGAACTGTTCCACGCTGACGGAACCCTCTGCCGCTCCCGCATAATTTCTGCCGGAAGGTATATATTCCATGATTGGAATTCCCTCATCGGAATAGTATGTACTCTTCGCTCTGGAACCGGCGGCAATCATGATTTCCCGCACATCTTCCGGCGACATTCCGAAGGACAGCCCGCTTAAGTCAGCCGGATCCAGGGCAAGAGCAAGGGCTTCTTGCTGTTTCTTTCCCATGCCTCTGCCATTGAATCGAAAAAAGACAAGTGCAGTCAGAAGGACACAGACGACTGCGGCGGCTCCAGCGAGGAACGGCAGTTTTCTGCGTATCCCGGAGGCGGCCGGGGAGCTTGCGCCGGAGGGCATGCAGCGGCTGATTTCTTTGGCCTGGAAAAGCTGCCTGTAAAAAGATTCCTCCTGCCTATAGGCGTATTTACGGACGGCCTGCAGACGGTTGGCGCGCATGTGAATCCCGTCCGGTATTGTAACATTGTTCAGATAGACCAACAAGCACTCCTTCTTCCTGTCCCGGGCAAAGCTGAGCTCATCCAGGCAGTTAGCGGACGCCAGATATTCCGGCGAGAGAAAGGCGATAAAGTAATCACAGCCAATCAACTGCTGCGCAATATGTTCCGCCCATTCCGTGCCAGGATCGATTCCTTCGTCATACCATATCCGGCAGCCTTCCGCCTGCATCCGTCCGATAATCGTGAGAACCTCTGCCTTATTCCGGTGCGCATAACTGATGAAAGCGTAGGGTTCGTCTCCACGGTATGGCTGTATATTTGAATCTGTCATCATGATTTCTCCTCCTTCAGCCAGACAGATGAGTATGTGGACTATTGCCCGCTGAGAGATTGATAGCGCTCTAGGTCCATCAGTGCGATTATCACTCCTTCTGTTGAACTGGACGCTGTAATTATTATGGGAATTTCGGCAGAGGAGTCCGACTGCGCCATCATGATTCGCCAGCCAATTTCGCTGCCGTCCTCGTTCGCCTCTATCCCTTTTTCATAAAGTGCCGTCAGATCCGCAACGACAGAGTCAAAGGAAGCGCCTGCCAGGAGATACTTCATCGCGACGAGCTGGTCAGCAGCATAAATGAGCAGTGCATGATTGACAGGATTGCCGTGAACCTCCCATTCGCCCTCATAATGGCATAGGAAAAAAGATTCCTCGGGCTCGCTTTTGGCCAGGGTAAGGGGGTCGCTGCGGCCGGCTTCGGCCTCCTGGGCCTCTGCGGGGGACATGCCCCAGGTGAAATCCCGCATATCAAGGTAGGGAGCAGAAGGAATGGAAATCAATATGTTATCGCCCTCTTCTTCGTAAAAATATGCGAGAGTGACGTCGCTCTCCAAATCCCACTGGTCAAGGTCTGTATACGCTCCGATTGGTTTGCCATACTTGTCTTTCAGCTTTTGAATGGTCTCGTTGCGCTGATTGGCGGCCAGCTTGTAGTAGAACAAGGAATACAGCCCATCTGAATCAAAGCTGGCAAGCAGAGAATCGAACGCACTTCCATTGAATTCCGCTGTGCCGGGGTCATAATCCATCACCAGGATTCCTGTATCGTCATAAAATGCATCTGTTTCCGTGGCGCCTGAGGCAGCCATGATTTCCCGCACCTCACTCGGCGACATTCCGAAAGACAGCCCGCAGAGGTCAGCCGGATCTAGAATCAGCGTGAGCGCCGCCGGATATGCTGTGGTATCCGGCGGCGCTTCGCCATTCGTCTTGCTGAGGTCAGCCGAGCCTAGGCCCAGTGCTTCCTTATCTGTCCCGCTGTCGGAAAACAGAAATGGAATCAGCACAGCCAGAAGGATACAGACAGCCATGGGTACAAGGAGCAGCAGCTTCCGGCGCTTTTCGGGCGCTGACCCCAAGTGCGCGGCAGAAGATGGTCTTTCCTCGGTATCATGTCCTTTCTGGCCGTCTGGCGTCTTTTTTCCCGATTCCGGAAGGGAATCCGGCACATGGAGGGGAGCGCATCCCGGCTGGGGGGCAGAGGATGCCATGCAGCTGCTGAGTCCTTTCGCCTGGAAGAGGCGTTCGTAGAATTCCTCCTGCCCGTAGACGTATTTATGGATAGCCTGCAGGCGGTTGATGCGCATGCTGAGCCCGGCCGGCAGCGTAACATTGCTCAGATAAACCAACAGGCGGTTCTTCTCCTTGTCCCGAGCATAGTTGAGCTCATCCAGACAGTTGGCGGACGCCAGGTATTCCGGCGAGATAAACGCGATAAAATAGCCGCAGTCAGCCAGCCGTTCCGCAATATGCTCTGCCCATTCCATGCTTGAATCGGTTCTTTTGTTGTACCATATCCGGTAGCCCTCCGCCTGCATCCGTCCGATGATTTCGAGAACCTCATCCTTGTCCTGGTGCGCATAGCTGATGAAAATGAAAGATTCCCTATCGTCATCCGGCTGTGCGTTTAACCCCTCCGGTGTCATTGCGCTTCCTCCTGAATTCCAGTTCCGCATCTGCTCCGCCCAGCACTTTAGTATGGGGGGAGCAGACGCTGTTTTCAATTAGCTATTGACATTTCTTAGCTGGACTTTTGTCATGCAATATGGTCAGTGTATCGCATTGCCTCTGCCCGTAGGAGCATGGCTCCTCTCTTTGTGGGATGTTTTTTAAAAGCCGGAAGCCTGCGCCGTATGGTCGTGCAGAATGCAGATGAGTGTTCCATTCATTCCGGTTATTGCAGAGTCATTTTAACATATTTTCATATGTTCTGCAAGCCGTTTACAAGCATGGCGATATTAACGGCATATCTGCGTCTTGTGCAACGGTGGTTCATGCGGTATAATATAGCTTATCAGAAGCCATGTACTTGGCTTTTGATAAAAGGCGCACCCTTTGCGCCCCGTCGGTTACAGGAAGAAGAGGAAGGGCAGCTGTTTTTCGCTTCTGAAGGCAAGGGGGAAGTGCAAAGAGAAGGAGAATGGAATGAATATGTATTTTGGAGAGGAAGAGAAGAGGCCAGGGCGATTCATCCGCCGCGGACTGGTAATGACAGGGTTGTTATGGTGTATTCTGCTGACTGGCTGCGGGAATGCGGGGAAGGATAAAGACGAGTTGGCACAGGGGGCATCCATAGTGTCTTTGGAAGCGATAAGGTTAGATGAGCCAGAAGAGAACGATAAAACGGAGAAGAACAATCAAGAAAACGATGATAATGAAAGCGGTATGGAAGACGGTGACGGAACGGACGGGGGCAGTGAGTCCAGGGATGACAGCCAGAAGGAAAGCGGGGAGCCGGAGGAAAATGAGACGGCTGGGACAGCCGGAAGCTCTGCCGCGTCGGAACAGGAACCATCCGATTGTCAGGTCTGTGAGAGCACGCCCCAGCCGCCTTCCGGATCGGCGGAACAGAACGGCTGCCTGGTGGTGATAGACGCGGGGCATCAGCAGAAGGGCAACAGCGAGAAGGAGCCCATCGGACCCGGAGCCACCGAGACCAAGGCCAAGGTGGCCGGGGGCACCTCCGGAGCCACCAGCGGCCTGAAAGAGTATGAGCTGACCCTGATGGTGGCCCAGAAGCTGGAGGAGGAGCTGACCGGACGGGGCTACCAGGTCATCATGGTCCGCACCACCCACGATGTGGACATGAGCAACAGCGAGCGGGCCCAGGTGGCCAATGACGCAAACGCGGATGCTTTTATACGAATCCACGCCAACGGTTCCGAGAACACTTCCGTGAACGGCGCCATGACCATCTGCCAGACTGCGGCGAACCCCTATAATGCCTCATTTTACCAGCAGAGCAAATCCCTGTCGGAAAAAGTGCTGGACGAGCTGGTGGCGGCCACGGGATGCAAGAAGCAGTATGTCTGGGAGACGGACACCATGAGCGGGATCAACTGGTGCCAGGTGCCGGTGACCATCGTGGAGATGGGCTACATGACCAATCCCACGGAGGACAGCCTGATGGCCACGGATGAATATCAGTACAAAATCGTCGAGGGGATCGCCAACGGCATCGATAAGTTTCTGGAAGTGAATCAATAAGGAGCGCGGCCATGTTCAATTTCGAAGAGGAACTGAAGAAGCTTCCCAGGGAGCCGGGAGTCTACATCATGAGAGATGACAGGGATGTCATTTTATATGTTGGCAAGGCGGTGAACCTCCACAACCGGGTGCGCTCCTATTTCCGGGAGAACATCGGCAGAGGCCCCATGATCGACAAGATGGTGTCCCTGATCGCCCGGTTCGAGTACATCGTCACGGATTCCGAGCTGGAAGCTCTTGTGCTGGAGAACAACCTGATCAAAGAGAATTCTCCGAAATACAATACTCTGCTGAAAGATGATAAGACTTATCCTTATATCAAGGTGACGCTGGGGGAGGACTATCCCAGGGTGCAGTTCTCCCGCACCATGAAGAAGGACAAGTCCAAATATTTCGGCTCCTATACCAGCGCCGCCGCGGTGAAGGATACCATAGAGCTGCTGAACAAGCTTTATCGCCTGCGGACCTGCAGCCGCAGCCTGCCCAGGGACATAGGCCTGGACAGGCCCTGCCTGAACTACCACATCAAACAGTGCCTTGCGCCCTGCCAGGGATATGTCAGCAAAGAGCAGTACCGGGAGCAGGTGGCCCAGGCGCTGGAATTTCTGAACGGCAATTATCAGACGATTCTGAAGGATCTGGAGACGAAGATGAAGGCCGCGGCAGAGGAGCTGGACTTCGAGACTGCCGCAGGCTACCGGGACTTATACAACAGTGTGAAGCAGGTGGCCCAGAAGCAGAAAATCACGGAGGGCGTGGGAGAAGACAAGGACGTAATCGCTCTGTACCGGGACGAGCGGGAGGCCGTGGTGCAGGTGTTCTTCGTCCGGGACGGCAAGCTGATCGGAAGGGAACATTATTACATGACCAACGTGACCTCCGACGACAAGGCGGAAATCCTGGAGACTTTCGTCAAACAGTTCTACGCGGGCACGCCCTTCATCCCCAGGGAGCTGATGCTGCAGCAGGAGATCGGGGACAGGGAGCTGATCGAGAAATGGCTCACCGGGCGAAAAGGCAGCCGGGTGTATCTGCGGGTGCCCAAAATCGGCGCCAAGGAGAAGCTGGTGGAGCTGGCCGCCCAGAATGCCAGGCATATCCTGGAACAGGACAGAGAGCGCCTGAAACGTGAGGAGGGCCGCACCATCGGCGCGGTGAAAGAGATAGCCGGGCTGCTGGGGCTGAAGCAGATCGAGCGGATGGAGGCCTTCGACATCTCCAACATCAACGGCTTCGAGAATGTGGGATCTATGATCGTATTCGAAAAGGGAAAGCCAAAGCCCAGCGACTACCGGAAGTTCCGCATCAAGACCGTGTCCGGCCCCGACGACTACGCCTGCATGAGAGAGGTGCTGACCAGGCGCTTCCGCCACGGCATGGAGGAGAGCAGGGAACTGGCGGAGAAGGAGCTGGACGCGGCCTTCGGCAGCTTCACCAGGTTCCCGGACCTGCTGATGATGGACGGCGGCAGAGGCCAGGTGAACATCGCTCTGTCCGTCCTGGAGGAGCTCCGTCTGCCTATTCCGGTCTGCGGCATGGTAAAAGACGACAACCACCGCACCAGGGGCCTGTATTTCAACAATGTGGAACTGCCCATAGACACCCGCTCGGAAGGGTTCAAGCTGGTCACCAGGATCCAGGACGAGGCCCACCGCTTCGCCATCGAGTACCACCGCTCCCTGCGCAGCAAGGCCCAGGTGAAATCCGTCCTGGACGACATCCCCGGCGTAGGCCCGGCCAGAAGGAAAGCGCTGATGCGGGGCTTTCAGTCCATCGAGGAGATCAAGGCGGCCTCCGTGGAAGAACTGGCGGCCCTGCCCGAAATCAACCGCCGGGCGGCGGAGGCCATCTACGGATATTTCCATGGGAAAAAGTGAAAATTCTTTTCTCACGAAATGACTTCACATTATGATTCCATTGTGATACAATCAAAAGAAAAAGCGGAGAGAACCATTCCGGAAGGAGACGAAAGAGCATGGAAAGTGTCAGATTGACCCGACTGATTGAGAAAATGAAACTGGAGAACCTCACGCCGGAGATCGACGTGACAGACATCCGCCTGACCCAGCCGGAGATCAACCGCCCTGCCCTGCAGCTGACAGGGTATTTCGAGCATTTCGACGCCGCCAGGCTCCAGATCATCGGCTTCGTGGAACATACTTACATGGAGGGCCTCTCCGATGAGCGAAAAAGGGAAATCTATAACGAGTTCATGGAATATGATGTGTCGGCCGTAGTGTTCTGCCGGGAGCTGAAGCCGGATCCGATTTTCATGGAGGCGGCCCTGACCCACAGGATTCCGCTTCTGTCCACCAAGAAGACCACATCCATCTTCATGGCGGAGTCGATCAGGTGGCTGAACGTGAAGCTGGCCCCCTGCATCTCCGTGCACGGGGTGCTGGTGGACGTCTACGGGGAGGGCCTGCTGATCACAGGGGAGAGCGGAATCGGCAAGTCCGAGGCGGCGCTGGAGCTGATCCGGAGAGGGCACCGGCTGGTCACGGACGATGTGGTGGAGATTCGGAAGGTAAGCGACGACAGCCTTGTAGGCTCCGCGCCCAATATGCTCAAGCATCTGATCGAACTGCGGGGCATCGGGGTAGTGGACGTGAAAGCCCTGTTCGGCGCGTCCTCCGTCATGGACACCCAGAACATAGACCTTGTGATCCGCCTGGAGGACTGGGACAGGGACAAGGAGTACGACAGGCTGGGCCTGGAGGAGAATTACACAGAGTACCTGGGCAATAAGGTGGTCTGCTACAACATCCCCATCCGCCCGGGCCGGAATCTGGCGGTGATCTGCGAATCCGCCGCCGTGAACCATCGCCAGAAGAAGATGGGCTACAATGCCGCCCAGGAGCTTTACACCCGGGTACAGAATTCCTTTGCCAGGGGAAGGGACGAGGAAGAGTGGTAGGCATGGAAATAGCGAGTACAGAGAGGAAAGAAAGGATCGGGAAACGTATGAGCAAGTATGCATTTGGAGTGGACGTGGGCGGCACTACCGTGAAGCTGGGCCTGTTTGACACACAGGGCGGCCTTCTGGACAAATGGGAGATTCCCACGGTGACGGAGAACCATGGAGGGGCCATCCTTCCGGATGTGGCCAGGAGCATATGGGCCAAGATGGAGGAGAAGGGCATCCCGGAGGCGGATGTGGCGGGAATCGGCATAGGCGTGCCGGGGCCTGTGGACCGCAACGGCTGCCTGGTGGGCAGGGCCGTGAACCTGGGCTGGGAATCCTTTGACATACCAAAGACGTTGGGCGCATATATTAAGGTACCGGTGAAAGCAGCCAACGACGCCAATGTGGCCGCTTTCGGCGAGCTGTGGCAGGGCGGCGGCAAGGGCTATGAGAACCTGGTGGCCGTGACCCTGGGGACAGGCGTGGGCGGCGGCATCATCGTGGACGGAAAGCTGCTGGCGGGAGCCACGGGGGCCGGCGGCGAGATCGGCCATCTCCATGTGCAGGACGGCGAGAGCGAGAGCTGCAACTGCGGGAACAAAGGCTGCCTGGAGCAGTATGCTTCCGCCACGGGCATCGTGCGCCTGGCGAAGCGCCGCCTGGGGGAGGATCAGAAGGAAAGCGTCCTGCGGGAGGGCGAGATTTCCGCCAAGTCGGTGTTCGACGCCGTGAAGGCAGGGGACAGCGTGGCGGTGGAAATCGCGGAGCGCTTCGGGGATTTCCTGGGCAAGGGCCTGGCGGTGGTGGCCGCGGTGGTGAACCCGGAGGTGTTCGTTATCGGCGGCGGCGTGTCAAAGGCAGGGGAGATTCTGCTGACGTTCGTTGAGCCTAACTTCCGGAAGCATGCCTTCCCCCAGTGCCGTGAGGCGAAATTCGTCCTGGCCAGGCTCGGAAATGATGCCGGCATCTATGGCGCGGCGGCCTTGGTCCTGCGCTGAACATATTTAAGAAAAGGGAAGTCAGAGAATGATCAGTGGAGCAGTGGTTGAAGCATTGGAAAGATACGTGCCCCGGGACAACATCCGCTTGCAGGAGCCCATGGCAGGCCATACCACCTTTCGGATAGGGGGGCCTGCGGACTGTTTTCTGCAGCTGGAGGACGAGGAACAGCTTAGGAAAGTGCGGCGGTATCTGGACCTGGCGGGGGTGCCGTTCTTTGTGCTGGGGAACGGCAGCAATCTGCTGGTGGACGACGCCGGCTATCGGGGCGTCATTCTGCAGATTGGGACGAAGATGAGCGATATCTCCGTGCAGGGATGCCATATCATCGCTAAGGCGGGGGCCACCCTGAGGCAGGTGGCCGCCGCGGCCCTGGAGCACGGCCTGACGGGATTCGAGTTCGCCGCGGGCATTCCGGGGACGGTGGGCGGCGGCGTGGTCATGAACGCCGGGGCCTACGGAGGAGAGATGAGCCAGGTGGTGACCCAGGTGCGGGTGGTGAGCCGCGAGGGCGAGGTCATGGAGCTGGACAACAGCACCATGGAATTCGGCTACCGCACCAGCGTCATCCGGCACGGTTCCTTTACGGTGACGGAAGTGACCTTCTGCCTGGAACTGGGGGACAGAGAGGCCATCCGCGCCAGGATGGAGGATTTGGCGGCCAGGCGGCGGGAGAAGCAGCCCCTGGAATACCCCAGCGCCGGCAGCACTTTCAAGCGCCCGGAGGGGCATTTTGCGGGACAGCTGATCATGGAAGCGGGATTCGCCGGATACCAGATTGGCGGGGCCAGGGTGTCCGAGAAGCACTGCGGCTTCCTCATCAATGCCGGAAATGCCACCGCCCGGGACGTGCGTGCGCTCATCGGCGAGATCCAGGAGAGGGTGAAGGAGCGCTTCCGTGTGGAGCTGGAGACAGAAGTTGTATTTTTAGGGTAAGGAATGGACTTGAGATAACTTGTTCAGCAGTCAGTACAAGTTATCTTGCGACAGTTCCTAATGCATGGGTGTGGATATGAGATTCGTTGTGGTTACGGGAATGAGCGGCGGCGGCAAGAGCACCGCCCTGAAGATGCTGGAGGATGCCGGATTCTACTGCGTGGACAATCTGCCGGTCTCTCTGGTGGAGAAATTCGTGGAGCTGGTCTCCATGCCGGGCAGCGAGGTCAGCAAGGTGGCTCTGGGGCTGGACGTGCGCTCTGACCAGTCCTTCCGGGATGCCACCAGGGTTCTGGAGAAGCTGAAAAGTGCGGGCTACAAACTGGAGATTCTGTTCATGGACGCGGACGAGGATGTCCTGATCAAACGGTACAAGGAGACCAGGCGCGTCCATCCCCTTGCGGTGGACAAGCGGGTGGAGGACGGCGTCCGGGCAGAGCGCAAGGTGCTTGAGAATATCCGGTGTCATGCCGATTATGTCATTGACACTTCCAACCTGCTCACAAGAGAGCTGAAAGAGGAGCTGGACCGCATTTTCGTGGAGAACGCAGAATACAACAGTCTCATGGTGACAGTGATGTCCTTTGGGTTCAAGCACGGCATACCGGCGGACGCGGATCTGGTGTTCGATGTGCGATTTCTGCCGAACCCGTTTTATATAGAGGAACTGAAATGCAAGACAGGGAATGACAAAGAAGTGCAGGATTATGTCTTAAGCTTTGAAGAGGCGGGATGCTTCATGGATAAGCTCACGGATATGATTCAGTTCCTGATTCCCAATTATGTGAAAGAGGGTAAGAACCGCCTGGTGATTGCAATCGGCTGCACCGGGGGCAAACACCGCAGCGTCACCCTCGCCAATGTGCTTTATGAACGCATGAAGGACAGGGGAAAGTACGGCGTGAAACGGTACCACCGGGACGTGGGCCGACAGGGAAAATGAGAGAAATCCAGAGCCCGTTTCGGAGGGCGGACGGGAGGGGCATATGTCGTTTTCCGGTGAGGTGAAGAAGGAACTGGCCAAGCGGATTAGCCCGGCCAGGCACTGCCAGATTGCCGAATTGGCCGCGCTCATGAATTTATGCGGCGTATATGGTATGACGACTTCGCGCCATGGGGAAAATGAGGGGGCAGAGGGTGGTTTTACCCTCGGTTTCCAGACAGAAAATGAAGCTGTCGTCAGAAAAGGCTTTACATTGTTGAAAAAAACATATAATATAGAGACGGGTACTGCGCTGAAGGAGCGGGAGATGCAGGAGCTGTTGGCGAAGGTGGGAGACCTGGAGCGTCCGGTGAGCCCCCTTCTGCTGAAGAACGCCTGCTGCAGAAGAGCATTCCTGAGAGGGGCGTTCCTGGCGGTGGGTTCCATGAGCGACCCGGCCAAGGGATACCATCTGGAGTTCGACTGCAGCGACGGGGCCAGGGCGGAGCAGGTGCAGGAGCTGATCAAAGGCTTCGGAATCGAGTCGAAGGTCATCCTCCGGAAAAAATATCATGTGGTCTACCTGAAAGAGGGCTCCGGGATCGTGGATCTGCTGAATGTGTTCGAAGCTCCTGTTTCGCTGATGAATCTGGAGAATCTCCGCATCCTGAAGGAAATGCGCAATTCCGTCAACCGACGCGTGAACTGCGAGACTGCCAACATAGCCAAGACCGTGAACGCGGCCGCGAGGCAGGTGGAGGACATCGAGTATCTGGGGGAGCACTACGGCTTCCAGAATCTGCCGGAGCCCCTGCGGGAGATGGCAGAGATCCGATTGGAATATCCGGACATGCCCTTGAAGGAGCTGGGAGAGCATTTCGACCCGCCTCTGGGGAAATCCGGAGTAAACCATAGACTGCGCAAGCTCAGTGAGCTGGCAGAAAAAATAAGGCCATAGGCAAAGCGCGCAAGGCCCCCGGGGCTGAGGCGCGGAAACGGAACCATGAAACAGCATCTGCCTGAACGAGGCCCGGAGCATTTCCGGGCACATGCGCTTTGCGGCCGGAAATGCCCTGCCTGCGGTATCGGGCGGGCAGATGTGGAACCAAAATTAGGAGGAAGAGAGATGAAAAAGAAAAATATCAGTATCAGTCTGGAAGGAGAGCAGATGGCCAGACATATTGCCATGCTGGTCCAAAAGGCCAGCAAATATGAGAGCTCCATCTATATCCAGTCCGGGGACAAGAGGGTGAATGCCAAGAGCATCATGGGCATGATGACCCTGGGGATGGATTTGAGCGAGGATTTGGAGATTTCCGCCGAGGGGGCCGACGAGGAGATGGCGCTGGACGGGATCACGGATTTTTTGACCGGTGAGGAATAAGAACACAGAGTATGAACAAGAAACTGCTTTTTGTATACAATCCCAAAGCCGGCAAGGCCCAGATCAGGAACAAGCTGGCGGATATACTGGATGTTTTTACAAAAGAGGGGTATGAGTGCACGGTGGTGCCCACACAGAAGAGAGGGGATGCCAGGACAGTGGTGGCCGCCCGACATGACGGGTACGACCTTGTGGTATGCAGCGGCGGTGACGGTACGCTGGACGAGGTGGTGACCGGAATGATCCAGAGTGGATTCCGGACTTCCATCGGCTATATCCCGGCGGGGAGCACCAACGATTTCGGCGGGAGCATCTCTCTGCCGAAGCACATGGTGCGGGCGGCCCAGACCGCGGTGACGGGCAGGGACTTCCAATGCGACATCGGTTCGTTCTGCCATGAGGACGGGGAGGATGTGTTCGTATACATTGCCGCGTTCGGGCTTTTCACGGATGTGTCCTATGAGACGGGGCAGGAGATGAAGAATGTGCTGGGGCATATGGCCTATCTCCTGGAGGGCATGAAGCGCCTGCCGTCCATACGATCCTTTTCCATGAAGGTGAGCTGGGACGGGAACGAGTTGGAGGACGATTTCATATTCGGCATGGTCACCAACTCCTTTTCCGTGGGCGGGTTCAAGAACATCACGGGCAGGAACGTGAAGCTGGACGACGGCCTGTTCGAGGTGACGCTGATCAGGATGCCGAAGAGCCCCATCGAGCTGAGCAATATCATGATTTCTTTGCTCAACCGCTCCATCGACACCAACGCCATGTACTGCTTCCGCACCGCGGAGCTCACATTCGAGTCCAAAGAGGCCGTGGCATGGACCCTGGACGGCGAGAACGGCGGCAGCCACACAAAAGTGACCATACGCAATGTGTGTAAGGGAATGGACATCCGGGTAAAGCCGCTGCCGGAGTAGATAAAGGTAACCGGGCTATTCCAATTTACGGAAATATATGATATAATTTCCGTATTCGGCAATAGCTATCAATAAAAAATGGAGGTAAGTATCATGTTAGTATCAGCAGCAGAAATGTTGAAAAAGGCCAAGGCCGGCCACTATGCAGTAGGACAGTTCAACATCAACAACCTGGAGTGGACCAAGGCCATCCTATTGACCGCCAAGGAGTGCAAGTCTCCCGTCATCCTGGGCGTATCCGAGGGCGCGGGCAAGTACATGGGCGGCTATGACGTGGTCGTAGGCATGGTGAACGGCCTGCTGAAGGACCTGGACATCGATGTTCCCGTGGCCCTGCACCTGGATCACGGCTCCTATGAGCACTGCTATAAGTGCATGGAGGCCGGCTTCTCATCCGTCATGTTCGACGGCTCCCACTATCCCATCGAGGAGAACGTGGCCAAGACCACAGAGCTGGTAGCGGCAGCCCACGGCAAGGGAATCTCCATCGAGGCTGAAGTAGGCTCCATCGGCGGTGAGGAAGACGGCGTAGTAGGCATGGGCGAGTGCGCGGATCCCAAGGAGTGCAAGGCCATCGCCGATCTGGGCGTGGACTTCCTGGCGGCCGGCATCGGCAACATCCACGGTAAATATCCGGAGAACTGGAAGGGCCTGAGCTTCGAGACCCTGGATGCCGTACAGCAGCTCACCGGGGAGATGCCTCTGGTGCTCCACGGCGGC
>OFHB01000822.1_pt1 | contig 19131 bp, 15 predicted proteins | sample 1521881 | NCBI WGS metagenome assembly OFHB01 (sample SAMEA3504090, study PRJEB24116) | mouse gut metagenome | biome: mouse gut; feature: mouse-associated habitat; material: faeces | place: Denmark | collected 2011
CGATCACAAGTCTTTTGATAAAGTATATTGCGGTGCATTGGGATGATGAGGTGGAAATTGACAGCGAGGCGATTTAAGAGAAGAGATAATATCGGATAAATGAGACGGTACGGGATGGAAATACCAGAAAATAGATGACAAAATGATAAAGTTGTCAATTTTCTGGTATTCTTTGTATAAGGTATAGGGTTAAGGTATAGGTGGGATAAGCCGATATATCTAAAAGAGAATGCATGGATGCGTAAGACAGAGACACTACAGGGAGGTAGCGGAGAGGTAAGGGGAGACTGCTGCCATATGGGTAGCAGTTTTATGTTTTATCAGGTATATATATTATATTATAATAGGATAGCCGAAACAGAATGAATGACAAATACCAAATAGAAATTGATGAATTTTCTGACCGATTTGCAAAATACAAAGATGCCAGAATCGTTCTTTATGGAATCGGCAGATATACGGCAACTTTGCTGGAAGGCCTGAAGGGATTTCATATTGTGGGTCTGATGGATAAGGATTCTGCCAATGTGGGAAAAATCATGTTTGGTATGCCGGTCATGGATAAGAGCACAGCGGAGAAATGCGCTGACATAGTGGTCATTAATACGGCTGAGACCTATTGGGATGTAATTTTTGGACGCATCCAGGACATAAAGATTCCGGTTTACTATAAGAACGGGGAGGCCGCATCCAGAAAAGGAAGTATCTGTAAAGAAAACCCGTTTCGGGAATTGTCCTACGAGGATTTGTGCGCGCATATAGAGACGGCGGAAGTTATTTCCTTCGATTTTTTTGATACCCTGTTCCAGCGTTGCGTCTGTAATCCGCAGGACATTTTCTCTTTATTGGAAATTGAACTGGGAGATGAATGGCAAGCTTCAGGCTTTGTGGAAACCCGCAGCAGGGCAAAAAGAGCGATAAGAGAAAATTATTCACTGGACGAGCTTTATCAATGTATGGAGAATGTGAGCGGCATGCCGCACGCTGTGATTGAGCGTAGCAAAAGCAGGGAGCTGGAACTGGAAAAGAGAATCCTAGTACCGCGGAGGCCAATGCTTTCCGCCTTAAAACGGGCGTTGGAAAGCGGGAAGGAAGTGTATATCATCAGTGATATGTATCTGCCGGAGGAATTTTACAGAGAAGCGCTATGCCGATACGACGTTCAAATTCCTCAAGGGCATATTCTGCTGTCTAATGTACTGGACAAGAAAAAGGAGGACGGGACGATATGGGAATATTATTCGCAAGATATTGTGAAGGGCAGAAGCGGGTTGCATATCGGAGATCATCACAAGGCAGATATAGAGGAACCTTTGAAGTATGGGATTGAAACGTATTTTGCGCCGAAGGCTTGGGATTTGCTGTCTGTGTCATCATTAAGTGAGATATCCGCTTATATCTGCATGAGCTATGATACTGCCATAATGGGATGCATCCTGAAGGAATTGCTTCAAAATCCCTATGTATTTGCCCATACAGACGGGATGGTGGAGATAAAAGATAACTATGGAATGGGGTATTGCGTATTTGGTCCGGTGATTCTGACATTCTTTTTGTGGCTGCTTGATGAAAGCAGAGAAGACAGGATAGAAAAGCTGGTATTCATGGCTCGGGATGGGTACTTTTTGATAGAGGATTTTGAGTATCTGTGCGAATTGATGGGAGAGGAGCGGAAGTGTTGTTATCTGGGGATTTCCAGACAGCTGGCTATGGCCGCTTCTGTTGAATCATGGCAGGACTTGATGGAATATGCATCTATGCCATATACAGGCAGTATAGGAGAGCTGTTCGAGGACAGGTTCGGTATTAGGGATGTGAAGGAAGAAGCCGACAGGCCATTGGAAGATTACGTGAAAGGATATCAGTCGGAAATATGGAGATATCTTGAAGACATCAGGGAGAATTATCTGAAGTATATGGGAGGGCTGGAACTGGATGAAAGGTGCGCAGTGATTGACCTGGGATATTATGGAAATAACCAGAGGTATCTGAACCGGTTGGTGAAGGGGAGGGTGTCGGGGTATTACTTCAATGCGAATCTTTCGGAGAAGAACAAAAATACCGAAAGCCAGAAGATGCGGGCATGTTTCCAGGGTATGGAAGACAGGGCTGGTGAAAAGAGCTGGGTATTAAAAAAGCAGATATATTTGGAAAGCTTTCTGACGGCTCCTTATGGTATGATAAAGGCGGTGGACGCAGGGGGGGACTTCGTCTGCGGGGAGCCGAAAGGGAACCAGAGGTGCTTTCGGGATAAAGAAGCGATAAATGAGGGAGTCAAAGGATTCATCAGCGATTATACGAGGATGTTTGGAAGGCTTGATTTGAAGCCGGATATCGAATTTGTGGACAGGTATTATGGATGCTGTCTTTGCGGGGGGATGGAGTTTTCGGATGAGGTGAAGAGGAGCTTTTATAATGACAATGAGTTGATGCACAGGGGGGAATCTATGGTTTTTTATTGATTCCCATGGGCAATGCAACGGGTCAAAAGCTATACCAAGATGGAGCCATAAAATGAGTGGGAGAAGCGTATATGCAAAGCGATATGGGAAAGCTGACAGAAGATTGGAATAATATAAATTCAATCGTGCTATATGGAGCCGGAACAGTATCAAGGATATGTGAGAAATTATTCGAGAAGGTGGACATAAATATCGTCTGCGTAATTGATCAGGATGTCAATAAACAGGGGAAAGAATGGAATGGGGTTCCTATCAGTTCATTTGATGATGCCAGAGACCGAGGGACGCTTGCGGGAAGAAAGATTGTGGTGATGGCCGCCCATGCTGCGTATAATGATATTGCAGAGTTTCTGGACAGCCAGGGGATGGAAGAGTTCAAGGATTATTGCAGGATAGGACAGTTTATCTGTGAATGGTTCTGGAATGTAAAGAAAATGAATTGCATCTATCATGTGGATATGACGGTTACTACTAAATGTACTTTGAACTGTGCGAAGTGCAATATGTTCATTCCGTACTATAAAGAAAAATTCCACTATAGTTTTGAAGAGTTAAGGAATAATATAGATTTGTTTTTTGAGCGGATTGATTATGCAGCATATTTTGGACTGATTGGCGGAGAGCCGATGCTGAATCCTGTTTTAAAGGATGTGATTGTTTATTTAGAGGAGAACTATCGGGATAAATTTGGAAAGATTTCTTATGCATCAAATGGAAGCGTAATGCCTACAGATGATTTGCTTGAAGTCATGCAAAGGTATGATGTGCATATTGTGGTGAGTGATTATTCTAAAGAGGTGCCTTATCATGATAAGGTTGAACGGCTGGAAGAAAAATTCAGGAAATACCATATTAATTATGATATAAAGCCCTCTCTGGTCTGGTGCGATTTTGGATTTCCCAGCCATCCGGTGAAACGTGATGCAGAGCAGTTGAAGGAGCATTTGACATGCTGCAGGCCTGAATGGAATGGGCTGAATGATGGGAAGTTTTATTATTGTAATGTGTCTTGGAGTGCGGAAAAGAGCGGGAGATTTGTGCTGCAGCCGGAGGATTATATTGTGCTAGAGGACATTAACCCTAGGGATAAAGAGGAATGCCACAGGCTTGTGGAGTTAAGCCGTGGGACAAGCAGTTTTTGTAGGGTTTGTGGGGGATGTGGCAGGGATAATGAGAAGTATGTGTCGGCGGGAGTGCAACTATAGAAGATGTTAAATAGTTAATATAACATTTTAAGGAGCCATAAGTGACAGTACTGCAAGAGTAACTTTGTAGGGAGGTGGTTTTGTGAACAGCTATTTGGATAAGTTAGACAAGAGTTGGCTGCACTTGGATACAATTATTGTATATGGACTTGGAAGAACAGGAGAGAAGCTCATCGGACATTTACTAAATTATTTGAAATTGAGCATAAAACTCATTATAGATAATAATCCGGCTGTAGTTGCGCAGGGTGAATACTGTGGAATTAAGATAAAGCTACTGCAGCAAGTGAGCGATAACCTGCTGAAAAATCATAAAATTATTATTTTGACGGGTGCTATGGCATATGAAAGTATCGCAGATTCCTTGACAGAAAAGGGGTTAAAGGAAAATCTTGATTATTGCAGCATTGAACAGTTTGTTCCAGAGTATAGTTGGAAAAAATTGAATAAAGTCGTGCTGTGCCAGGTGGGAACTTCTATAACAACGGCATGTACATTAAAATGCCGTGATTGCTGTATGTTTACTGCAAAAGTCAAGCACTATAAAACATATGATATTGGTGAATTAAAGCAAGATGCGGACGCATTTTTTAGAGTAGTAGACAAAGTACTATGTTATCAAATCTTAGGGGGGGAAGCTTTTTTACACAGAAATCTAGCTGAATATATAGAATACCTGGGTGAAAGGTATGGAGAACAGATTGGACATATTCAGATTTTGACTAATGGTACAATTATACCAGAGACAAGAACGCTGGAAATGTGCCACAAGAATGATGTGTTTATCCGCATCAGCGATTATAGCTTACAAGTACCTTATAATGATGTATTAAAAAAGCTCGAAGAAAAATTGAAAAAGTGGAATATTAAATTTTCAGCACTGAGACAAATGAAATGGTCCGATATTGGGTTTCCTGACAGGCAAAAAGTCTGGGGAGAAGATGATGAATTAATACATCAGCATATGATTACCTGCAACAGAAACTGTCAACAGTTGAATGATCAGAGATACTATTTTTGCGGTACATTTTGGGGAGCCGTGAATGGAGGACTCTGCAATCAGGAAGCAGAAGAGTTTATTGAGCTGAATGACATTGATATAAATAGTGAAGAACAACGGAAAATGGTGCTGGAATATAGCCTGGGGAATCTCTCAGGGAAAGGATATATGAGCTTATGTAAGGTTTGTAATGGGTTCGGAAATGATAACACAATATCGCTTGATGCAGGAATACAAAATGTATAGTAATTAGAGGATAGAAAATGGACTTATTTATTGAAAGAATAAGAGAATTGCAAGAGAAAGCTGAGCATATATACATATACGGGGCTGGCTTATATGCAAAAAGGGTATATGATATTCTTCGAAAAAATGATATTGTGATTTGCGGTTTTGTTGTTACGAATGATGTAGAATGCAATCAGTTTATTTTTGATTTACCTGTACAGCGTATAGAAGAAATTAATTTTGCGTACCCAGGAATAGTAGTAGGTGCTAACAGACACAATTCTATTGAAATTTTAAAGCATTTGAAGAATTTAGATTATAATGAAGAGCAGATTATTTGTGCCTGTGAATATTTGGATAATCGGAAAATGGAAGAGAGTTACTATGATGTCCCTACAATAGAAGTTACGACTGTAATCGGTTGCAAAATAAACTGTAGATATTGTCCGCAAAAATTGCTATTACAAAATTATTTTATTAATCCTCAAAGAGACTCCATAATGACGATGGATACTTTTTTGATGTGTTTGACGCATCTTCCCTCAAAATGCAACATTCAATTTTGTGGAATGTCGGAACCCTTTTTGAATCCGTTATGTATTGATATGATTCAGAAAACATATGAATCAGGAAGAAGTATTGAACTGTATACAACTTTAGTGGGCATTACACAGGAGAAATTGGACAGACTTTTAAAGATACCAATAGATTTTGTTAATATTCATGTGGCTGATGAACAGGGATATGCGGATATTCCTGTGACAGAAGAGTATTTTGGCTTGGTGGAAAGAGCAATCAATCACAGGCGACAAGATGGTTCTTATTTTGTGAATCTGTGTAATGCTCAGGGAGACCCGCATCCACGCATTAAAAAGATGTGCGAAGGTAAATTTGATATATCGACATCTCTACATGATAGAGCTGGGAATCTACAGGATGAGAATTTGCTTCATAAGCAGAATGAGTTGGGCATTCTTTCATGTACTTTGTGCGGTCAAGACTTGAACCATAACGTCTTGCTTCCTGATGGAACTTTATTGCTGTGTTGTATGGATTATGGGATGAAACATGTGCTGGGGAATTTGAGGAAAGAGGCATATGAGGAAATAATGGCAGGGGAGAGTATCAAGAGGATAAAAAAAGGATTACTGGGCGATGACAAGATAGATATTTTATGTAGGAAGTGTTCGTATGCTACCAGAATAAGTTAGGGGAGAATGCAATGCAGCAGAAAGAGGTATTGGATAGTCTGACAGAAGATTGGAACGAACTAAAAGAAATTGTCGTATATGGATATGGTCGGGTAGCACGACGTAATATAAAGAAGCTAAGCCAAGATTTTTATATAAAATATATAATTGATAATTATTTGGAGCCAGATTTGTGTATTGGTCTGGAATGGGAGGTCAAGAAATTTTCTCAGGTTAGAGATGAAGTGGCTCGATATAAAGTTATTGTTGCAACAGCAGCGTCTGCCTATGAGGGCATTAAAAAGGACTTAGAAAGCATTGGCTTAAAAGAATATAAGGATTTTTGCAGAATAGAGATTTTTTTTCTGGAGTGGTACTGGAAAAATAAGCACATGGTCTGTCTGTCACAGGTTAATTCTTCAGTGACTTCAAGATGTACATTTAACTGTAAGCATTGTGCTACATTAATGCCTTATTTTAGGCAGCAATATGAATATTCTGAAGATAATATTATAGAAGATTTGGGTTTGCTATTTGAGAAAGTAGACTATCTGGCCAGTTATTATTTAGTTGGAGGAGAGCCCTTGCTGAATAAGAATTTAAGCAAGATTATTGAATCAGTATGCGAATATTTTGGGGAAAAAATAGGAAGCATACAGGTTATTTCGAATGGCAGCATTGCTCCAGATAGCCAATTATTGTCTGTGTTAAAGAATTGCAATGTTGATATGCGGCTAAGTGATTATACGGATGAGATAGCTTATGGAGCTAAATTTAGAGATATAATCAATACATACAGAAATGCGGGAATAAATTGCGTCATAAATAAGTTTGATTGGCTAGATTTAGGGTTTCCTAACAAAATTGATTGCATATGGGATGGTGCCTATAGTTTAAAGAAGCATATGCAGATGTGTTCCACGGGTTGCCATGCGGTTAACGATAAAAAATTTTATTATTGCGGGACTCTATTTTATGCTGAAAAAAGTGGCTTGTATAAATTAAAAGAAGGAGATTATATTGATTTAACAAAAAAAGGAAAGGAAATTGAAGATAAGAGGTCGCTATTAAAATATTGTTTGGGGGAGACCGAAACAGGATATGTTAGTTTATGCCAGTATTGCAGAGGGTTTGGGGTGGATAATACTAATTATGTAAAGGCGGCAGAGCAGATTTCAAGGTTTTGTTTAAGAAATTAATTTACCATTAAGGAGACAGAATAGCGTGGATGATTTGAAAATGGATGTAGAGGCAATATGGACGAGGTTATCAGATGAAAAGTCCAAAGAATTGTTCCTATATCGGCTTATGTATTATATGACAAGTGAGAACTGCTTTATACAAAAATTGGCGTTGACAGTGCCAGAAGTAAAGGACATATATAATTTCTTGAAGATAAGTAAAAAGAGAAAGTTGATTTTTGGCGCAGGTACTTGGGGCAAAGAAATTATAAGGACATTTAATGATGTGGACTTTAAATATTTTGTTGATAATTATCAGAGAGGAAGCAGTGGGGGGGTAAAAATCATTCCTTTTGATGAATATATAACAAATTATAAAGAAGATTTAATTGTAATTTCCTCAAGAATATATAATAGGCAGATTTCTAATCAATTAATGGAAAAGGGAGTTAAGGAAGAAAATATAGTAAACTTAGGGGCTGTAAATGATTGCATGGCTAGTAGGCAGTATTTCGATTTACCTCAATTAAAGGGAAAAAGATGTGAGAAAGAAATTTTTGTAGACGGTGGAAGCTATGATGGGAAGAGCTCAGTCGGTTTTAGGGATTGGAGCCGAAATAGTTATAACAAGATTATAGCGTTTGAACCGGATTTCTATAATATAAATATGTGCGAAAGGACATTTCAGGAAAATGGAATAAATAATTACGAAATTATTTCTAAGGGTTTATGGTCGGAAAGTGCTGTTCTTCAATTTAATGAGAATAGAAATGGATCATCAAGATTGGTGGCATCGGGTGGAAATTGCGAGGTCAGCGTAGACAGCCTTGATAATATGATTCATGATGATGTGACATTTATAAAAATGGATATAGAAGGCAGTGAATATCAAGCCTTGTTAGGAGCAAAGCAGATTATTAAGGAAAAGGTGCCTAAACTTGCAATAAGTGTTTATCATAATCCGGAGGATATAGTGCAAATACCAAGGTTGATTTTGTCATTGAGAAAGGAGTATAAGTTTTACATCAGGCATTATTCTTCAACAGGATTTGATACTATATTATATGCGGTATAGTTTTCAAGCATTGTAAAAGATATGGAGAACTTAGAATGAAATATATAATTTGGGGAGCAGGAGATTATGGGGAAAGGCTTCTTTTTTGGCTAAGTACAGAGAATATTGTCGCATTTATTGACAGTAATCCCGAAAAAAGCGGAAAAGAATTCCATGGGAAAAAAGTTATTTCATATGAAATGTATAAAGAAAAATACAGTAATTACTGTATTATTGTTTCCACTCATGAATCTGAAATTGTTAAGATATTAGAATCCGACAATAAAAAAATATATTTTAAATTGTCGGATTGTCCTGACGAATTTAGAAGTTCTAATTTAAGCTATGATTTGAAAAAATATATATGCAGCAGGGTTGAAGGAGGAAAAACTTACGTAATATATGGGAAATCCTTATTCAGTATTATAGTGTACGAATGGATTAATGAAAAAGGCAGTGTCCAACCGTATCTGTTGCTATCGAAAGACATAGATGATGCCATTATAGAAGATGTTAAAAACGAATATGGAGATCAAGTAATTGTTGCCGAGGATTTAACAAAGTATAGCGTTGACTATATATATTGCACTGATAAAAAAAATGGGGAGGAGAATCTGCCTTTTTATGATGGGAAAATAGAGAATATCTTGGATAGCTTTTATTCCACAGATATTTATTATAATCCTAAGATTGAGAAATTTAAAAAGTTGTATTTAGGCAAAAGATGCTTCATTGTTGCCACAGGTCCAAGTTTAACGGTTCGCGACATAGAAGTACTGAGGGCACATAAAGAAATATGCATAAGTATGAATCATATTTATCATATTTTTGCTGATACTGCATGGCGTCCGCAGTTTTATGTGGCAGATGATTTTCGGATGATGAGAGATTACCCTAATGCAATGGACTGTATGGAAAATAGCTATTCTTTTATTGGAGATGGGTATAAACCGTTTTGTGAAAAAAAACATCGGGATAATGTATTAATTCATCATGTCGCCACAGCGCTTTCTGAACAGGAATTGCCTTTATTTTCTGAAGATTACTCTCGTATGTGTTATGGGGGAGGAACAGTAACATATTCGTGTGTTCAACTTGCTGTATATATGGGTTTTGAGGAAATATATTTATTAGGAGTAGATTTTTCGTATGCAGGCAAATCAGAAGAGAAGTATACACATTTTTATGAAGAAGGTGAGCTGACATCAATAAGCCGAACGGAGAGTGTTCAATTAGCATATGAAGCAGCAAAAAAGTATGCAGATTCTCATGGTATTAAAATCTATAACGCTACCAGAGGCGGGAAACTAGAAGTATTTGAACGAGTGGATTTTGACAGTTTATTTTAATGGGATGGGGCAGCAAGTTATGGAGTATGTAGAACCGATGGTAATTGCGGAGATAGGCTGCAATCATAAAGGCGATATGGAAATTGCTAAAGAAATGATAAAAGTCGCAGCAATCTATTGCAATGCGGATGCAGTAAAATTTCAGAAGCGGTGCAACCGGGAGTTATTGACACCAGAGCAATATAATGCGCCCCATCCCAATCCAGAGAATTCGTATGGAAGAATCTATGGTGAGCATAGGGAAGCATTAGAGTTTACAACGAATCAGCATAAGGAAATGAAAGAGTACTGCGAGGAGATAGGGATTACTTATAGTACTTCGGTATGGGATTTGACATCTGCGATGGAGATTGCGAAGCTACAACCGAAATTCATAAAAATCCCATCGGCTTGTAATAACCATTATAAAATGTTGGAATGGCTATGCGGCAATTATGGGGGAGAAATACATGTGTCGCTAGGCATGACTACACATGAGGAAGAAGCGAAGCTGATTAGATTATTTGAAGACAGAATGCGTAGCAAAGATTTGGTTTTGTATGTATGTACGTCAGGTTATCCGGTGGCTTTTGAGGATGTATGTCTATTAGAAATTAGCCGGATAAGAGAACTTTATGGAAATAGGGTTAAGGCAATTGGATTTTCAGGGCATCATCTCGGGATAGCAGTGGACATAGCGGCTTATACTCTGGGTGCATCTATTATAGAAAGGCATTATACCTTGGATAGGACGTGGAAAGGAACAGACCATGCTGCATCTTTAGAGCCGGAAGGAGTCAGAAAGCTGAAAAGAAATTTGGTGGCTACATATGCGGCTTTGCGTTATAAAGAGAAAGAAATACTGGAGATTGAGGCGGCTCAAAGAGAGAAGCTTAAATATAGGGAGCATTAGAGGATATAGAATGAATGTAGCGTTTATACCAGTTCGTGGAGGAAGCAAATCCATTCCATTAAAAAATATCCGGGAAATTGCCGGAAAGCCTTTGGTGTATTGGGCTGCGAAGGCAGCAAATGACTGTGAGGAAATTGACAGGGTATATATTGCAACGGATAGCGAGCGGATAAGAGAAACGGTAGAAGGCTTTGGGCTAAATAAGGTATATGTCATAGGTAGAAGTGCGGATAGCGCAACCGATACGGCATCTACCGAGTCTGCCATGCTGGAATTTGCGGAAAAGTATGTGTTTGATAATATAGTGCTGATTCAGGCAACTTCGCCTTTGCTGACATCTGTAGATATTAGCGGAGGGTTTTCTGAGTTTAATAAACCGGATACGGACAGTGTTTTGTCGGCAGTGAGGCAGAAGCGGTTTCAATGGAAAATCGATGAGATAGGATTTGCTGTACCTGCAAATTATGACGTATTCCACAGGCCAAGGAGACAGGAATTTGACGGTTATCTGGTAGAGAATGGCGCTTTTTATATTATAAGCAGGGAGCTGCTTCTTGGATCAAGAAATCGTTTAGCCGGAAATATACATATCTATGAAATGGATGAGGCTTCTTATCTTGAAATTGACGAGCCAAATGACTGGATAATTATTGAAAAGCTATTGATAGACCGAATAAAGAAAACGGTCAAAATACCGGAAATCAAGATGTTTTTAACGGACTGCGATGGATGTCTGACAGATGGTGGAATGTATTATTCGGAAAATGGGGATGAAATGAAGCGGTTCAATACATTGGACGGGATGGGGTTTCGGATGCTTCGTGAAAGAGGTATTTTGACGGGTATTGTCACAGGGGAGAAAAGGGAGTTAAATAAGTGCAGAGCACAAAAACTTCAGATGGATATATATGAGGAAGGGGTACAGGATAAGATTTCCGTAGTCAGGCGACTGTGTGAGAACTATGATATAGATATACAGAATGTTGCATATGTGGGGGATGATATTAATGATTTAGAGGTGATAAAGGCAGTGGGATTTGGGTGTTCGGTGGCCAACGGAGTGTCGGCTGTAAAGGAAGCAGCACGATATGTAACTGTTAAATCAGGAGGGCAGGGAGCTGTCAGAGAAGTAGTTGATTTCATAGTAGGGAGAAGATGATGTTCTCGAATTTTGTATCATTGGGTACGGCATGTCCGGTGGCTTCTTCTATGTCAAAATATGGTTTAAGAAGCTTTTCAGGACCGTTTGATTGGGTTATAACTAGTCGGCTTGATATTGTATTGCACTATTTAGAAAATAACTTTAAGGATTTCCTGGAAAAGTCTAAGCTAGAACCCATAGATGAAACGGGGCTTCGGTTTAAAAACTCTGGGGGGGTAGTCTTTCTGCATGAGGAATATCCATTTGAGGAAAGATATGATGCGCTGGAACAGAAATATAGAAAACGAATAGATAGATTTCTAAGGGAAACGGAAAAGAAGACATGTTTTTTGCGGTTTTGTGCAAATAGTGAGGAAATCCGCTATATTTCAGAAAATTATCAATATATTGAGAAGATTGTAAAAAAGCGGAACAACAAAAGTGAAATTATTTTTTTGATTAGAAAAGATTATTATTTCCAGAAACGACTCCCTTTTCAATATTATATAATGCCAGACGAGTATCCAGGAAAAGCTTTAAGAAACTACTTTGATGGAGCAAATCAATTCCTCGATTTTTGTGCATATCATTTTGATACTGTTTCGATGATGCGGAATCTTGAATTTGATGTAAAGAAGAGGAACGAAGAAACGAAAACGAGGATAATGCAGAAACGTTATGAGACATTATTAAAATTGTTTGATTTAGACTGCGCAAAGATTTCTATACCAAAGGATATTATAATATATGGTGCTGGGAATATTGGTGTTTCATTCTACAAAAAAGTGAAAGGAATCTGCAATACCATATGTTTTGTAGATAGAAAAAGGGCAGGAGAAAAAATTGATGATTTGCCCATAATTAAGGTGGAGGAATTGGATTACAGTAACAATGCCAGTATCATCGTTACAGCAACGTATGATTATGATAATATTTCAGAGGGGATAAGACAGTATTGTGCCGAGGCAAACATCATTTCATTAGATGCCTTCTTGTAAAAATATTTTTTGGGCATTTAACCAGTAGGGTTCTGACAATTATATAGTGAATGACACAGAACGAGGAAGAGAAGTCCGTCAATGAGATTGCTATATAGATTATGCTTAGGGTTAAGAGGCTAGATGAGAGGATTTTGAGGTATGCGTTCAGCAATTATTCCAGTAGTATTTACTCCAGATGAAAATTACATTATTCCGACATGTGTAGCCATACTATCTATGCTAGTAGCGAAAAGAAGCGAAACGAGATATAGATTTTATATTATTGTATCAAATAAAATGGATGCGAGTTACTTCAGGTATTTGGAGCGAGTAAAGAAGCTAAAGGCAGATTTTGAATATCAAATTATACCAATTGATTCAAGTATATTTGATGAGCAAAAGGTAACAACTCCGCATTTAAAGACAAGTGCTTATTACAGGCTTATCATAGCTGAACTATTAAAAGACTATGATAAGTGTATGTATCATGATGCGGATATTCTGGTGCTAAGAGATTTACAAGAAATGTTTGATGTTGATTTAGATGGGTTTTATGTGTCTGGTATAAAAGCATACTTGAAACATCAAGAAACTGAAGAAAATCAGAGAATAATGAAAAAATGGGGATTCCCATCGTTTGATAATTACATTGTGTCCGGCAATTTGGTGCTCAATCTTTTTAAAATAAGAGAGGATAAGCTTACAGAGAGATTTATTCAGCATATGTACAAAGGATATCCTTCAGAAGACCAGGATGTCATCAATTTATGCTGCTATGGGAAAATACACTTTTCGCCATTGAAATTCGGTATGATGAATAGATGGATTTATAATGATATCTTATATACAATGGAAAAGAAAGTGTATGAGCTTAAAGAAATTGAAGAAGCAAAAGAATCTCCGGCGATTGTTCATTTCGCAGGTGGAGTAGCAAAGCCCTGGAAGAACCTTCGTACAGCATATGCAGATAAATGGTGGGAGTATGCAAGGCAGATTTTAAATGAAGAAGAGTATGCTACATGGTATAAAAAGGCCGAGGCGGCTACGGAAAGACGGGATTGGAAATATCTGAAAAAAAGATTAGAAAAGTACGAAACGGTGGTTATCTTTGGGGCTGGTAAAAATGGTGGGGAGTTACTTCCTGTTTTACGGAAATGGGGACATGACGTAAAAGGCTTTATAGACAACGATGTTGTGAAGCAAGGAAAAGAATATAATGGTTACAAGGTATGGGGTATAGATAGTGAGCTGTTACAACTAGATTCTGTGGCGGTCGTAAGTTCTGTTCAGAATCATTGGGAGGAGATAAGGATGCAGCTAATTGACAAAGGAGTGAGCAGCGAAAGGATTGTTGATTATAACGCAAAAAACGAAATATATTATATGTCGCTTAATCCTCAATATTATGAATATGAATTTAGAGATATGTGTGTAGGAAAATTCGGGTGGAAAATAGACAGATGACAGGGAAGGAAAGTCTTTATATTCAATAAGGAAAAGATGTAAAAAATGTCGGAGAAATTTAAAGTCAGTATAGTTACAGTTTGCTTAAATAGTGCAAAGACCATCGAAAGAGCCATTCTTAGTGTCATTACACAAGCTTACAAAAATGTAGAATATATTATAGTTGATGGGGGGTCAACAGATGGAACATTGAATATTATAAAAAAATATGCGTCAAATATTTCCAAATGGATAAGCGAGCCTGATAAAGGTATATACGATGCAATGAATAAAGGAATCGCTATGGCAACAGGGGATTTGGTAGCATTCTTGAATAGTGATGATTGGTACAACGATGGTGCTATAGAGTATGTGGCTAATCAGGCAGAAAGCAGCAACGCTGAAATATTTTGTTATGAAGTAAACGTGTGGGAGGGAGATGTTCTGCAAAAAAGCAGGAGTAACCTGACTAAAGACATTGCTAATCTTAGAATTAGGATGATATTTAATCACCAGGGTGTTTTTGCAAAAAGAAAATTATTTGAAGAATTTGGATTATTTAATACCAAGTATATTATAGCATCCGATTATGACTGGTTGTTGAGGATGTATAATAAAGGTGTAAAGATGCAGATTTCCAATTATGTAGTAGCAAATTTCCTGCGGGGTGGAATTTCAACGACTCGGCCATTAGAAGTAAATTATGAGTTTAAGCTAATAGCGATGTCTGCGTTAAACAGATTGAAAGAGGAAAGGGATATTGCAGAAGAGGAGTTTAGTGAATTATATTGTAGGATTTCAGAACATTATAAAGAATTGGAGTCGGTTAACGCATATAAGACTGCCATTAATGCTCGAATGTTTGAAAATAGTATGCAAATAAGAGATGGAGTAAAAAAGATATTGCCAGGAGCGAGGTATTCCATTTTTGGTTGTGGAGCATTAGGGCTGGAATGCTTTGCGTTACTGCAACAGATGGAATTTTCAGTAGACTGTTTTTGGGACAATGATTCGGAAAAATGGGGGACATATTACCATGGTGTGGAGATAAAGGCACCCAAGGATATTATAAGGGGAAAAACGGTAATAGTAGTTTCATCTAAGAAGTATTACGATGAGATAGTTGGACAATTATGTAATATGAAATTAGAAGAGAATGTGGATTTCATTGATTATCATAGTCTTCGGACAGAAATTGGATTGAAAGTTATTTTAGAAAACACTGTTTTATGATAAAGTGGCAAAGCTGATGATACTGAATAGGCGGGGGAATGGGATGGAAATATTTCATATAATGTACTTTCTGGACTATGGGCAATCATTCGGTGGCGCAGTCAACACTCTGCTTCAGCGGGCGCTTCTTATGAAAAAAGCAGGGCAGAAGATAACAGTGGTAGTATCAGATTATTTAAATACACGACTGGAAGAAGGATATTCTAATATATGTGCTGTCCAGAATATCAATATGATGCGTTTAACGTACCAGATTTCTACTCAACCAGAGGATATTGATATTGTCTCGGTAGTGCAGAACTATGATACTGTTAAGAGGGCAATCGAGGAGATAAAGCCGGATATTCTGCATTCGGTTCAGCTGAATCCGATTGTGGAATTGGTGAGCCGGGAACTACAGATTCCCCATGTGATGGATATCTATCAGTTGACATCAGATTTTTTTAGAATTGGTTACATGGATTTGTTTCCACATTATCACATTTGTGATTCAGAATACTATGCTGAAAAATGGAAACATTTTTTAAATACGGAATCTGTATGTATCCGGACAGCGGTAAATTGTGCAGGGAATGTGGCAATACGCCACTTTGAAAAAAAAGAAGAGCTGACTTATCTGTGTGTGGGATTGGTTTGTGAGCGAAAAAATCAACTTGAAGTGATTAAGGCGTTTCACATTGCTTTGCAGCATAACGTAAAAGGGAGGCTGCTTATTTATGGATATGCGAATGGGGGGTATTCTGACAGATGTCGAAGTTATATTAAGGAGAATGGACTAGAAGAAAGTATATGTATGAAAGGCTTCTGTGACAAGATGGATGGAGCATACCGAGATGCCGATGTATTGATTTGCGGGAGCACAAGGGAGTCCTATCCAAATGTGATATCAGAGGCAATGTGTTATGGGTTGGTTATTATCACGACTCCAGTAGCGGGTGTCCCAGAGGTGATTAGGAATCATGAAAATGGCTATTTATGCAGAGGGTATTTGGCAGAGGATATTTCAGAGAAAATTCTTGAATTGGAAGAAGACCGAAAGAAAGGCGCTGTTGAGGAAATACTAAAGTGTGCATATGATACGTTTGAAAAATACCATTCATCTGAACATATAACAGTGGCATTGCTTAATTACTATAGAAAATTAGCAGATACTTATACCGTTCATTCAAACATTCTGATTGGGGATGTAAGAAAGAGATTTACCCCCATTATTATGGAATATGAATGCAAAAGAGAGATGTTGTCTGAACCAGAATTATGTCAACGGAAGCTATGGTATATCTATCATATCCGTGAGCTTCTTTTGAAGCAAGCAGCTTGCGGCAAACGGAAGATTTATATATGGGGAACCGGGAAGTATGGAAAAAGGGTAAAAGAAATTATTGATGTATTTTGGGATACTCTGGAATTGGAAGGATTTCTTGATACCTATAAGACTGGAGAGTTCTTGGGAGCTGAAATTTATAGCCCCTATAGTGTGTTGGACAAGCAGGATGCACTTATTTTGATTGCAGCAGTGAATGGGCAGGGTGATATGATTCGGCTATTAGAGGAGAAGCACAAGGAATATTGTGAGGACTATTTTATATTATCACCTAGGACTTGGTAAGGGGTAGAGCTTGGCATACTGAGTAGAAGGATGTAAGAGAGGATTTATGAAAATAGGAACAATAGTATTTACATATCAAAGGGACGAGCATGCTAGGAGAGTGCTGGAGGCGCTTTCTCATAATGATATGCTGCCAGAAAAATTATATATTTTTCAAGATGGAAAAAAGGAGAATACAAATTGTGACAGATGGAATAGAACGAATGAACTTATACGTAGTATAAAATGGTGTGAGACAGAAGTCCATGTTTCGCAAAATAATATGGGATTGGCGAAATCTATAGTAGATGGAATAAATTATGTTTTACAGGATTGCGATGCAGTGATTGTCCTTGAAGATGATTGTGTACCACATCCTAAATTCATGTCCTATATGATTTCCGGTTTGAACAAATACGCGGAAAAGGAACAGGTATATTCAGTAGGCGGATATGCCTGGCCGGTGGAAGTTCAGGAAAACGGGACAGATGCCTATTTTACGGGAAGAATCAGTTCCTGGGGATGGGGGACATGGAAGAACCGCTGGACACAATACGAGCGGGATTATCAGATGCTGGCAGAGATAAAAAAGGACGAGGACTTGTCGGCTCGATTCCATATATGGGGAGAAGATTTGGAAAGCCATCTTTTAGGGAACGTTAGAGGAACATGCAATTCATGGGCTGTGTTCTGGGCGTTGACGGTGATTAAGAAGAAAGGATTTTGTCTGGCGCCATATCAATCATTGATTGAAAATATTGGATTTGATGGAAGCGGGGTGCATTGCGGCATAAGGAAAGAGGAACAGAACTTACGCAAATGGGATGACTTTCATGATATGATTTTGCCGGATGTTGTGGAATTCCCTGGCGGATATGAGACTAATTTTTCTGAATATTTTTCATGGGTATCGCCAGAAACAAAACTGTCCTGTTATAACAATATAATGGCCAATTGGCTGCAGTTAATGCGGGAAAATGTTTGTATTTCAGAGGAGTTGGTGAAAAAGGGTATTTATAATGTGTCTATTTGGGGAAAAGGCAAACTATGTAATATCCTGCTACAGGAGCTTAAAGGAAAAGTGAAGGTTCTTTCGATTATCGAAAGCCATCCGTCCTCTGATGAATACCAGGGAATCAGAATAGTGGATGAAGCGAACATACCAGAAGAAACCCAGATGATTATAGTGATTCCGGTATATGACTTGAAAAAGATAGTAAGAAAGACTGACAGTTTGTGGCAGTATAAGATAGTCGGTATAGATTGGCTGATTAGGGGGGGTTGCTTTCTTAAAAAGTTTGGTATTCCAGTTAGGCTGTGCGGAACAAATGAAATTATTCGATGCGGCAACCAGTACGGTGGGTTTGATGTGGTTGCTGATTCTTCTCTAAGGTCAAGACAGATTCTTGTATATTCTTTTGGCATAGGAGAAGATTTGTCGTTTTCCCAAACTGTTCTGGAAGAATTTCAGGCCGAAGTATATGCGTTTGACCCTACGCCAAGAGCGATTGAGTATGTGAAGAGAAGCGATTTATATAGGGATGATAGATTTCGCTTTTATGCATATGCGCTGGCTTCAGAAGATGGGACAGAAGATTTTTATCTTCCTATTAACGAAAGTAATGTATCCGGTTCACTAATTCAACGTAGTGCTCTGAAAGAGGCAGGCATTAGCGTTATAAAAAAGAAATTGAAAACAATAATAAAGGAATTAGGGCATGAGAAGATTGATATACTGAAGATGGATATAGAGGGAGCAGAGTTTGAGGTCATACATGACATCATATGCGATGGAATTGAATTTGGTCAGTTATGCATTGAAGTGCATGATAGATTCTTTGAAAATGGGGATAAGAGACTAAAAGATTTAATGAAGGAGTTGCATGGGAGGGGATATGTTTTGGCAAGCGCAGATAGTAAATTGCAAGAATTTACTTTTATAAAAGGTTGAGGTTATAATAATGATAAAAACGTCCATCATAGTTCCGGTATACAATACGGCAGAATATTTATGGGAATGCTTTGCCAGTATATTCGCTCAAACACAAAAAGAAATTGAAGTGATAGCAATCAATGATGGGTCAACCGACAATAGCTTACAGATTTTGGAAGAAATTAAAAAAGACCATCCGGAAATGATAATATTTTCTCAAAAAAATATGGGTTTAGGGAGTGCCAGAAATCA
>OFHB01000824.1_pt1 | contig 19093 bp, 17 predicted proteins | sample 1521881 | NCBI WGS metagenome assembly OFHB01 (sample SAMEA3504090, study PRJEB24116) | mouse gut metagenome | biome: mouse gut; feature: mouse-associated habitat; material: faeces | place: Denmark | collected 2011
GGAGCGGGGGAGCTTTGCCTGCTCCGACGAGACGGCCAACAAGATATGTGAGATAGGGCGGCGCAGCGACCTGTCCAATTTCTACTATTTCCCCACGGACTGCCCCCACAGGGAGAAGAACGGCTGGACCGGGGACGCGGCTGCTTCCGCGGAGCATGTCATGATGACGCTGGGAGCGGAGGAGAGCTACAGGGAGTGGCTGGACAATATCCGGCTCTCCCAGCACCCGGACGGGATGCTGCCCGGCATCGTGCCCACGGATACCTGGGGCTATGAGTGGGGGAACGGACCGGCCTGGGACCGCGTCCTGTTCGAAATTCCATATAGGGTTTATCAGTACAGAGGGGATACGGAAATCATCCGGGAGAACGCCCATGCCATGCTGCGCTATCTGGAGTACATCAGCCGGCGCAGGGACGAAAAGGGCATCGTGGCCGTGGGCCTGGGCGACTGGGTGCCGGTGGACAGGGGTGCCGGAGACTACGAGGTTCCCCTGGGCTTTACGGATACGGTGATGGTGTACGACATGTGCCGCAAGGGCCGGGAGATGTTCGAGGCCGTGGGACTGGGGCTCCACGGGGCTTTCGCCAGGCAGCTGGGGAAGGAAGTGCTGGAGGCGATCCGCAGCCGGTACATCGACTTTGGCACCATGACCGTAAAGGGGGATTGCCAGACCGGCCAGGCCCTGGCAATCCACCACGATATCTTCACCGACGGGGAGAAGCCGGAGGCGTTCCGCAGGCTGGTGGAAATCGTGCACCGGGACGGAGACAAGGTGACATGCGGCTTCCTGGGCCTGCGGGTAATCTACCATGTGCTGGCCCGGTTCGGGGAGGCAGAGCTGGCCTACCGGATGGTCACAGGCAGGGAATACCCTTCCTACGGATACTTCATAGAGCGCGGCGACACCACGGTGCCGGAGCAGTTCCTTCCGGATGGGAAGAGGCGCATGAGCTCCCAGAACCATCATTTCCTGGCCGATGTGTCCCAGTGGTACATCCGCTATCCCGGCGGCATCAACGTGAGAAGCAGCAGGGAGGTGTCCATACGCCCGAAGTTCATAGAGAGCCTGACCTTTGCGAAGGCCCGCCATGTGCTGCCGGAGGGAGAGGTGGCGGTGGCCTGGAGGCGGGAGGCCGACAGGATACTTCTGGAAGTGGCCTGCCCGGACAGCGTGTCCTGCGAGATTCTGCTGGAGGATGGCTGGTGGTTCCGGGAAGAGAGGAAAGCCTATCTGGAAAAAGGCGCGGGGCGCTACGAAATCGTCTGGAAGACGGCTTCCGCGCAGTGATAGATAAAAGACATTTCATAAGGAAATACAAAAGCCCCGCTCCATAGCGCCGTAAGCGCCAGGGGGCGGAGCTTGCCTGTAAAAAGAACCAGTGGGCTGACCCGGCTCGGCAGAAGCTCATGGCGGGGCAGTCCTTCGTGGGGAAAAATCCTCAATATTCCGTAGTATACACCGAAATACCGCTGCTCTCCGGCAGGTTCTCCAGGATGGTGTTCTGCCCGCACCACACCGCCTGGAAATCGTTCAAACCCTCCAGGGGCTTTAAGCTGGTGACATTGTTGTCCGTGATGTTCAGGTACTGGAGCTTTGGCAGGCCCGCCACGAATTCGATGCTGTCTATTCCAGTGGACTCCAGATGCAGCTCCGTCAAGTTCGGAAAATGGCTGAACATGTCGTAGTGCTCCGACAGCTTCACCCTGTCCCCGTTATTGTAGGTGGGGTCATGGAGGATGGAGATGTCGTTCATGGACAGAATCTCCAGGGTCTCGTTGGTGGGGATGGCGGCGAAGTCCATGCCTACCTGGCAGTCGTCCAGATACAGATACTGCAATGTAGGGATGCCGAATATCTCCTCCACATTTCCGAAGACGGACGTGCCGTCAAGGCTCAGTAAGGTCAGCTTCGGCAGATGGGTCAGGGGCTCCAGGGAGCTGGTATAGGAGGAGAAATCATTGATGTACAGCACCTGGATCTCCGGCAGGGAGGCGAATATATCCAGGGAATCCCCGCTGCAGTCCTCCAGGGAGAGGTAGGCCAGGCCCACCGCGTCCTTTACGGGGGACACGTCGCGCACGCCCTTCAGCGCCAGGGTCTGGAGGTCCGTCAGGCTGGCAAAGGAGGGCATGATGCCATTGTAGTTTCCGCTCATCTCCAGGGCCAGCTCCTTTAACAGCGTCAAACTGCCGATGACGGAATAGTCCGTGGTGTTATAGGAGCCGTCCAGGTACAGATACAGGTACTCCAGCTGCGGGCAGTCCCCCAGGGCGTCCACGCTGGATATCTGGGTGCTCTCTATGGTCAGGTTGGTCAGCGCCGGCATGTTCCTGACGAAATCGATGCTCTTGAGCTGGTCGGACTGGATGCTCAGCTCCTCCAGGCAGGGCAGGGACATCAGCGGGGAGAAGTCCGTGAGCCTGTCGCACCCCGACAGGGCCAGGCCCAGCAGGTCGGGGAACTGCTCCAGGGCGGAGATGTCCTCCAGCCCTGCATAGTCCGCCTTCAGGTACATGAGGTTCGGGAAGGCGTCCAGCCCCGACAGGCTGGAGGCAAGGAAGGAATCGTATACGCCCAGCTCCGTGATGGATTCCGGATGGGGGACGATGGAGGCCATCTCGGTGATGCTGTTCTCGGCGTAAAGGCCGGTGAGGGATTCCAGGCCCCTCAGGTCCCCTTTCGAAAGGGAATCGTCGATGGAGATCCACTCCAGCCCGGTAAAGCAGGACAGGTCGGAGAGCTCCAGCCCCGCGTCGGTCTCATAGGTGGCGGTATCGGCCTCGCCGCCGTTCAGTTGAAAGGTGATGCTCCTCTCGTCACGGTCGATCTGCAGCGCGGTGAGGCTGGCGAGCTCCTCCGCCGTGATGGTGTCGCAGGGTTTGTCCCAGATGTATTCCGCCACGGAACGGAAGAAGCTGGACTGGGGGGTTATGGGACCGGAGCCGACAGCTTCTCTGGTGGGCGCATCCGTCTCCTTCGAAGCCTGGGAGGAGCTGGCCCGGGCATTGGAGCTGGCGTAGCTGTCGGCCCTGCTGTCCGGGTGCGGGAACATGTCCTGAAAGAAGCCGGATTTCAACATGACGATGAGGGCGAACAGAGCCACGCAGACGACGCCCACCAGCACCCCTATCACGATTGCCACGGTGGGATTGTGCTCCGCGGGCCTCCCGGGGGAGGAAGGGACGTAGACGGTGGGCCTCCCGGAATAGCCGGACTGTCCGGAGGAGACGTAGCGGCTGCTCCGGCTGCCTGCGGTATTGCTGTCGTGCTGGGGAAAGGAAGCGCCCTCATGTTCCTCCGTGCTTCTGACATAGTAGCCGCACTCCTTGCAGGTCATCCGCCCGCCTATCATTTTCAGCTTCGTGCCGCACATGGGGCACTTGGTAATTTCGTTTGCCATATGGATTCTATCCTCATTTCTATATAAACGGCATTTATACTGCACACCGGTCAAATTTGCAGTACGACCCGACTGCAGACCGCCAACCAAGTGCTTTCCCGAGTACACCACTGTAAATCCTGGCGGTCTGCAGTATAATTCTTACCGGTCGCATAGCACAGCCAGTCATGCCGTTTATCTGTTTTTTTGGTAAAATTTAATCGCTACATATATATGTAATATTAGGCTGTAATCTTTCCTCCGCCCTGTCCTGGCGCGGACATCAGGCCCTGCTCGCCCGGGAATGAATGCACCGCTAGATCCGCCAGTCGCAGGCGTCCTCCAGGACAGAGCAGAAGCGCTCCAGCCCTTCCTGGTCTTCCCGGGCGAAGCGCCCGCGGAGGGGGCTGTCGATATCCAGCACGGCCGTCAGCCGTCCAGCATGGTGGACAGGGACTACAATCTCCGAGCGGGAGGCGGCATCGCAGGCGATATGCCCCGGGAACGCGTGCACATCGGGGACCAGGATCGCAGCATCTCCCGCCGCCGCGTTTCCGCACACCCCTTTTCCGAAGTCGATGCGGATGCAGGCGGGCTTCCCCTGGAAGGGGCCTAAGACCAGCTGGCCCTCCCTCACCAGGTAGAAGCCTGCCCAGTTGATGTCGCTTAAGCTCATGTACAGCAGGGCGGAGGCGTTGGCCAGGTTCGCGATGGTGTCGCGCTCCGTGCGGGTCATGGAAGCAAGCTGCTCCCGGAGCAGGGAATAGTCAGTCATTTTCTGTATCCTCCACAGTAATCTTGATACGCATCTTCTCCGGCATCAGGCCGTCGTCCACCGCGAAGACGATGTAGTGTTCGCCCTTCTGGCTGCCGGTGGGCGTCCAGAGGAACTCTGTGTCGTCCGGGTTCAGCCGCGCGCCCTCCGGCAGGTTCTCACAGGTTATCTGCAGAGGCGAGGCCACGCCCTTCACGCTGTAATTGGGCAGCAGAATCTGGCCGTTGTACAGCCTGGTGCCGGTGGCCTCCTCGGACACATCGCTGGCAGGGTTGCGCACGGATAGACGGATGCGGCAGAGCTCTCCGGCCCGGATTCGGACAGGGGCCACGGGCTGGATATAGGGCCGGTACACAGTCAGGGGCAGAGGATAGTTGTCGGTCTCCACCTCATAATGATATCCGGTCTCCTGACAGGGCGCTGTGGGCAGGGGATAGAGGCTGTCCTGGGGAGTGCCGGGGGCGGGGGCATGAATCTCCACCTGCTTGACGCAGTCGGACTTGGCGTGAAGCGTCCTGGGCTGGCCGTCCTTTGTTCCGTCCCACAGGACCAAGGGCCTGTGGATTTCCAGCCCTGTGACTTCGGTGGTGAAATAGGGCTGCTCCGGCACGTCCTCCGCATTGGTATGCCGTCTGTAATGATCGGTGACGGCGGCGATAGGAGCCATGTCCCGGGCACAGTGGGCCTCCATCCCGTCCACGCAGACATCCTTTACGTCATCGAAGACGCAGACATGCCTGCCGTCGGGCACCTTGCAGGAAAAACGGATATTCCGCAGGGTCAGGCCGTCCACATGCTTGGCAAAGAGGCCGTAGGCGGGCAGGATCCCCCAGGTGCTGGGCTCCGGATAGGCCCCCGGCAGCTCCGGTACGTTATAGGGATTCCCCCGCCAGCAGTTCTCCCGGGCATCCCAGTCTGCCCGGGGCAGCAGGCCTTCGCCTCTGGAGAAGAAGGTGTTCACCAGCCAGGGGAGATTCTGGACGCGCTCCTTCGTGTGGAACTGGGAGAACTTCCACTCCGTGTTCAACTGCCTCTGTTCCACGGCGTGCTCCATGGTCAGGCCGCCTCTGTACTCCACGGAGATATTCTCCAAAACGATATTTTTTATATGGGAATCCGTCAGCCCCATCAGCAGGATAGGGTAGCGGGGATCCGCGTTGGTGACGGTGACGTTGCGGATCAGTACATTACTCACGGTGGCCATGGTGGCGGATCCGATGGCATTGGCATATAAGGGCAGGTCGGTATCCTTCAGCTCTCTGGAGAAATCAGCCACATAAGCGCCGTGGGCCTCCGGATGCAGAGCACCGTGATTCTGGCGGGAGCTTCCCTGGCTGGAGGTGTTCTTCTGGGCGTAGCTCTCGGACTGCCAGACCCTGAGATAGTAATGCCCGTCTAACTCTTCGTAATTGGCCGGATTGCACGCCACCGGATTGTGGGGATCCACGATTTCAAAGGAGGAATGCCCGTCCACGGTGACGGTCTTCGTCCGGTTATAGTGAGGGGCATAGCGCCTGGCGGGATAGCAGTGGTAGGCCCTTTCGTTGGGCAGCACCCAGTTCCTGTCGTCCAGGCGCACATTGGTGTCCAGGGCCGGATAGGCCGAGGAGGAGGCATTTCCCGTCACGGGGAACCTGGCCCTGTCTCCGGCCCGCAGGAAGATGGGGGAGCTGGACACATTGTCCAGGACGCAGTCCTCGAAGATGACATTGGTCAGGGAGGAGCAGTCCACGGACTCCATGCAGAAGCCTCTGGACCTCTCGAACCGCACCCGCCTGATCGTCACCAGATGGTAGCCGCAGGTGGCCTCCGTGCCGAACTTCAGCCGTCCGGTGGGGCCGCAGCGGTCCACGGCAATCAGCTTGTCCCTTGTGTACTCCCCGGCGTATACGCTGCCCGCGTCGTAGCCGCATACGGTGCAGTCCTCTATGAGCACGTTCTGGAGGGGCTCGAAGATGCCCGCCCCGAAGGAGGCCTTCAGGCACAGGCTCTCGTCGGTGAGGGAGTTGCAGATGGTGTGCCGCACCGTCACGTCCCGGCAGCAGTCGATGTCGAAGGCGTCCCTAATGGTGTCCACCAGGATGTGGTCCACGTATAGGTTCCGGCACCCCTCCGCGATGATGGCGAAATGCCCGCCGATGGTGACGGAGAAATCCTCCAGGACCACGTTTTCACAGCGGACGAGAGCGATTCCCTTATTGCCGAACCACTCCTCCTGATGGCCCTTTGCCTCCCTTGACATGGGTTCCTGGGGATCCCCGCCCTGAAGCACATGCTCCAGGATGCCGCTTTTCTCATCGAAGCGCCCTCCGGTGATCAGGCCCCTGCCGGAGATCATGATATTCTCCAGGTCGGATCCGTAGATCAGGCTGTTGGAGAAGTAGGAATGCCCATGGTCCTGGAGGCCCACGTAGCGGTTCACCTCGGGCTCCTTATAATTGCCGCCCTCGCCGGGCGCAGCCTGGCGGGAATGGGGATTGTCGGTCCTGGCGGCCGATACCACTGCGCCTTCCGAGAGATAGAGATTCACATTGCTTTTCAGGAGGATGGTATAGGTGTGGAAGGTTCCCTTCGGGAAGACTACAGTCCCGCCTTCCATTGCGGCAGCCTGTATGGCGCTGTTGATGGCCTGGGTGTTCACGGCCGGGGCGGCATCTTCGCCGGCGCCGAAGTCGGTGATGAGGAAAGACCTATGCTTTAACAGGTTCCTGGGGCGGATAGAGGCGCCCGTGGCCTCTGGTATTGTGTAGGATGACATTTGTGTTATTGCTCCTTTGATAAATGAACCCGGTTGACTGTATCTTCTACATCCAATTATACTATATTTTTCAAAAAATACTAGTTTTTCTATTGACATTTCTTTGGGAAAGCGCTATTATTCAAAATAATTTGATTATCAAATATTTTGAAAGTCAAATAACTTGAATTGCAAACTATATCTTGCGGTAATGAAAACTATGTAAAAGGAAAAGGAGAACCGGCTATGTTTGAGAAACTGAAAGAAATCATCGAGGAGAAGCTGAACGCGGAAGGGGCGGCGATCACGGAGGAGACCAGCTTTAAGGAAGATTTGGACGCGGATTCCCTGGATCTGTTCGAGCTGGTGATGGCGCTGGAGGACGAATTCGATGTGGAGATTCCCTCCGAGGAGCTGGAGAAGCTGGCTACGGTGAAGGACGTGATGGACTATCTGGCGGCCAAGGGCATCGAGATGTAAGGATGCCCCGCAGCGCGGATATTTGGAGAGTCATGGAATAGGCTCTCGGAATCTCTGGAAGCAGACTCCGGCATGGGAGTAGGACGGCGCCTGGAAAAATGGGGGAGCCGCCCCAAAGGAATTAAGGAAAGCCGCGTAATATGCTGTCTGGAGATTCCGAGAGGATATTGGAAAGAAACGGTGAGAATGTGGGGACGGGAATGAAGACTAGGATAACGGAACTTCTGGGAACGGAATATCCCCTGATCCAGGGGGGCATGGCATGGATAGCGGAGTGCCGTCTGGCCGCCGCGGTGTCCGAGGCGGGCGGCTTCGGCATCATCGGCGCGGGGGCGGCTCCAGCGCAGTTCGTCCGGGAGCAGATACGGCAGTGCAGGGCCATGACGGATAAGCCCTTCGGCGTGAACCTGATGCTGATCAGCAGGGTTCCGGGGCATTTTGCAAGGCTGGGGAATGTGGCTGCAGTCTCAGGCATTCTGAATGCCGCCACCTATGTGGGCAGCTCATTTTCCGCCAGCAGTTTCGGAGCAGTGGCGGAAAATACAGGGTGGCTGCAGGTGGTTCTGGCCTGGGTGGCGTGCGCCGTTCTTGGGACGCTGCTTCTGCTTTCAGGAATACGAAGATGGAATGTTTTCTGCCGAAAGACCTGAAGTTTCCGGGGAAAAACTGAAAACAGAGAAGAGCAGGAGGATAGGGGTGGAAAAGAGATGGCAAAACAGGTAAGGAAGGCCTTGATGTTTTACTGCACTTCGGTTATACTGTATTCAGCCTGCGGGGGTGAAGAGAGTAATTGCCCGCGGCGTGACAGAAAGCGTGTACGAACAGTAGAAAGGAGTTTGCCATGCGTTTTTTTATTGATACCGCGAAGGTGGAGGACATCAGGAAGGCCAACGATATGGGAGTCATCTGTGGAGTCACCACAAATCCTTCCCTGATTGCCAAGGAGGGCAGGGTGTTTGAGGATGTGATTGCTCAGATTGCCTCCATTGTGGACGGGCCCATCAGCGGAGAAGTGAAAGCCACCACAACGGATGCGGAGGGCATGATTGCGGAGGGCAGGGAGATTGCCCGGATTCATCCCAACATGGTGGTGAAGATTCCCATGACCGTGGAGGGCTTGAAGGCCTGCAAGGCACTGTCGGAGGAGGGGATCAAGGTGAACATGACCTTGATTTTCACAGCTAATCAGGCTCTTCTGGCCGCCCGGGCGGGGGCTGCCTATGTGTCTCCCTTCCTGGGCCGTCTGGATGACATCAGCCAGAGGGGTGTGGATCTGATCAGAGAGATCTCCGATATCTTTGCTCTGACGGATCTGGAAACCGAAATCATCGCTGCAAGTGTCCGCAATCCTGTCCATGTGACGGACTGTGCCCTGGCAGGGGCGGACATCGCTACCGTGCCCTATGGTGTCATTGAGCAGATGGTAAAACATCCTCTGACAGATGCCGGAATCACAAAGTTTCAGGAAGATTACCGGGCTGTATTTGGCGGGTGAGTAAAAACGCAGAAAGCCCGGGAACTGTGTGACAGTATCCCGGGCTTCCACGATTGGGCAGTGCCCAATTACAGTTTTTTCGGCATCAGCTTATTTCATCTGCTCTTCCTGCTTCTTGATCATACGACGTACCATCTCGCCGCCGATGGATCCAGCCTCACGGGAAGTCAGGTCTCCGTTGTAGCCTTCCTTCAGGTTTACCCCAAGCTCGGATGCAACCTCTGTCTTAAAACGGTCCATGGCTGCCTTTGCCTCAGGCACTTCTACTCTATTGCTTCTGCTATCGGACATTTCTTTCACCTCCTAAGTGTTTTGTTGTTTCTTTTACTCTATCTTCAAGATAAGTGTCGCGTGCACTTATCCTGATCATCAAGAGTAAGTGTTTCGCTGCAACTTATCTTGGTCTTAGTATGGCCCTGTGGAATGAAAATATGTTGGAAACTTTTGGACAATTGCACAGTTTACATCGGAGGGGAAATGTGATATTGTAGTGACTGATATCAGATTTATGGAGGGAACAGGAATGTTGGAATTCAGATATGACACGCAGCTGCTGATAGAAGGTCATGATCTTGATGAGGATGCGGTCAGTGAGTATTTTACGGAGAATTTTAAGGGAGACTGTCTGCTGGCAGTTGGAGATGATGAACTGATAAAAATTCATTACCATACAAACGAACCGTGGAAAGTGCTGGAGTACTGTGCATCTCTGGGAGAGATCTATGACATTGTGGTGGAGGATATGGACAGACAGGCCAGAGGGCTGAAGGGATAAATTTTCGTAACAGTTCAGTTTGGCGCCGTGTCTGAACTGTTACAGATTCTCAGATCCGACAGCGGGCAGGACAGGAGGGTGTTAATGGCGAAAGAAGATTATTTAAAAGCATATAAATTGGGAAAAAAGGACTATCAGACCAGGATGCTGCGGGGGGAGAAACCGACTCTGCAGGTGCTGGACGACATTATGCCGGAGCGGGGGACCTACCATGAAGTGCCCCTGGGCATTGTTCAGATTCCGGTGGATCAGATTGTGGGGACAAAGAATGTGGCCAGAAGCAATTCTTTTGCAGGCAACTTTATGCCCATTCTTCTGGAAAATACAGAATTTGCCTCCAAATGGGCCAGGCTGAGCACCACCCATCTGGAGGAGGGGATCCGGGATCCCATCAAGGCATATGAATATATGAACAGATTCTACGTGGAGGAGGGGAACAAGCGTGTCAGCATCTTAAAGTATTTCGGTGCAGTCTCCATTCCGGGAAATGTCACGCGCATTGTTCCGGCCCGCACGGAGGAAAAGGAAAACAAAATCTATTATGAATTTATGGAATTTTACCAGTGGGCTCCCATCAACTACATCTGGTTTTCCCAGGAGGGGAGTTTTTTAAAGCTCCAGGAGGCGGTGGAAAAAGAGCCGGGGGAGAAGTGGACAGAGGACGATCTGCTGCGCTTCAGCACAATGTACACCCGTTTTACCTCGGAGTACAGGGCCAAGGGAGGAAGCCGGCTTAAAATCACACCTGGGGATGCTTTTCTGGCCTTTGTCACGGTCCATGGATATAACGCCGTGGATGAGATGACCACCAACGAGATGAAGGACCTGATTACAAAGAGCTGGGAGGAATTTGAACTGCTCCAGGAGGAGGATGACATTGAGCTGAAGATGAAACCCAGCCAGGAGAAGAAGCCTCTTTTCAGTATGCTGCTTCCCATGAGCTCACCGAAGCAGAAAATCGCCTTTCTCTATGAGAAGACGCCGGGAACCTCTGCCTGGACCTATGCCCATGAGCTGGGAAGGCTGTATCTGGAGCAGACTTTCTCCGACGAGGTCAGCACGTCATGCTATGAAAATGCCACAAAAGAGAACGCGGCCGAGCTGATAGATCAGGCCATAGAGTCAGGCTGTAACCTGATCTTTACCACCACGCCGCCCCTGGTGCAGGCCAGTGTGAAGGCAGCCATTGAGAATCCGGAGGTGAAGATACTCAACTGTTCCCTGAATACGTCCCATCGCTACATCCGCACATACTATTCCAGGATGCATGAGGCAAAATTCCTCATGGGAGCCATTGCCGGGGCCATGGCGGAGAACAACAGGCTGACCTATATCGCGGATTACCCTATTTTCGGCTCCATCGCCAATATCAACGCCTTCGCCCTGGGAGCGAAGATGATCAATCCCCGGGCCAAGGTCTATCTGGTGTGGTCTTCCATGAAGGAGACGGACATGGAGAAGGAGATGCGGGAGACGGCGTCGGCCTGTATCTCGGGACGGGATATGGTGATCCCGGAGGAGGCGTCCCGGTTCTTCGGCATCTACCATGTGGAAGGCGGGCATCCCAGGAACCTTGCCATGCCCCTGTACCACTGGGGGAAATTCTATGAGGAGCTGATCCGGACGATCATGGACGGCACATGGAAATACGATGACAACGCATCCACCACCAAGGCGATCAACTACTGGTGGGGCATATCGGCAGGCGTCATCGATGTGGTCTGCTCCAGGCATCTGCCCATCGGCACCAGGCGCCTGGTGGAGCTGCTGAAGCATACCATCAGCGCGGAGGAATTCAATCCCTTCTCCGGCATCCTGTACTCCCAGAACGGGGTGGTGCAGGACGACCCGAACCGGGTGATGCTGCCTGAGGAGATCATGACCATGGACTGGCTGGCGGAGAACGTCATCGGCTCCATCCCGAAGAAGGAGGAGCTGAAGGAGCAGGCGGAGCCGGTCATCAAGCAGCAGGGCATAACGAGCGGAAGCTAGTACCGATTGCGCAAGGATTCGTGCATCGGGGTACCGGAATGCTTTCGCGGCACCCGGCAGGGCAGGGGTACAAAAGGGAAGCAGGAAGTTCCGGACGGCTACGCTGGCACAGGACGGAAGGGAAACAGGGATTGGCATGAAGATTTTGGTAATTGCGGACGAGGAGTCGAAATATCTGTGGGACTTTTTTGAGAAGAGCAAAGTGGAGGGAATCGACCTTATCATTTCCTGCGGCGATTTGGATCCGCGCTATCTTTCTTTTCTGGTGACCCTTGCCAATGTGCCCGTGCTGTATGTGCACGGCAATCATGACAAGAAATACGCGCAGGTGCCGCCAGAGGGCTGCACATGCATCGAAGACGAGATCTTCGTCTATCAGGGGGTGCGCATCCTGGGGCTGGGGGGCTCCATGCGCTACAAGCCGGGGCCTCATCAATACACGGAGAGGGAGATGAAGTGGCGGGTCAGGAAGCTGGGCTTTCAGCTGTTCAAGAAGCGCGGCTTCGACATCCTGGTGGCCCATTCCCCGGCCTATCAGCTCAATGACGGGCGCGATCTCCCCCACCAGGGATTCCGGGTCTTCCGGACGCTGATGGAGAAATACCACCCCAAATATTTCCTCCACGGCCATGTGCACATGTCCTACGGGAGGCAGCACAAGCGGTACGACAAGTACATGGACACGCATATCATCAATGCGTTTGAGAGATGTATCATTGACACGGATGACGAAAATCCGCAGGAACATATCCGATAGACCGCTTTCCGGCGGGACATGGATTCCGGGGATGCGGAATCGGATTGTTGGAGACAGCAGATATCGGCAGCTCTCTGCGGCCGCCGTGAATAAGGAGGGAAAAGATGACCGTCAATCTATCGAGGCAGGAAGCCCTGGAGCTTCTGAAAAAGTACAACAAGGAACCTTTCCACATCCAGCATGGCCTTACCGTGGAAGGCGTCATGCGGTATTTCGCCAGGGAGAACGGATACGGGGAGGACGAGGAATACTGGGGCATCGTAGGCCTGCTCCACGATATCGACTTCGAGCTCTATCCGGAGCAGCACTGCTCGAAGGCGCCGGAGCTTCTGCGGGAGGCAGGGGTTTCCGAGGAGGCGATCTATTCCGTCTGCAGCCATGGCTACGGCCTCTGCAGCGACCTGGAGCCGAAGCATCCCATGGAGAAGATTCTGTTCGCATGCGACGAGCTGACGGGGCTGATCGGGGCGGCCGCCAGGATGCGCCCCTCCAAGAGCGTCATGGACATGGAGTTATCCAGCCTTAAGAAGAAGTTCAAGGACAAGCGGTTCGCCGCGGGCTGCTCCAGGGAGGTGATAAAGGAGGGCGCGGAGCGCCTGGGCTGGACGCTGGACGAGCTGCTGGAGAAGACTATTTTGGCCATGCGTTCCTGCGAGGAGAGCATACTCTCTTATGAAGAGAGCGTGGACCGGGAGATGGGGCTGTAGGGGGATGCATGAAAACCAGACCAGGCTTTGACCGGCCTTTTTCTGAAGCATATCGCCATCATCGCCGTCCCGGTGGCCCTGCAGAACCTGCGGTGAAATGCAGGAGAGGGATTTGAAGATTTTATCGAAATAGAGATAATCCAGAACCGGAAGAATAGGATTGCTTTTTCTCCAAAAAGGAGTATAATAAAAGAAAAAATTACAAACTGTAATATTTTAGCGAAAAAGGAACATAATATTATTAGTTACAGATAGGCTGTGGAATAGTTTCTGAAATATAGTAAAGGACATGACGATGGGAAATCTATTCTATTTACTGAATTTAAGTGTTTCCGGGATTAAGTGTATTGAAAAGGAAGTGCGGCTGGATTTTTATAAAAAGACCGTAGATAAGGATTTTGATCCGGAAAAGTACAGGGTGAAAGCTATCTACGGTGAAAATGGTTCCGGGAAATCGGCGATTGTGACTGCCGTCAAGATATTTCGGGATTTGATAATGTTTGAAAATTACCTCAAAGAAACTAAAATACAGATATTCTTGAACGAAATTATAAATAAAAAGACGCAGATTTTCCGATTAAGCTGTGAATTCATTGTAAATGCAAGCAATCCAAGAAACGTTTATCGATACTCTATTCAATTAGGAAAGGGTGGGAATGGCCTGTTTGAAATTCAGCAGGAAGCATTGGAAATGAAAAACGGCAATTATGCCAATAATAATTTTAAGGTTATATTTGAAAGCAGGAGCGGAGAGCTGGCACAGATTAATTGTGCGGACAACGGCAAGGCATGGATAGCGAAGAGGTCCATTAATCTGCTGTCTTCATCTTCGCTTGTGAATATCTATACTGCAAACGTAAAAGAACTGTCGTCAGAAGACAGCCGCGTGGATCGGGATTTCCTGTTCCATATCTTAATGTGTTCCTTGCTTGTCATTGGGCTAAGGGTGTACATTGGGGAGGAGGATCAGCATGAGTTCTATTTCCTACAGAAAAGGCTGAGAGAAAGCGGGGCAGACAACCAGGCCCTGACAGAGGAAATATTTGCAGATGGAAGTGGTTTGGACATTTTTTCCAGCGTCAGCGATAAAATCGTGGATAAGGAATATTTTGGCAAATATAAAGAAAAGGTAGATTGTCTGACCAGATTCATTCGCATTTTTAAATCAGACTTGGTGACGATAGACATAGATGCAAAGGAGAATGGCGATTCATATGTGTGCGATTTAAATCTGAATTATGGTGATTATGTCATCAATAAGGAATTCGAGAGTACCGGAATCAAAAAGCTGATAAGGCTCTTCGACTGCTTCTCGGCAGCGAGCAATATGGGGATTGTATTCGTGGATGAAATGGACGCGAATCTGAACGATGTCTATCTGTGCAGGCTGATAGAGTATTTCATGTATTATGGAAAGGGGCAGTTGTGTTTTACCACCCATAACCTGGATCCGATGACGGTACTGAAAGAGAACAGGAATTCCATTGATTTCCTTTCGAGCGATGGGCATCTGGTGTCCTGGACATCCAGGGGGAACGCATTGCCGGATAATTGTTATAGAAACGGCATGATAGAGGACTCTCCGTTCAATATCGATGCGACGGATTTCGTTGGAATCTTCGGGGAGTGAGCGGTATGGCGATTCAACTGATTTTTTGCGTGGAGACCAACAAACGGGCGGACACGGACAGCATATACCTTTCGGAGACAATAAATCATCTGTATTTAGTAAATAACAAAACTAAAATCAGCAAAGTGTACCTGAATACGAAGACAAGGTACAAGGCAAGGATGTCATGAAGGAGATTGCCGGGAAGACGAAGGCATTTACTATCGGGGAAACCAAGGTCATTTATTGCATCGACACGGACGAGTATGAAAAGGATGCCGAGCATAAAAGGGAGCTTGATGAAATCAGGCGGTTTTGTAAAGAGGGCGGCTATGATCTGATTTGGTTCTGCCATGATGTGGAGGATGTCTATCTGGGCAGAAGGATTCCGGATTCCGCAAAGGTGCAGGAAGCGTCGGCATTTCGGAGAAAGCGGAAAATAGAGGAGATGGATTTCAGAAAGCTGGCCTGTACTGCGGAAAGGGTACATACAAGCAATATCCTGAACATTCTGGACGGGTATCTGCCAAGGAAGCCGCCGGTCTTGCCGCCTAGCTGACGCTCAAATTCGCATACTTCTTCGGCGAAACCCCCACGGCCTTGGTGAAGGCCTTGAAGAAACTGCTGTAATCGCCGAAGCCGCTCTTCTCAAAGGCATCCCCCACGCTGTCGCCCTCGTTCAGATGGGCCTTTGCGATGCTGATGCGGCGGGCGGTGACGTACTTGTTGATGGTGGTGCCGGTGGCCTGCTTGAAGATGCGGCAGATGTAGGACTCGCTTAGGAAAAAGTGAGCGGCCAGCTGCTCTACCGTGATGCCCAGGGAGATGTTCTGGTTGATGTAGGCCAGGATGTCCTCCACCTGGCGGCTGTACTTGTACTCCACAGGGGCCGCCTGGGCAGCATTTGCGTTGGACAGTGTATTGATCAGCACCATCAGCTCCATGAAAGCGGCCCGCTCCACGATGTCGTGGGCGTAGCCCCTGGCGGAGGTCATCTTGCTGACGTAATAGAGGAAGCGGCTCTGGGCGGACTTGTCCAGGGAGACCTTGTGCCGGAAGCCGTCCCCGCGGTTCGAGAAGCAGTAGTCCAGGTTCGTGTCCGGGGTGGATAGGTGCTTTACGTAATCCGGGTGGATGGACAGCACGATGCGCTCGTGTACGCTATTGTCGATTTGGGTCAGCTTGTGGCTCTCGTACTGGTTGATGATGAACAGATCTCCGGGGGCGATGGCGTAGAAGCGGTTGTCGATTAGGAACTGTTTTCCGCCGGAGATGGAATAGTACAGCTCATAGCAGTCATGGATGTGCATGTCCATGGCTTTTTCTTCTTGATAGAGATGGGCGATGGCGAAGGCCTTTGTACTGAGGCAGCGTTCTATGGCGGTCTTGCAGGAACTGAATTCTTCCATTGCTTCTCCTATGGGGGCAGTCGCCGTGGGGAAGCGAACAGGCCCCTGTGCTTACATGGCAGGAAACACGCAGATAAGTATGTAGTCGGCTGGCGGCCAGACAGGAGCTTCCCTATGGCCGGAAGCTGTCCTTCTTTGTCACCACATAAATGTCCTGCCCCGTCTTTTCCTCAAAGTGCGCTTTCAATGCCAGATTACTGTCCCATTTCGCCTGGGGATAGGAGCCGTAGCGCCGCTTTACATCCCCCATCCTCTCCTCGATATCCAACACGCCCTCAGCCCCCGCCAGGGAATCGCACAGTTGGATCAGCCTGTCATACTCATCCAGTGAAAGTGCTTCCAGACCATCCCGAATCAGCGCCAGCTCCGCCCCGGAGGTGTCGAAATTCCCGATATAGCCGTCCGTGGTGCAGTCGTGGAAGGAATGGGTCAGGCATATCTTCGCCGCCTCGTCATAGCCCAGGGACATCATATAAGTATAACCGTCCGACACATGGCCTAAATGCCTTACGCCGAACTTACGCCCGATATCGTGCAGCAGCCCCAGGATATAGGCCTTGTCCGGATCCAGGTCGCCGCATTCCTGAGCGATCCTCTCGGCGCAGTGGGCAGCCACGCGGCTGTGGTCTCCCCAGGGCCCGGGATTGCATTTCTCCGCTTCCGCCAGAAGCGCTTCCGCTTGTTCTCTTGTAGGTAGCATGGCTCCAAATCCTTTCTTTTTCTCTATTTTAACATAATGTTCAGGATTTGCAATATTCTGAGAAATATTTGAATAGAAATTGAGAATCCTTTCGTATATACTAAAAGTACAGTCACAGGTCGGCCAGGCGGTATTCCGGCAGAGAGGCGCCCGGAGAATGCCGGGACCGAAATGGGAAGCGGAATCGGGGCAACGTCCGGGAAGAGGAGATTTTAGAGAAAATTTATGGAAAAGCTTTCCTGCATATGGTATAATGTAAGGGCTTACATAGACATGCTTTTCTCCTAATTTTTCTAAAGAATCACATAGATGGACGGGACTGCATATTGGCATGAGACCAGAAAGAGAGGTGTAGAGGTGGAGCTTAGAACAGCAGTATCACCAAGGGATGTGAAGCACTATACCACGCAGCGCCTGAGAGAGGAGTTCCTGATTCAGGATTTCTTCGTGCCCGGGGAAATCAAGCTGGTATACAGCCACATCGACAGAATCATAACAGGTGCGGCGGTGCCTGTGGAACCCCTTACATTGACGGCAGGGGAGGAGCTGAGGGCAGAATATTTCTGCCAGAGACGGGAGCTGGGCGTCATCAACATCGGCGGGGCCGGGAGGATTACCGTGGACGGCAGGGCCTGTCAGGTGGGCTTCAAGGAGGCCATGTACATCGGCATGGGCTCGAAGGAAATCGTGTTCGCCAGCGACGACGCGCGGAACCCGGCGAAATTCTACCTGAATTCCGCTCCGGCCCACAGGACATGCCCCACGGTGCTGATTAAGCCGGAGGGGGAGCCCGGGGAGGGCGTGGTCATCGTGAAGGACGAGAACAAGGTGGAGCTGGGCAGCCTGGAGGATGCCAACCATCGGGTCATCTGCAAGTACATCCTGCCCGGCCAGGTGGAGAGCTGCCAGCTGGAGATGGGCATGACGAAGCTGGCGCCGGGCAGCGTCTGGAACACCATGCCCTGCCATACACATGACAGGCGCATGGAGGTGTATCTGTACTTCGAGATGCCCCAGGACGCTTTCGTGATGCACTACATGGGCGAGCCCCAGGAGACCCGCCACATCGTCATGCGCAACGAGGAGGCCGTCATCTCCCCCAGCTGGTCTATCCACGCGGGCTGCGGCTCCAGGGCCTACACCTTCATCTGGGGCATGGTGGGAGAGAACCAGGACTTCGATGACATGGACGGCATCGCCATGAAGGATTTGATGTAGAATATGCAGCCATGGTCATTGCGCGGGAATCATTTCGGTAAAAACACCGGGAAATTATAATTAAGAATTTCGGAAAACAAAATTTATATGGAAAACTGCTGAAAAAAAGGGTATAATCAGAGGAGAGGAGAAACAAAAAATGTCCGAATTCACGAACTTCTCACTGGAAGGAAAAGTAGCATTGGTAACGGGAGCGTCCTACGGCATCGGCTTCGCAATCGCTTCCGCCTACGCGGAGTGCGGGGCCGCCATCTGCTTCAACGATATCAATCAGGAGCTGGTGGACAAGGGGCTGGCGGCCTATGAGGAGAAGGGCATCAAGGCCCACGGCTATGTCTGCGACGTCACCGATGAGGACGCGGTAAACGCCCTGGTGGCAAAAATCGAGGCGGAGGTAGGCGTCATCGACATCCTGGTGAACAACGCGGGCATCATCAAGAGGATTCCCATGACCGAGATGACGGCGGCCCAGTTCAGGCAGGTCATCGACATCGATCTGAACGGCCCCTTCATCGTATCCAAGGCCGTCATTCCTTCCATGATTAAGAAGGGCCACGGCAAGATCATCAACATCTGTTCCATGATGTCCGAGCTTGGCCGGGAGACCGTGTCCGCTTACGCTTCCGCCAAGGGGGGACTTAAGATGCTGACTAAGAACATCTGCTCCGAGTACGGCCAGTACAACATCCAGTGCAACGGCCTTGGACCGGGCTATATCGAGACCCCCCAGACCGCGCCGTTGCGGGAAGTGCAGCCGGACGGCAGCAGGCATCCTTTCGATCAGTTCATCTGTGCCAAGACCCCTGCCAACAGGTGGCTGAAGCCCGAGGAGCTCACCGGCCCCGCCGTGTTCCTGGCATCCGAGGCCTCCAATGCGGTGAACGGCCACATCCTGTACGTGGACGGCGGCATCCTGGCTTACATCGGCAAGCAGCCGCAATAAAAGTGTGTGGGTCTCACACAGAAGAATGCCCAAAGTGCGGGCATTCTTCAAGCGCGACTTTTGCGCTTTGTTTTGCACCAAGTTGCTAATAGTTATGTGAAGGGGGGTTCTAT
>OFHB01000834.1_pt1 | contig 18982 bp, 16 predicted proteins | sample 1521881 | NCBI WGS metagenome assembly OFHB01 (sample SAMEA3504090, study PRJEB24116) | mouse gut metagenome | biome: mouse gut; feature: mouse-associated habitat; material: faeces | place: Denmark | collected 2011
GGGGGGGGGGGGGATTCCTATGGGTTCTCTGCTGCCATCGACAAAAAACACACGCGCGTTGCCGACAGGAACCCTGCGATATATCAGAAGCGACGTCCCAGAGAACCTGACCGATGCGGAGATACAATGGCTGCTGGACAATCAGATCACGACTGTCGTGGACCTGCGGTCAGAGGAGGAGCGTTCTCAAAGGCCGAGCTGCCTGGCAGCGCGGTCCGGATTCCGGTATGTACCTCTCCCTGTTGCGGGCGGCGGCAGTACGCCGAAATCGCTTGAGCAGCTGTATACGGTATATCGGCAGATGCTGGATGAAACAATGGTGCAAATCGTTGACACCATCATGAACGCCGCATCCAATACGCTGTACTTCTGTACAGCCGGGAAGGACCGGACCGGCGTTGTGTCAGCAATTATTCTGAAGCGACTGGGGTTCGGCGATGAAGCGGTTATTGAGGATTACATGATGTCAAAAGACAATCTGATGGATATGCTGACGGCGTATGCCGGCGCGCATCCGGAAGTGGACCTGGACGTCATTATCCCGCACAGAAAGAACATGGAGCGGTTTCTGCATTATCTGCGGGGTGAATCATAAATCAGCGCGGAAAGCGGATAGAAAAACAAGGAGTTACCTTATGTTCAAGGTTATCAAACAGGAAGGGCGCGCCCGGCGGGGCCAGTTTTCATGCGCCCACGGCGGCGTGGTCCAGACCCCCGTCTTTATGAACGTAGGCACTCAGGGAGCCATCAAGGGGGCGGTCAGCGCCCACGATTTGAAGGACCTCAAGTGCCAGATTGAGCTGTCGAATACCTACCATCTCCACCTCCGGCCGGGGGATGACGTGGTGAAGGCCCTGGGCGGGCTCCACAAGATGATGGACTGGGACGGCCCCATCCTGACGGATTCCGGCGGCTTCCAGGTATTTTCCCTGGCGGGACTGCGGAAGATCACCGAGGAGGGCGTCACTTTCGCCTCCCACATCGACGGGCGGCGGATCTTTATGGGGCCGGAGGAGTCCATGCAGATCCAGTCCCACCTGGGCAGCGACATCGCTATGGCCTTCGATGAGTGCGTGGAGAACCCCGCGCCCTATGATTACGTTAAGCAGTCCTGCGAGCGTACGGTCCGCTGGCTCCGGCGGTGCAAGGAGGAGCATGACCGCCTCAACGCCCTGCCGGACTGCGTGAATCCCCGGCAGATGCTCTTCGGCATCAACCAGGGGGGGACCTACGAGGACCTGCGGATCTGGAGCATGCAGGAGAGCGCCAAGGTGGACTGCGACGGCTACGGCATCGGCGGTCTGGCGGTGGGGGAGGAGACGGAGGTCATGTACCGTATCCTGGACGTAACCCTGCCCCATGCGCCGGAGGACAAGCCCCGATATCTCATGGGCGTGGGAACGCCCTCCAATATTGTGGAGGCGGTCTGGCGGGGCATCGACTTCTTCGACTGCGTCATGCCCGCCCGGAACGCCCGCCACGGGAAGCTGTTCACCTGGAGCGGCAGTCTGAATATCAAGAACGAGAAGTATAAGCTGGACGAGCGGCCTATCGAGCCCGGCTGCGGCTGTCCGGCCTGCCAGAGCTTCTCGCGGGCGTATCTCCGCCATCTCTTCAAAGCGGAGGAGATGCTGGCCATGCGCCTGGCGGTGATGCATAATCTCTGGTTCTACAACACCCTCATGGAGCGCATCCGGGACGCCCTGGACGCAGGAGAATATGATGCTTTCCGGGCGGAGTACAGCGTCCGGCTGGGGGAGCGTGTGTGATGAAGGAAGGGCGGCCGCGTTTTCATGCGGCCGCCCTCTCGGTTGAATATGCGGAAACTATCCCTGTATCTGACGGATGATAAAAGCCGCGTTTTCCGCCGCTGGCTTTGTCCCGTCTACTCGTACGATGGGACAGCTTAGGGACGAAACCCATTCTTCCACCGTATTCTCCGCTCATGAATACGGGTTCTTAAACAAAAGTAGGAGTAAATACAATAAATTCTAGTCTGCGGGCAGTTATCCATTGACAGATAACTGCCTTCTTTGGATATTTTAACGAATGGTTTGGCGAATCCGCTTTCAGCAACACCAATCTGAAAAGGGGTTTGTAGAAACTGCTGAAGTTATATCCCTGCAACACTTTTCTTAAAAGGGACGCGAAAAATTAGGACTTGCCAAACGATGGAAAATCAGATATAATAACAAAAGCGTTTACTTTTAAAACGAAGAAATCACGGATGATAAGGAGAAAAAGCATATGCCACTGTTCTATACCGTAGCCGAGGGCGCGAGTGCGATCGGCATGGGTTCCATGCTGCTGCCGCTGATCCTCATGCTGGCGCTGATGTACTTTTTAATGATCCGTCCGGAAAGCAAGCGGAAAAAGCAGGCGGAGGAAATGCGCAACAGCTTGAAGAAGGGCGACCAGATCACCACCATCGGCGGCATCATGGGCAAAATTGTCCACGTTGGCGAGGATTCCATCGTTATCGAAACCAGCGACGACCGGGTCCGCATGGAGCTGACCAAGTGGGCCGTTTCCACCAATAACAGCAATCCTCCCGCCGACAAGAGGGCGAAGAAGGCCAAGGAGGATAAGGAAGAGCCCGCCAAGATCGAGGAAGGCTCCGACAACGAGACAAAATAAAGACCTGTATTGCACAGCTGGCGGCATAGCCGGACAGGTGAAAAGCCCGGTCTGCGTTTAGCGGCTGTGAATAGAAGGTTTTAGGCCCGTCCCATCGAATAACAGGACCTTTCGGCTAATATACTGGTTTATCCAGACAAATTAGCCGGGAGGTCTTGTTATGTCAAAGGTAGTCATGTCCCTGCCGGAGGGAATGGTAAAAAACTGCTTGGTGGGAGGAGTCATTTCGCTGCTCTCCTACGTCCTGCTGCAGATGCTGTGCGCGCTGCTGGTGGACCGGGGAGTCCTGGGACTGGACCAGATTTATCCGCTGGTGTGCGTCACAGCGGCAGTGGCCTCCTTCCTGGGATGCGGGTACAGCGTGCTGAAAGGGAAAGGGACGTCCATGCTGTCGGTGCCGGTGGTAGTGGTGGTATTTTTGTCCCTGACCCTGGCTGCCGCTCTGGTTACGACGGATGCCGTCCAAATTGAGAACGGCCTGACAGGCCTGGGCCTGTCCATGGCGGCGGGAGGGCTGCTGGCGGCTCTGGTGGGCTATAACCTGCCCAAGGGGAAGCGGGGAAGGACCGGGGCCCGCCGGAAAAAGCGGAGATAAACAAAGTGTGTCAAGGTGTGAAAATAACCAAAAATTGAAAAAATACGGAGAACCGCGCCGCCGGCAGGGCAGGAGGGCTGATTACCAACTGTAATCGACCTCCTGCCCTATATGTAGGGGCTACATGTCTGGCACACACAAAATATTCCGCAGAAAAGGGGCACTGCGCACAGGACAAATGGAGCGAAGCAGAAAGTTGACATAATATTGTTTACATAATATTTTGTCATAACTGACGAAAAAGCACGAAGTTTCTGATTTTCCCTTGCGAAAAACTGGCAATTGTTCTATATTAGTAGGCGTATCATTTTGTTTCTCTCCGCCGGTCCACATAAGACGGCAGGGAGGGCTGTCCCGGATTTCTCTCCAGCGATTCTAAAACTTGTCCACAGCGCATAGGCTGGTGGAGAGGTGATGGAAGATGCGTGGGCGAATGGTCCTGCGGACGATCCGGCTGGGCGGGTGGGACCCGTCCGTACTGCGTGAGCTGGCGCTGGCGGCGCTCTTTTTGGCGGGAGCTCTGGCGGGGCATCTGTACGCCGGGTCCCGGGGCGAGGAAACCTGGGCGGCGCTGGGACGGTATCTGGACGACTACTGCCGCCTGTGTGACGCGGGCGGAGCGGAGACAAGCCTGGCCAGCTGCCTGGTGATGTATTTCGGCTATGGGGCGGCCCTGTTTCTGCTGGGGTTCTCGGCGGCGGGGGTGGCGCTGATTCCGGCGCTGTCCGGCGCCTTCGGCTTTTTTACCATGTATACGGTGTCCTGCTTCGTGCGGTGCTATGGCAGGCCGGGGGCGCTGCTGGCCGCAGGGGCGCTGCTCGTCCGGCTGGTGTTTACGCTGCCCTGCTTCCTGGCCCTGGCGCAGGCGGCGTGGCCGCTGTCCATGGAGCTGTTCACCCTGTCCTTTGGCCGGGGGAAGCGGTCCATGCCTGTTTTATACGGGAGCCGTTATTTTTTGCTGTTTTTTCTGTGTGCTGTGATTTTGGCCGCCGGCGTGTGCTGTGAGCGGCTTTTGACGCCGGCGCTGTTTCGGGCGGCGCTGGGGTTCATATAGGTTTTAGGGAAGGAGGGGAGAACTGTGGCGGATTATATCAAGGCGTTTGCCAGTTATCTGGAGCTGGAGCGGAACGCCTCCGGAAACACCATCGCCTCCTATGTCCGGGATGTGACGCAGTTTTCTCAGTATTTGATGGAGACGGAGGGGCTGGAGCCGCCGCAGGGGGATACGGAACATATCGAGCGTTATATCATCTATATGATAGGAAAGGGCAAATCCGCCTCCAGCGTAGCCCGCAGCGCGGCCTCCCTGAAGTCCTATTACGGCTATCTGGTCAATCGCGGCGTGGTCCGCCGGAACCCGGCGAAGGACGCCGCGCCGGTCAAGACGGAGCGGAAGCTGCCTCAAATCTTGACGGGCAAAGAGGTGGAGCTGTTTCTGGAGCAGCCTCAGTGCGTGGACCCAAAGGGCTATCGGGACCACGCCATGCTGGAGCTTCTGTACGCCACGGGCATCCGGGTCAGCGAGCTGATCGGGCTGAACGTGGAGGATGTCAGCCTGCCGGGGGCGTTCATACGGTGCGCCGGACGCGGGAAGGAGCGGATTATTCCGCTGTACGCCGCGGCTGTGAAGGCGCTGAGCGACTATGTCAAGGATATCCGTCCCCAGCTGGTGTTTGACCCGCGGGAAAAGGCTCTGTTTGTCAACATGAGCGGCGAGCGCATGAGTCGGCAGGGGTTCTGGAAGATCGTGAAATACTACCAGGAGAAGGCGCAGATCAATAAGGACATCACGCCCCACACGCTGCGGCACTCCTTCGCGGCTCATCTGCTGGAGAACGGAGCGGATCTGCGCTCCATCCAGGAGATGCTGGGCCATGCGGATATTTCTTCTACGCAGATTTATTCCCAGATGGTCAAGCAGCAGCTGCAGGATGTTTACCGCAAGGCCCATCCAAGGGCGAACGCAAGAACGTAACACTTTTGAAAAAACGTGCCGGAGGCACGTTTTTTCTTCTAGTCCGCCTGGAAGCGGCGGAGAAAGGAACGACTATGTTTACGATCAGCAAACCGCTCCTCTTTGACGGAGCTATGGGAACCATGCTCCAGAAGGCCGGCCTCCCGGCGGGAACTCCGCCGGAAAAAATGAACCTCACCGCTCCGGAGGCGGTGGAACGCATCCACGCCGCCTACGCTGCGGCGGGAGCGGACGTCCTGACCGCCAACACCTTCGGCGCCAGCCGGAGGAAGCTGGGGGAGGACCCCGCCATAAATGGGGCGTTCCTGGACGAGATCGTTATGGAGGAGATCGAACCCAAGGCGGGGGAGGAGGCCCGTTTCCGCGTCAGCATTGACCTGTCCGATCTGTTGGGCGGCGGGGACGGCAGCGCTGCGCCCTCGCCGAAGGTCTCGCCCGCATCCACCGCCAAACCCGCCGCCAGCTCTGCCGTGGATGCGGAAAAACAGAGGCAGAAGGAGCAGGAGGCCGCCTATCGAAAAGCGGTGGACGCCATGAAGGCAGCTGTTCAGAAATCCATTGAAACGGGAAAAGAGACGATTGCCAAGCAGAAGGCTGAGGTCCAGCGCATTGCGCAGGAGAAAAGCCTCGCGGAGCAGAGACTGAGGCAGCTGGGACTCTTCAGCTTTTCCGAGAAAAGGGCGGTGAGGGAGCAGATTGCCCAGTTTACAAGAGAGAGCAGAGAGGCCGAACAGAAGCTGGAAGGCCTGAAACGAGAGGCTCGAAAGAAGGCGGAGGAAACCCTGGAAAAGCACCGCCCTCCCCTGCCTCCTGCACTGCTTGGAGGCAGCAAGAGTGCCCGCAGGAGTGCCAACGGGGATGCAGCCGAGAAAGCGCAAAAGATCGAAGGGGTGCTGAGCATTCTTCCCATGACGGCAAAAGAGATTAACGCCGCTCTGGGGACTACACGGCGCTGCAGATCGCCAACGCTGTAAAATTCATCCCGTCGGCCTGTACTGACAAGGTTTTCCGGATCGAGACAGACAAGGATGGAAACCCGATGCTGCGGGAGTTCACCGCCTATTACATCAGTGTGTAGGGTAATTCCAGGGCGGTAAAGACCCATCTGCTCACATGTGGCCGCTAGGTTGAGCAGAACATCCCCGGGCACGGTTTGTGCTCGGGGATGTTTCTTTGAGATAAATCTAATCGAGAGCCCAGAATAGAGAACTCCCAGAGCAACAGAAAATATTCTTACGGAAAAAGGAGGACTCCACATGCGGCAGGTACTTTTGGTGGACGATGAGGCCGCCGTGACCAATTCGCTGCTCCATGGGATCGACTGGACTTCCCTGGGGCTGACCGTGTCCGGCGTGGCCATGAACGGATCGCAGGCGCTGGAGTACATTCAGAAGAACCCTGTAGACATCCTCATCACCGACATCCGCATGGCGGAGCTGGACGGCCTGTCCCTCAGCCAGCAGGTCTATCAGATGAACCGGAACATCCAGATCATCATTATCAGCGGCTTCGCGGAATTTTCCTATGCCCAGAAGGCTCTGTCCTACGGGGTCATCGGCTACGTGCTCAAGCCCATCGAGTACGCGGAGCTGACTCGATATCTGAAGCAGGCTGTCCACAAGCTGGACCGCGACTCCGGAGGGGAGTCCCTTTTGTCCGCTCTGTACCGGAATCAACCGGGGACGATTTGGCCGCTTTTAAACGAGCTTGGGCTGAAGGCTGGCAGCTACTATATTGGCGCCTCTATCAGCCGCAAACCTCTTTTTGACACTGACCGGAGGGTACTGACTCTCCAAACGGGGTACCATCGCTATGGCTACATTTCGGAAGCTCCTTTTGACCAGTCAATGCTTGCCGCTCTCCAAAATGACCCGAATTGCGGCGGCTTCAGCTATTCCCACTCGCCGGTCCCCCATCAAAAGCTAGGGTCTGCGCTAAAGCGGTTGAGCAGCGCTGCTTTTCAGTACTTTTTTGATCCAACGCGCAAGGTGTTTTCCGATACTCGCAGGAGTAAACACCCGCCGCATATCGCAGAGGCTGCCCAATACGCGGAGGACCAGAGCCCTGTTCGCCTTATTGCTACGCTGCAGAAGATCGCCGCGCTTCCGTCCAACGCCCTGAATCTGAATGCGGCATGGAATCTTTATAACGTCATTGCATCCAGCGAGCGGTACGGTCCCATCGTGGATATTGACGACGTTTACAGCCCGGAGCATCTGGTCTTCTGTTTCGATACGTTCCAGAATATGATCGAAACGATTTGCGCCCGGTTAGAGGACTCTCCTGTGGCGCAGCCGTGTGAAAATCTATCAAATTCCGCATTTTTGCACATGGTCAAATTTGCGGAACTTCATCTGTCGGAAAACTGCTCCCTCCAGCTGATCGCCAAAGAGATGAACATGAACGCCAATTACCTGGGGCAGCTGTTCAAGCGGGAGACCGGAAAAACCTATTCCGCCTACGTCACAGAACTGCGCATTGAGAAGGCCAAGGAGATGCTGGTCTCCGGGGACCTGTCGATCAATGAGATCGCCGTCACGCTGGGATTTAATGACTATTTTTACTTCCTCAAGACGTTCAAGCGCGTATCCGGTTATACGCCAAAGCAGTACCGGCATTATCAGAAGAATAGTGCGGATATATGACATTTTAATGTATAAATAAAGGGCATAGGAATACGGATTTCCCTGTGTGGATACAACTCAATCAAAATGCGAAAGTATATCTCTACGCCGGTGCGAACTCCCGCCTGATGAAATTCGGCATGACCAGTAAGGCTATAATGCTATACAGAGAATCACGATGATCCCAAGTCAAATCTATAGGTTCCCAAAACAGTGCCGCACCCATTCCTTCTTTAACAGCAACAGGCCAAAGGACTTCTCCTGCGCCAGCAGATCGGATACAGAGCCTTCCATGCGCACCATCCCATATGAACGGTGCGCAGCATAAATGCGCAGGGAGCCTCCATGGGTCTCCAGCAGCTCCACATCATAGATCTCCAGGCCATGCGTCTGAAAAATTCTCTGCACCGCCGTCAGGGAGAGGTAGTAGAAATGTTCATGGTAGATGGTATCAAACTGGGAATTTTGAATCAGCTGCATCAGATGCGGGAACTCCATAGTGATGGTTCCCTCCGGCTTCAATACCGCAGCCAGTCTCGCTGCAAAGCTGTTGATGTCCGGGACGTGGGCCAGCACGTTGTTGCCGATGACCAGGTCGTATAGTAAAAACAAATGGATAACGCTTCATTCCATTCCAAAAAGCGGCTGCTTCTTGCTGTCCAAAATGCCGGGTGCAGACTTCTCTTTCTTCCACCCTACTCCCCGGAACTCAATCCTATTGAACATTTCTGGGCTTGGCTGAAGCGCTTTTTGAGAAAAATCCTTCCCGCTGTCTCTTCCTTTGATGATGCCCTTTGTACCGCTTTTCAACTGTGGTAACTATATCAGGTGGATGCAGCGGCGCAGACAGACAATTCCAATCTTGGAATGGTGGAGTTCACCATAGGCGGCGTATGTGGTGAAGATGATGACACCCCGCCGGGAAGATGATCCCGGCGGGGTGTTATATGTACCTCATCCAAAAAGAATTGCCATATAGTCTTGGCGTCCGTCAAGGATACGGACAACAGAAACCAGCTCGCAATCCACGATACGATAAAAGACCATCTGCTTGGAAACGGCCAGGAACCGGATGTCCGAATCTACATCATATTTACTGCTCAACAGGGGGCCCATATACGGATTTTCTGATAACTGGGAAACCGCGTTCAAAATCGAATATACCAGCTTCTGTGCGGCAGATCTGTTCTTTAAGGTATTTCCAATATAATCCCGCTTCTGCTGGATGTCACGCAGGGCAATGCCCTTATATTCGATCCTCATTTGTCTACTCCCAAGATTTGGTATACCTCATCCTCAGCGTAGGAAACGGGATCGGACATACCCTCATCCAGTTCCTTCATCAGCCGGTTCAGCGCCTTGGCCTTCATCATTTCGGCGTTGTTTTCAGTAACTTGAAAGGGAAATCCTCCGGTATTAAGCGACTGCTGGAAGAAAACATTAACAGCATCCGTCAAGGTGAGTCCGTTTTTAGCGTAAACACGCTCCAGCTCCCGGCGAATATCGGGATTGATCCTCATACGGAACATATCCGTTTTTGCAGATGAAACAATATCCATTGCGACACCTCCTTGTACCGCTACTATAGCATATCTCAAAAGGAAAGTCAAATACCGTGGCAACGATGTTGCCACAAAGCCAGATAAAAGGATGCACAGAATGATGACGGCAGCAGAAATAAAAGAGCACCCCACCTTTGCCCTGATGAAGCAGACGGATGTGCAGAGCATCTACCACACGCAGAGTCCCCCCTGGTTGTTCTCAGATCCCCGCTATGCGGATATGAGCCTGGATGCCAAGGTGTCCTACACCTTCCTGCTCAACCGCTTCCAATTCTCCCGCAGGAACGGCTGGGTCAACGACCACGGCGAGGTCTTTGTCATCTTTCCGCGCAAGGAACTGGTCCGGGAGCTGAGAATCTGCGAGCAGCGTGTGACTGCTGCGTTTTACAAGCCGGTGGAGCTGAAGCTCGTTTGGGAAAAGCGATGTGGCCAGGGTGACGCCACCCAGATATATCTTGCCCAAGTGCAGCCGAAGGATGACCCGGACTACTCCTGCACTACATTCCTGCATGTGGAGTGCGATTCAAGAACCGCAGAATCCGAGGTTCTTGATGATACAAATACCCCTGGGGTGTATTCTTCTGGCAGTCGGAAAAAGCAGCCGCCGCGTAGGAGATCAGTAAAGCAAGTACACAAAAAGCGTCAGATTTCGTCCCATAGTTGACTTCTTTTGAAAGAAAGGGGAGCATCCAGGATGCTCCCCTTTCAGAGATGTTTTATCAGGCGACCGTAATAAAGTCCATAAACTGACATGCCTCGCCGACACCGTTGTTGCAGCCGCCATCTCTTGCTTCAAAAACGACCGTGGCTTCTTTTCCGCTGAAATCAAGGGTGGAATCCAGGCTCTTCAGAGAGATCTCGATATCGGATCTGTTAAAGGAGGGATCTGCAGACTGCCAGTCGTACAGCACGAAGTACTTTCCTTCCACATACAGAGAAATCTTCACGTAGGCACCGGTGGGGTTGTCGCTGGTCACATTGAACTTCAGAGAAATGTTGTCGGACTCCGGCAGCACATAATGCTTAGCCATCCACGCATTCGTATTGCCGTTTCTCTTTTCGTCACCGCCGCCGTCAGAGCAGTCGATCTGGATGTAGCCTTCACGCTTCAGGGTCTTTCTGTCGATGACATCCCACCAGTAGTATTGGCTGGTCTTGTACTGCTCGCCCAGCATCCAGTCCTCCGTAGTTTCATCGAACGTGTTGTTGTAGACGTCCACCTTGCTCATATCGATGGCAGGATCCACGGAGCGCTCCTTGAAGGCCACCTGATCCAGACGGATGCCGGCATCGCCGCTCTTGACGATGATTTTCACCTCGCAGCTCTTGCCCTTGTAGTCGGCAAAGTACTGAGCAACAGGGAATGCGAAGCACTGCCAGCCGTCACCCGTCACCTTGAGGGTCTCCGTGCCCTGGACGCCACGCAGCATCACACTGGACATAACAGTTTTCTCTACACCGTCAACAGTCATAACCACATCGAAGGCCGCTGTCTCGGCGGGATCCAAACTATCGCCTCTGGCGTTGAAGCTGAACCAGTAGTTGTCAATAGCCGGCAGAGTGAATGCAGTCTTTGTGGCTGTCGTTCCTGCGGCAATACTAATATTGCCCTTGTATATGGCACCAACATTGGAGCAGGCGGGATCCGTGTTGTTATAGTTCACGCCGGAACCGGACCAATCCTCCTGCCACAGCAGAAAATCATTGTACAGCGGATTCACAGGGATCAGGGAAGGATTGCTCTGCAAGTACTCCTCAGAAATGCTGACACCGTTCTTTTCGGGAACCTTGAAGGATGTGGTGTTGGACTGATCCTTCACGTTGTCGGTCATCATTTGGATCAGCCGGTCTACACTGACGACCTCCACCTTATCATTGAGCATATCCACAATGGTACGGATATCCTCATACGAGTGGGACCAGGGATGGACATTGATGATAGAGTAGGCATCAATGGTGGTAATGTCGGTGGAATAGGTGTTGATACGGGCCGCGATGTAAGCCGGAGTTGTCTCCCACAGGGAGTCACGGGGCTGCACAAAGGGTTTGCCGTCGATCCAGATCACACCGCCGGGGTTGGCGCCAAAATATTTGCTGCCATCGTAAACGATGCCGCCGGTCACGCTCTTACAGCTTGCATAGCCGTTGAGCACATTGACCAGGTCGCCCGCCTGATTGCCGCCGATGACCGTGACAACAGACAGGTCCGCTTTATTCATGTACACATCAAGTTTGCTGACAAAGTCGGCAAAATATGCACCGTCATTCTCCGCCTCAAAATTACCAGCGTTGATATAGCCCTGGCCGGAAACAGGAGCGCAGAAATAGTCATAGGCATTGGCCTGATTGCTGTATACATTTTCCAGCACCAGAGGCATCAGGTCGGCCAGAGACGGCGTCATGGACCAGGTGACAGGGAACGTATCCCTTTCTCTGCCGGAGGCATTCATGTAATTGGCGGCAAAGGCTGCGGTGTTCTGCCAGTAGGTAGCGTTATCGCCGTCGGATACCACAAAGGCCACATAGTGCTTGTCCTGCTCCGCCGGGAGCTCGGCATCATCATTGGGCTGCGTGTAAATCTTGCCGGCAAACTCGTCCGCTGCCAGGAAAGTCAGGTTGCAGGTATAGTCCGTAGGAACGATGAACTGACCGTACTGAGAGAAGAAGGACACATCGTCATCCTCAGAGTAGGTATAGCCAAAGATGGGACTGTTATCGTCCAGAAAGCTATGGAGGGTCTTCTTAAAGGAGTTGCCCACAATGGACACCTCATCATAGTAAACGTGGAAATACTTGTTGCAGATACCGTAGTCCTTGATGAACTTGTTGGTAAGGCCGGTAGACTGGTAGTTCTGGTGGATCAGGCCCTCGGTGGACAGCTCACTCATTACGTTGTTAAATAGCCACTTGTAGGTCAGAGCGGCATTGTTGACATTGAACTTTTCAACCAGGCCCAGCCCCTTATAGAACTCCACATCGTTTTCCGACACCGGGAGGAAGCCGGTAATGCCCGCAAGGGTGGCAGCGATGTTGACAGAAACATCGCCCTCCTTGTAGACGATGTACCCGGGCGTGGAATAGCCCGCGCCATCGGTTTCCGTATAGGCGGTCACGCCAGGGACGTTGTTGTAGTTCTCCAGGGGGATCTCGGAGCCCCAGGTGCCGTCAGCAACATTTGCTTCCCAGGAAGCGATATACTTGGCGACCGCATCCTCCAGGGTAATGGATTCATAGGTGATCCCGTACTTTTCGGCAGCCAAGTCCAGGTAGTGCATATCGATATTGACGCCGTTGGTCATATAGTGGCTGTCCACATAGAACAGCACGCTCTTCCGGGCAAACAGTCCCTGGATCGCCTGGGCGGTAAACATCGTATCCTCGTCGAACACATAGCCCTCGCTGGTCATATTCAGAACGTATATCTTCTTATCCGCAGGGAGCTTAGTATTCATATAATAGGAGAAGGACTCGTCTGTATGCGTGCCGGTAACAACGCCGCATTTGTCGCAAACGCCGTTGCCATCGCTGTCCGTATGGGAGCATGTCCCTTTGTCCGCCCCGGCCGGTGTGTCGCCCTTATCCGAGCAGGCCGTGAAAAACACGAAACAGAGAATCGCCGCAAGCAGGAACACTGCTGCCGTTTTCGTGGTTTTTTTCATTGCTTTTGTACCTCCTGAATGGGTATGGAGATCACTTCATACCACTGAGATTGTTTTGCTCCAGGAAATATTTCTGGAAAATGATGTACACAATGATGATGGGGATGGTGATCAGGATCATACCGGCAGAGCGGACATATCCGTCGGCATAGTTGCCAAGTGCCGGATAGAATTTGTACATGATCAGCTGGAGTGTCTCAACGGTGCTTCCGCTGGACTGCATGACCATGGGCCACAGGTACTCGTTCCAGGTGCTCACGAAGGTCAGAATGATGTAGGTGACCAAAATAGGCTTGGACATGGGCACCACAATGTTGAATATCTTTCTGAACTCATTGCAGCCGTCCACTTCCGCGCTCTCCAGCACGGATTGCGGAATGTTGGACATATACTGCCGCACCAGGAAGATGCCGAACACATTCACGATGCCTGGCAGGATCAGGCCCCAGACGGAGTAGTTGATGCCCATGTTCATCACCAGAATGTAGTTGGGGATCATCAGCACTTCGCCAGGTACCATCATGGTACACAGCAGGATATTGCTGAGAAATTTCTTTCCTCTGAACCGCATTTTCGCCAGCACATAGCCCATAATAATTGCAATAAACAGGCTGATGCCGGTAAACACGACCGAATGGAAAATGGTATTTCCCAGCGCCGTCCAGAAGCCGCTGACCTTCAGCGCCATCATATAGTTCTGCAAGGTTCCGCCCTCCGGCCACAGGTACAGCTTATCGCTGTCAGGGATCAGATCCGGCGAGTGCAGAGAATCCACCAGCTTCAAATAGAAGGGGAGCATCTGGCAGAAGGCAATGATCGACAGGACCACGATGCAAATCACCTGAAACATCTGAGCCTTCTGCTTTGCGGACCTTGTCCTCTTTTTTTCTGCTAAAGCTTGATTGCTTGCAGCTGCCTTACTCAACGTCTTCAACCTCCTTGCTGGTAGAAAGCTTCTGCTGGATGAGGGTAAATACCAGAATGATGACAAACAAGACCGTAGCATAGGCGCAGGCCCGTCCAAATTTGCCATCCTCAAAAGCTGTATTATAGATATACAGCATGGTGGATTCGGTACCATAGCCGCCTTTTGTTACCAACTGCATGGGTCCGAGGATCTTGAAGCCGTCAATGATGGAGAGCAGCAGGTTTAACACCACCGCATTCCGGATCAACGGCAGAGTGATCTTGGTAAAAATCTTGAACCGGCTGTCCGTATCCAGACTTGCCGCCTCCTTATAATCCTTGGGAACGGCAATAAGGGAGGAATAGTAGATCAGCATCTTTGTACAGAAGCCAAAGAAAAACGGCATGATCATCAAGGCAAGCATGGCTGTCTGATCGTCCGCCAGCCACTGGATGGGCTCGTGGCCAAAAAACCTGAGCAGCGTGTTGGCCAGGGAGTTATTGTCCGAGCCGAACACCAGCTTTGTCACGTCGCTGCCGACAACGCCGGAAACCAGCGACGGCCAGAACAGCAGCGCCAGAAAGAACCGGTTTCCCTTTTTCAGCTGGCTGATGAGGAAGGCGCACAGCAGGCCCATAAGGTTGTTGCCAATGCTCATAACCACAGTCCACAGGATCGTAATGCCCAGGGAATCCCAGTATCTCTGGTCAAAGTCCTTCCAGTTTACAGCAAGCAGGTTCTTATAGTTATCCAGAGTGAACTTGATGCTGGAGCCGGTGGCAAGACTTCTCAGGGAGACATTCGTAAAGCTGAATGTCAAAGCGGTAAAGAACGCAACCACAAAAAAGAGTGTCCACCATGCCACGGGAAATCCCAGCAATGAGTATGCCTTCAGCTCGTCTCTATATTTCATTTTCTTTGGAGCAGATCTTACCGGTATCTCCAGTTGATTCATTATTCGTCCTCCAAATCCTCCAGCTTTTCAGCCAGAGCTGCTTGCAGCGCATAAATGTAATCGGGTTCACGGGTATCATTGACCAGGCCGGTCACAAACTCCGCCACATATTGCTGGATCGCAGGCCAGGCACTGGAGCCGGGACGGGCTACCGCATGATTCAGCTGCTCAACAAAAACCTTCCAATTGTCAGCAGCGTAGAATTCGTCCTTGATCGCCTCTTTGGTAGTAGGCATCAGATTCTGTACGGTATTGTGGGCAAGCTGCACCTTCGTGTCGGTGGTCACATACTTGATAAAGTCAGCTGCCAGTTCCTGATTCTGGCTCTTCTGCGTAATGACCAGGGAGTACAGGCCCAGGGTAGAGGAAATGTCGCCGCCCTTGCTGAAGGGCATGACCGTGGTATAGCCATAGTCAATATCGGCGCTGGCCTCATCGATGCGGCCATAGTCCGTCAGCTTCCAGGGGCCCATTTCGATAAAGGCGACCTTGCCGTTTTCGAATTTGCTCTCACTGAAGGTCGTGGTGGTATAGCCCAGCTTGGCCAGCTCCTTGATCTTGGTGGCAGCGTCCAGATTCGCCTCGGTGGCCAGAGTTGTCTCCGTCAGATCGCTGTTCATCAGGGTACCGCCGCTGCGGGCAGAATAGGCCAGATAGAACATGGCGCCCATGGACTCCGCGCCGGTGTCGGCGGGAACAGTGGTCAGGTAAAGGGCATCGTTGTCGGTCAAACCGTTCTGTTCGTTGTAGGCCTTGATCTTGGCGCCGATAGCTAGGTATTCCTCCCAGCTGGCGGGCAGGTCCGCATCCGTGAACTCTCTGCCAAAGACCTTGGACAGCAGCGCCTTATTATAGGTATTGACCAGGACGTTGGCGCTCATAGGCAGCGCATACAGCTTACCATTCCACAGGTTTGGCTCCCACAGGGAATCGACGTACTGATCCCGCAGGGAATCCAGGCCCAATTGGGACTGGTCGGCGATCAGTCCATCAAAGGCCAGCCGCTGGACAAATACATGGTCAACATAGGCCACATCCGGGAAGTTCTTACCCATAAGGGCCATGGTATAGCTGGAGTAGAAATCCGCCGTGCTCTGGAATTCAATGTTGATCGTCACGCCAGGATGTGCAGTCTCATAATCTTCCTTTGCCTGCTTGATGGCCGCCTCAGTGGTGGAAGATCCGCCCGGCCACCAAACAGTAATGCTCCCCTCACCGGCAGGATCCTTGTCCGGACTGTCAGAGCAGGCAGTGAGCATAGCCGAAACGGATAGGATCATTACGACTGCCAGGATCATAGATACGATCTTTTTCATATAATTCCCTCCTGATGTAAAAAGTAATTTTAGAACAAAAGCAGCCGCCAACACCAAAACTGACGCGGCGGCTGCTTTGGTTACAAAGGTCATTTAGCAGCCACGTAGGTTATAAAATCTTCTGGATAACGCAGCAGCTTGTCTTCGTTGTTTTAAGCAGCAGTCGAGGTCTCCTTAAAGCTGATGTACTGGACAACAGCGTGGGTGCCCTGGGTGATGCCGATCTCCACCTTCACAGTCTCGCCGATCCACTCAGACAGGTCATAGCTGCAGTACTGTGTCTCATCGGTATCCACATAGAAATAGTCTTGCTTCTGATCGATGCCGCTGACAACCTGGCCGTTGATCTTCACATAGAAGTGAGGATAGGTCTCGCCGTCTCTATGGAACACACGGGCGCCGAAGGTCAAGATGCAGGAGGTTTCCTTGATCTTTCTGCCTTCCAGAACCAGGGCGGACCACTCGTTACCGTCGATCTTCAGGTCAGCGCCTTCGCCGACACCGTCATCGGTGCTGCCATCGATGACCCACTTGACATCGGATACGCCGTTCAGGATCTCGGACTTGCCATCCCAGACGTTGATCTCGATCTCTTCGGTGGTAACCGTCAGGGTATAGGACGCGGTGATGGACTTGTTCGCGTCGGAAACAGCGACCAGCTCATATATGCCGGGAGCGGTCTTCTCATCGATCTTGACTTCGCCAGTATGGGCATCCACAGTGATGCCGCTCTCCTGTGCGTCTTTACCCAAGTCATAGGTAATGCCATCGTCGGTGGCGTTTTCGGGAGTAACTGCACCCTTCAGGAAGAAAGACTGGCCGGGTCTGTACTCTCCCACGGCCTTTTCCAGGGTGATGCCGGTCACGTCCACCTGACCCTCGATGCTCATGGCCTTGATCTGCAGTTCGGCATTGTTGTCGTATTCGGTAACTCTGTGCTCAACCACAACAGCACCGGTCTTGCCCTTGATCTCAGCCGGCAGAGGCAGTTTCTGGACGGACTCACTGGGGCCGGTGGCAAAGCCGACCCAATCATTGGTCAGAACGGTGATCTTGCCATCATTCTCCACGAACAGCACACGGTACTGACCGTGAACCTTATCATTGTTGCCGACCTTGATATTGAAGGTCACTCCGCCCTCGGGAATGGACACTTTGGCCCACATCATGGAGGCCGCTTCGATCAGGCTGCCGCCGGACTCCGCGCCTACATTGTTTTCCAGGCAGACGCCGTAGGGACGGTCGCCGCTGCCCATGTAGAATATCTTCTGGTTGTTATCAGAACTCTCCTCTCCGCGGACGGAATTGGAGTGCATCATTACAAGATGCCAGTCGCCGTATCTGGAGAGCTGTTTTTCGGTTGCGTGGTTAGCATCCAGATCCCAATTGCTGTTGGCAGCCAGCGGTGCATTCTGATAATCCTCAAGCAGGATACCGGCATACAGCGTATCCTTCACAACGGCCTTGATCTTGATAGCCACATCGGGCTCGGTGTAAGAGGAAACGGTAACGATGGTTTCACCGGCCTTCAAAGCGGTCCAAGTGCCATTGGACTCCACACGGATAACGCCCTCATTACTGTAGGACACCAGCAGAGCGGGATTGGTCGCATCGGCGGGTTCGACCGTGAAGCCCATGTTCTGCAGGTTCGGATAGTAGATCAGATTCTTGGGAGCCTGCAGGCCGCCGCTCATGTCCCACTTTGTTCCCAAAGCAGTCACCAGAACGTAGTCGACGCCCTCCTCGTTGGATTCCATCAGGCCGCTTGCCGTAAGATCGGTAACGGGATTATAGGCCCCAACATTGACCTGAATATAGACATCCACACCGCTGCCATCCTTGGCAGTGCCCTTGACCAGAGCGGCGGTGCCTTCCTTTGCTACGGAGATAACCAGCTTCGAGTCGTTGTCCTCAAAGCTGATACCTGAGCCGTCTGTGCCTTCAACGCTCCACTGGAAACTCTTGTCGGCAGCGTTCTTGGGCTGAACAGCATAGGGAATCTCGATCGAGGTGCCCTGAGCAACGGTAACAGCATACGGATTTTCCTTGGTGCCCTCGCCGTTTTCATCGTCAGTGGATACGATGATGCTCTCCACTGGGACAGCATCTGCCGGAGGGTTCGATGAGGTCTTTGCAGGCTCTTTGTCATTCTTGCACGCCGTAAGCATAACCGCAAAGACCGTACACATTACAAGAAGCGCCAGAAACTTTTTCATACTATTCTCCCTTTCGTGTTTTGGATGCTTGTAGCAAGGCAGCTACTGATATCACAGGCTAAACTTCTGTAAAACCGTTTTTTTAGTTTTCGGAGGATTCCAATCAAGTTTCTAGGGAATTTCCAAAAATACAGCCCATTTTCTGGAGATCATTCACTGCAAGCTGGATCTTTAGCCTTATTTATCCCTAGAAATGATAAAAAAACGGTTTTCTGAGCGTTTTCATTATAAATCATCGCACTTGCTTCTGTCAAGTTGTATTTGCCTGTCATTCTCCACAAAATAATTGCGGCTTTTTGTCAATAATGAACAACGCTGATTGTATAGACTATTATGCGTTTTCAATCATATTTTTGCTGAAACCGGCTTAAAAATCGGTTTTTTGAAAATCAGTTTTTGACCAACTATATACAAAAAAACACCATAAAATCTTGTGATTTAAAAATTTTCAGAGGTACAACAGCAGCAAATTGCAGAACGATGACGGGGCGTACGGGCCGTTCGCAGGCCAACCGGAAAAAAGCAAAAAATAAGCC
>OFHB01000835.1_pt1 | contig 18941 bp, 16 predicted proteins | sample 1521881 | NCBI WGS metagenome assembly OFHB01 (sample SAMEA3504090, study PRJEB24116) | mouse gut metagenome | biome: mouse gut; feature: mouse-associated habitat; material: faeces | place: Denmark | collected 2011
TGCATTCCTGCTGTGCATTAAAGGAATCATATCTCTTCACCGTCTTTTCTGAAAACCACAGCTCTTTAAAAGAACAGTTTCTTAAATCCCCCACCACTCCTTCTGAAACATACGCTTTATCATGACTCCGCCCATGTAATCATGATGTCGTCAAAAATCCGCTCCTGTGTGATAGTGATCTTGCTGGTCTTCATCAGTTCCAGGACGACCAGGAACGTGACGATGATCTCCATTTTGCTGGACTGCTTCTCCAGGAGCCTGCGGAAGCTGAAATGTCCGTGTTCCCGGGCATAGGCCTCCACATAGAGCATCTTGGCGTCCATGTCGATCTCTTCTTTTTCGATATTGCCGTACCGGCTGCGGATGGGGTCTATCTTGTCCTCCTGCCGCCGGATGATCGCTTTGAAGATATCGTGCAGACGGTTCAGCGTCATGTCCCCTATCAGCTGCTCATAGTCCAGAGGCGGCTTGTACAGGGCCACCTCCGGGGGGAGCTTCTGCTCCCTGTAAAGGCTCTTCGCCGCGTCCACCTGCCTGTCCCGCAGCTCCAGGGACATGTACTTGTACATCTTGTATTCCAGCAGCTTCTGTACCAGCTCGGCCCTGGGGTCTTCCTCCACCCCCTCCTCGTCCACTTCCTTGGGCAGTAGCATCCTGCACTTGATGTCGATCAGGGTGGCCGCCATCACAAGGAATTCGCTCATCACGTTCATGTCGTCTGTCTCCATCTGCTTGATGTAGTCCAGATACTGTTCCGTGATTTCCACGATGGGGATATCGTAGATGTCGATTTTGTTCTTTTCTATCAGATGAAGCAGAAGGTCCAGGGGGCCTTCGAACGCTTCCAATTTGACCGGTATCGCCATTGTCTCCTCGCATGCTCTTTCCAATTTCGCCATGTTCCATGGCCCGGATTACCATTTTACAGCTTTTGCCAACGCTTTGCAAGTATGAACATGCGTTCCTTCCGGAAGGCAGCGGTTGGACAATGGCCCTACGGCTCGGTCAGGGGCCGGAACTCTATCACCCACAGTTCCCCGGGATTGAACAGCCTGACCGGGATTGTATGGCTCCCAAGGCCTCTGCTCAGCACCATGACGGCGTCCCCCTCCCGGAAGACGCCGCCGTCATACTTTGGGAAGATGCGCCAGGTGGGCGCGATGAAGCCCTTGCCCCAGAAAGGGACCCGGGCCACGCCGCCGTGCACATGCCCTGACAGTGTAAGCGCCGCCCCCCAGGCGGCATACTGGGGGAAATAATCCGGATTGTGGGCCAGCAGCACCGTATAGGCGTCCTTCGGAGCCTGTCCCAGCAGGCCCGGCAGGTAGCCAGGATCCATGGCTTCGGGCCGGAGCTTTTTGAAATATTCCATGTCGATCTCGACTCCATAGAGTACGATCCCCTGCTCCGGCAGGTTGCAGTGCCCGTTCACGACAGGTTCGATGCCTGCGCTTCCCAGTCCGGCCTCGTAGCGCTCCGCCATGTCGCCGTATACATCCCGGGCCGCCGCCAGGCGCTGTTCGTGGTTCCCGTAGGCATAGTACACGGGGTAATCCCCGGCCAGGCTGCGCATCAGGTGCAGCGCCGGCTCAAAGGATTCCTTCGTGTTCGCCGTCAGGAGGTCTCCCGCCGCCAGGATGAAGTCCGGCTGCGCCGCCCGGATGGCAGCCAGAAGCCTTTCGTTCTTTTTTCCGTATTGTTTGTTATGTAAATCCGTCAAAAGCACTGCGCGGCAGGGCTTCTTGATCCGTCTGTCCGTCACGGTGTGGGTTCTGACCACAAAGCGGTTGCTGTCGTAGAGCATAATCCAGGCCAGCACCAGCGCCGCGATTACGATTATGGTTATCAGGATATCCAGCATATACTTCCTTTCGCCCGAAGGGGTTCTTACAAATGATTATAGCACATCCGCCGGTTTTTCCAAAAGGAAAAATCCGAATATTTTCCGCAGGTAGTCCGGGTAGCCGGCTTTTTCCACATCCTCCGCGAACAGAATGGGGACGCTGCCGATCTCCGTGCCGTTCAGCAGGTACCTGACGCGGCCCGCTTCCGTCCCTTCTTCCACAGGCGCTCGCACGATATCGGGAAGCTCCAACACTTTCTCCACCGCGCCCAGGTCATTCCCTGCGATGTCCAGGTATCGGAATTCTCCCTGGCACCTGACAGATGCCTCTTCCGCCACGCCGCCCTCCACGGGCAGCGGCGACAGCGTTTCCTGGTTTTCGTCTATGTACAGTTTACATACGCTGAACCCGTAGGCCAAAAGGGTCTGGGCATCGCCGAATCGGGTCTTGTAGTCCGGCGCTCCCATCACCACCGCAATCAGGTCGATGCCGTCCTTGGAAGCCGTGGCCGAGAGACAGTATTTCGCCTTGGAGGTGGAGCCGGTCTTCAGGCCTGTGGTCCACTGGTACTGCTTCAGAAGCTTGTTGGTGCTGCTCAGGGTGAAGTTCGAGGTGCCCTGGCTGGTCTCGTGTGTGATGTCCTCCATCCAGATAGTTGTGTAATGGAAAATGTCCGGGTGCCGCACCGTCAGCTCCCTTGACATGACCGCCACGTCTTTGGCCGAGGTGTAATGATTGTCAGAGTCGCTTAAGCCGCAGCAGTCCTCGAAGTGGGTGTCCGCCATGCCCAGCTCCTGGGCCCTCTGGTTCATCAGATCCACGAAAGCCGCCTCGCTGCCCGCGATATGCTCCGCCACCGCCACGCTGGCGTCATTGCCGGAGGACACGGCGATGCATTTGATCATGGTGTCCAGGGTCTGTACCTCGCCCGCCGCCAGATACACCTGGGAGCCGCCCATGGAACTGGCGTATTCGCTGGTAGTCACCTGGTCCGTCAGGCTCACCTTTCCGCTCTCTATGGCTTCAAAAGTGAGGAGCAGCGTCATGATCTTCGTGATGCTGGCCGGGCTCCGGCGCTCGGCGGCGTTCTGCTCGTAGATCACCTCCCCCGTAGAGCTTTCGATCAATATCACCGATGGGGAGGAGACTGCCACGTCAGCGTTCACGGGCAGCACCGATGTAAAGATGAGCGCAAGCGCAAGCAGCGCCGACAACAACGATTTCTTTCCTGACATAAAAATGCCACACTCCATATTCTGCCTTTTCAATAGAATATGTGAATGCGGCCAGATATATGCCTGGCGGGAACATACAAAATCCCCAGTCTTCCTACAGACTGGGGATAGTTGGTTAGTTATATTTACGTTTCCTGGCTGCTTCAGACTTCTTCTTGCGTCTTACGCTTGGCTTCTCGTAATGCTCACGCTTACGAATCTCCTGTTGGATACCGGCTTTCGCACAGCTTCGTTTGAAGCGACGCAAAGCGCTGTCCAAAGTCTCGTTTTCTTTTACAATTATGTTTGACATGCCCACCCGACCCTCCCTTCAGTCCCTCAAGCAACATGACTGATTGGGTTATTTTTTATGTATCGCATATAGCCCATACACAAGTTTTATTATATCATAAATGCTGTATACGTCAACAGTTTTTTACAGTTTTTAGCATAAAAATTTTTCAGGGCCCTTCAGACCGGCCGATCGCCCCGGGAATCCTCAGGAAAACACAGCGTAATGCGAAGCGCCCCGCCCTCCAGGCCGGCTTCGGCGTCCCCGCCCATTTTCCGCATCAGCTCCCGGACGATGAACAGCCCCAGGCCGGAGGAGCCTTTTCCTCTGGCCGGGTCGTTTTTGTAGAATATATCAAACATATGTCCTGTGTTCGGGCGGCTGTCCTCTGACACGGGATTCTCGAAAATCATGCCGTCAGCCCGCTGGAGGATGGTCAATCCGCCCTCTCCGTGAATCAGCGCATTCTGGATCAGATTCAGGAAAATCCGGCGCAGGGCGTCTTCGTCCGCCCAGACACAGGCTCCTTCCGATGAAAATGACACCTCCGGTGAAAATCCGGCTTTCTCAAACTTTGTGTACTGGCTCAGGAGACAGTCGCCAAGCAGCGGCAGCAGCGGCACTTTCCTCACGGAGAGTTGAAAGTCTTCGCTGGTGACCTTGGTGTACAGGAACATTTCCTCCAGCATGTCCTCCAACTCCGCCAGCCTGCTCTCCACTGTCTGTAGATAACGCGCCCTTTTGGCGGCGTCGGTGCATTCCTGGGCCAGCTGTGTGTACCCGATGGCTCCGGTCAGAGGCGTGCGGATGTCATGGGCCAGGCCGGCCACGTTCTGCTTCAGCCGCTTCTCAGCTCTTTCATACTGGATATGTCTCCTGTCCTTGCGGCTCAGGATGGTGTTCAATATCCCGCAGAGGGCCAGCACGGGACGCTGGCGGCTGTTCACCGCCAGTTCCATCTGGCTTCCGTCCTCGATTTCCTCCAGTTGCCTGTAGAGGGAACGCAGTTCCATGCGGCAGCGGATGTAGAGAAAGCCCGAAACAAAGGCACAGATGCAGGTCAGCACAAGTAAAATCGTCATTCGTTTGTTGCCCTTTCTTCCCCTGTGCCCGGCCCACCGGCGAAAGGCACCGGGCCTGGCGGAAAATTATGAGCGGCGGCACAGTAATCCATTTGAGTATGTTCCGGGCCCTCCCGCCTGAATGCTGCATTCATAATGCCGCATCCATCAGCCAGCGAAGGGTGCGGCGCATTCGGCATTCAGATGTCCTGCCTGATGAGCAAGACAATGGACACCACGGAATAAACCACCAGGAACACCAGCCCGATGGCCAGGCACCGCAGATCCTCCGGCGAGGCATAGGACGAGGGACCGTTGTTTATGGCATGATAAAGCGTATATTTCACCCAGCCGTTCAAATGGAAATAGCCTAAGAAAGTAGAGACCATCATCACCGCAAGGCCGCTTCCCCCCAGCACGGCCCCCAGGACACCTATGGTAATACTGCGGGTGAACACGCACAGGGCGATGATCAGTGCGGCGAAAGCCATGGTCACCGGCCATATCCATGCCAGGTAGAACAGGATGTCGCCCCAGCTGCCGAAAGGCAGCATATTGCCGAACAACAGGTTCATCAGGCAATTGAATCCGAAGCCCAGCACCAGATACAGGAAGTCCAGGATGCCCACCGCGATGAGCTTGCTGCCGATGTAGGGCCAGCGGTTCCGGTGAAGGGCCATGATATTCTTCATGGATCCCCCTTTATAGTCGCCGCAGACGAACAGGGCCACCGCGATTCCGAACAGGATATTGTGCAGTCCGCCTCTCATATCGCTGTCGCGGAACATCTCCAGCAGATTCGCATCTTCCAGCAGGTCTTCCCCCTCTTCCATCATTACCATCTTCATCTCCGGATCGGATACCACATGTCCCTCCGAATCGTACACTGTCAGCATCCCGATTCTGTCAGCGACCTTCCGCCCTTCCGGCGTCCCCAGCAGATAGACCAACAGATAGCACAGGAATATCACAGCCAACATCGTGAAAAAACACACATACACCGATTTGCTTCTCTTCATCCGATACAGATCCATACGCAGCAGATTAAACATTCTCCACCCCTCCTATTATAGTTCCGCATCTGCCTCACCCAGCACCCGGACATGGGCAGATGCTGTTTCAAATTTGCTATTGACATTTCTTAGCTGGCCTTTTGGTCATCAGCAGCCATTCCGGCCATCCGGTCCAGGAAATACTCCTCCAGGTCCATATGGTGGAAGCCGGAGGCATAGACCTGTATCCCTTTCTCTACCAGGATCTGGTTCAGCCTGGCGCTGTCCTCCAGATGGTAGAGCCGGATGCGGTGCACGTCCAGAACCTCCGCCTGTACCCCGGGCAGATTCTCCGAAATCACCGGCAGCGCGTGCCTGCTGTCGTCCACTTCTATCTGGAAGTAGTCCTTGCAGTTCCGCTCCAGGCTCTCCGCGTCAATCTGCTCTACCAGGCGGCCCTCCTTGATAATGCCGTAGTGGGTGGAAATCTTGTTCAGCTCGCCCAGAATGTGGGAGCTGATGATGAGGGTCTTCCCCTCCTCGTTCAGGGAAAGCAGAAGCTTTCGGACTTCCCTGGTGCCCTCCGGGTCCAGGCCGTTGATTGGTTCGTCCAGAATCAGCAGGTCCGGATTTCCCAGAAGTGCCAGGGCGATGCCCAGCCGCTGCTTCATGCCCATGGAAAAATGTTTCGTCTTCTTGCTGCCGGTATCGGTCAGTCCTGTGATGTCCAGGGCTTCGTCCACGCTTTTTTCGTCCGGCAGGCCAATGCATTTGGCTTTCATCACCAGGTTCTGCCTGGCAGTCATCTGTGGGTACAGGCCGGCGGTTTCAATCAGGCAGCCTATCCGCCGGGCGGTATACACATCCCCCGCGGGCTTTCCGAACAGCCTGATGTCCCCTCCCGTGGGCTTCGCCAGCCCGCAGAGCATTTTCAGGGTGGTGGACTTGCCCGCGCCGTTCCGCCCGATGAAACCGTATATGGCCCCTTCACGCACCTTCATGTTCAAGTGGTCCACCGCAGCCTTGCCGCCGTAGGTCTTGCTCAGCGACAGCGTTTCTACTGCAAACCTCTCCTGTGCTTTTTCCATCTCTATGGATCTCCTTTCTTTATTTGAAATCCGGTATCTGAAATCCGGTATTCGAAATCTGTCATCCGAAATTTCTTAATCCTAATCTGTTTCGAAATTTCTTATCCCAAATCTGTTGTCCGAAATCTGTTCCGAAATTTCTAATCGGATTTCTCTTATCTGATATCCATTCTGATCCATAAAGGTTTATAAATCGCTTATAAAAGGTAAAGAAAGATTAAAGATTTCAGCAAAGTTTCAGCAAAGCTTGAAGCCCATCCCCCACACGGTCTGGATATAGGCGTCCGTGCCGCTTTCTTTCAGCTTGCTGCGGATGTTGCTGATATGGACGTTGATGGTCTTGTCTTCCGCCAGATAGTCCTCGCCCCAGGCATATTCATAGATCATCTGCTTTGAGAACACACGTTTGGGGTTCCTGATCAAAAGCTCCAGAATCAGGAATTCGTGCTTTGTCAGCACCACCGGCACGCCGCCTGCCGTCATCTCCCAGGTGTCGGGATTCAGCGTCCATTCTCTGTAATGGTAGACGCATTCCGACCCTTTCCAGTCCGCTGCAGAACTCGCTTCCATTGGGGACTTTCCTTCCATGGAAGGCCTCTCTTCCATGGAATGCCCTTCTTCCATGGAATGCCCTTCTTCCATGGAATGCCCTTCTTCCATGGAATGCCTTTCTTCCATGGAATGCCCTTCTTCCATTTTCCTGTTCTGTCTGCGCAGCTGTACCTGGATTCGCACCAGCAGTTCCCGCAGGTCGAAGGGCTTACAGATGTAGTCCTCAGCACCGTCCGAGAGCACCTGCACCTTGCTGTCCAGCCCGCTTCTGGCAGACAGCACGATGACAGGCGTTTTTCTGGAAAAAAGGGAGACAAGCTCGTCTCCCCCGATTCCCGGAAGCATCAGGTCCAGCAGCACAAGGTCGAAAGACTGCATTTCGAACAGGAGTTTCCCCTCGCTGCCGGAATAGGCCTGGGTACATTTGTAGCCCTGGGTCTCCAGATACTCCGCTATCATCTGATTGTTTTCCGCGTCATCCTCTACTATCAGCAGATGTTTCATCCGTTCAGGCCTCCGTGCTGCCGGCAACGTTCACGCCCTCCAGGCAGACCGCCGCAGGGCCCTGGAAATTCTTCTCCACCTGTGTCTCTCTGGAGAACACCAGGTTCTTCTGCGCGTCCAGGATGCTGCCGTTGATGGAGCCTCCCGTGACCGGGATTCTCTTCTCCCCGTCATAGAGGAACCCGAGCCGGATCTCCCCGCCGAAATGCCCGTCAAAGGTGTCCATCTGGAAGTCGGAGAAGTTCACGATTTCCAGGTAAGGCTCCTCCCGCAGCTTCTCAAGGGGCACGCTTCCTGCCGGGGCGCTGAAGCTGTCGTAGTTTCCCGTGGGCTCCAGGTTCAGGTAATACGCGTACCTGTTGCTGCCGTGGATCAGCTGCAGCATGCCGTCCCGCACCAGCTCCCTGTCCTTCATGGGAATGCCCTCTACGCTGTAGGGAACGGTGGCTTTCAGGGTCAGGTTGATCCTGTCCTTCTCCACCTGCCCGCCCTGTACATCGCAGCCGTTCTGGAAGGTGGAGTATTTGGGGTAAATCATGTAGCCGTTGGAGCGTTCCACATAATAGTCAAATATGGTTTTTACATAAGCGCCTGACAGGATCACGCGGTATTCTCCCGCCGGCGGCGCGGACACTGCCCTGGCTCTGGCCCGGGTCATCTCCAGCGTGTCCCTGACCTTTTTCTGAAGGGCCGCCGTGTCCATGTCATCATAGGAAAAGTCCTGGTAAGTCTCCACATCCTGCTCCGCCACGCACTGGGCTACGAATTCGCCCCATACACGCCCCTTGCAATAGGACACGTCCACGCCGCTGGAATTGAGGATATGGCAGGTGGTCCTGCCCGCGAAAATCTCCGCGGAATTCAGGAACACATCGCTTTCCCTGTCCTCCTCGAACAGGGCATCCGCAAAGCGATGGGCCACTTCCGTCAGGGGCTGGCCGGAAAGATGCCCGGACCGCTCCAGGGCCTCCGCAGAAGGCTCCCCCTTCCCCGCGTACAGTTCATAGTAAGGGTTCTTTACGAATCCGGCGGCGTACAGGGCATTCCGGAACAGTTCCGTCATCTGCTCTGTGGTAAAGCTTTCCTGTACCTGCACGGCGGCGGAGCCCAGCATGCGCCTGTCTCCTTCCGTGAAAGCTCTGTACACCGTCACGGACGCCCGATGCACTTCCTTCAGCCGCTGCATGTCCAGAGACTTGCGGATGAAGAACAGCTCCGCGGATTCCTCTTTCGTCTCTGTGATTTGGTATAATTCTGTTCCGCTCTCTTTCAGGGCGGCCAATATCTTTTCTATCATAATCTGCCTCGTTTCTGTGTCGCTTTCCTATTGTCGGCAACCGACCTGGTTTCTGGTTCGCTTCCCTTGTCGGCAATCAACCTGGTTTTTGGTTCGCTTCCCTTGTCGGCAATCGACCTGGTTTCTGGTTCGCTTCCCTTGTCGGCAATCAACCTGGTTCTTGCTTCGCGTCTTTCTGTCGGCAACCGACCTGGTTTCTGGTTCGCTTCCCTTATCGGCAATCAACCTGGTTCTTGTTCCGCTCCCCAATTAACTATCCAATTGTCTTCTGTTGATGTTTTCCCATAGAACGCCTACGTCTTCTGCCATCCTTGGGGCGCCGTATCTCCCTGGGATTCTCCATGACATCAGCCCAGCCGTATCCTGGCCTTGATGTAGGGGCCGCCGTCGGACACCTTCACCCATTCCTTATAGCCCTTACCGCACATGCCGCCTCCGCCCAGCTCGACTTTTTCCGATACCATGCTGATGGACTTCAGCAGATCCGGCACATATCCGGTGAGGACCACCGGGGAAAATATCTTGCCGGTGAGCTTGCCGTCTTTGATTTCCCTGGCGATGCTGACCATGCACTGGATGCCCCAGTTCTTCGGGTCTTCCATGCCGCTGGAAGGCTCCTCCAACAGGAAACCGTAATCGATGGAGGCAATCATGTCCTCCACTTTGTCCTTGCCGCCCTCGAAAAAGGTATTGGTCATCCTGGTATAGGCTTTCCGCTGATAGCTCTCCCGCCTGCCGTTGCCGGTGGGGACAGTGCCCAGATGCATGGCGGACTGGGCATCGCTGATGCCGGCCTTCAGGATGCCTTTGTCAATGACCACCGTATCCCTGGCCAGCACGCCCTCGTCGTCGAAAAAGTAAGTGGCCACCTCCCTGGCGGCAGCCGCGCCGTCGTGCATGGTCACCAGCTCGGACGCCACCTGTTTTCCCACGAACTGCTCCGCCTGGGCCCTCTTCTTGACGAACATGTCCATCTCCACGCCATGCCCAAAGGCCTCGTGCACGATCATGCCGGTCGCCTCAGGGGTGCAGATGCAGTCGTATTCTCCCGGCACCATGGGCTCGCTCTCCAGCAGCTCCAGCGCCACCTTCGCCGCGTCACAGACGCCGTCCCGCATCCTTGCCAGCACCTCTGCGCCGCCCAGATTGGAAAATCCCTTGTAGCTGCTTTTGATTTCCTCGCCTCTGGAGGCCAGCACGCTGAAGCCACCGGACATCCAGAGCACGTTCTGCTCCATGTCCCGGTTCCTGGACAGGAAAAGCTTGCTGTATTTCTGGTAGCTGACGAAAGCGCTGCAGTCCAGCACCTTCTCGCTGTAGGCTATGCCCGCCTGGCTGATCTGGGTCAGGTCGCGGATGATTGTCTCGTCGCCGTATTCCTGGGGATCGATTTCATATTCTGTGCTGTCCGAGAACACCATTGGCTCATCCTCCAGCATGGCGTAGACGCTGCGCCGGACGCCCTCGGGAAGCTTTTCCGACATGGGGATAAGCTCTTTTTTGATTTTCTGTACGATTTTATCGATGCTATCTGACGTAATTTCATTGAAGGAGTATTCGCCGTAGGAAGAGCCGTCATAGACCTTCACCACAAAGCCCCGGCCTGACATCACGCTGTTCATGCCCACGGATGTGACGGTCTTGGACACGGAATACTGCTTCGCCACGGAGTCCGTTGCCAGGATGGAGGCGTAAGGGTATTCCTCCAGCAGGCGGTCTCTGAGACTGAGCAGCACCGGCTTTATCTCGCTGAGATATTGACTTGATTTCACTTTCATTCTGTGTTGCTTCCTTTCTTAATTTGATGTGCGCCATTTGATGTGCGCCTTTCCGGCCGAACGAAACTCCCCGCAATGGAGCTGCGGGGGATCAGCCCGAGACTCGCTTTGCTCGTCATTGGTTTGTTGCGCAGCAGAGCTGCGGGGAATTAGACCCTGAAAGATTAAACGATCTCCAGATAATCTCTGTCCGGCAGCGGCGGGAACTTCGCAGCGGGCAGCGTCTGGTACCAGAAGGCCACTGACGCAATGTCGTCCTGCAGGGGCAGATAGCGTCCGCCGCTCCTCCACCCAAGGGCCTGGATGGTCACCTTGAGCTTCTCGTCGAAGCAGACAGGGTCCGGAATATGCCAGCGGTACATGCCGAAGCGGAACTGGCTGAGGTAGAGATGGTCAGGAGCCAGCACCTGCAGTCCGGTATAGGGCGTGGAAAAGGACGCGTACCTGTCATGGGTGACGGGATCCTCGAAATTGTAGGAGCCGCAGAAATAATCCTCCGTGCCCGTGCCGCAGATAGTGGGATAATCGGTGTCGCCATCTATGTAGAACTTGATTTCCCCTTCTCCCCACCAGTTGGCATTGTTCACGCCCCAGGCCAGATAAGTGCCCACATACTGTCCCTTGCCCTGGATTCCGTCCAGGATGGTGTAGACCTCCTTGTAGGGCAGCGGGTTCACACGGCGGAACTGGGCGTGGAAATAGGCAATCTTCTCCGGCAGTTCCTGCAGGGTGTAGTCAATCTGATAATATACCACTGTCTCTTCATCTGCAAGGTTCTCCAGAGTCATGCGGCAGTTGGACCGGAACGGCATCTGCCAGTAGCAGTTGAAGGCGCTTCCCGGGTTCACGCAGACAGCCAGGGAACTGATTTGGGCATATTCGTTCCAGCCCATGCAGAAGAAATCTCCTATGGGGCACTCTACGGAGGGATTCTCCTGGCCGTCCCAGTAGATGCGCAGAATCAGATTCCGCCAGCTGTCCTGCGGCGTCAGCCAGATATGGCGAATCATCCCGGGGCCTTTGATATCGGCTATCGTGAATGTGCTTTTGGAGGCGATGCGGATGTAGGGGTTCACCTTCCATCCGGTGCCCAGATCCCTGGCCGCATGCCTTGCCACGCCCTGTTCCAGCGGACACATGCCGCCTTTCCCCGGCTCCCCGGTGAAGTTCTCCGCGCAGATAGAGCGCGATTTCATGTCGGTCACTTGATAAAGGGCCGATAAGTCATGCATATGAGTTCTCCTTTCTGCAGGTCTGCCTGTGATGGCTTTATAGGCTTATCTCCTTTCCGGAGCGATGCCGCAGACTATATCTCCACTATATAATAAGGTTCCTTCTTATGCAAGTCTTCTTTCTATAAAATTAATTTAAAAATATGATGTTGGGGGCAAAAGGTTATCAGATGTGCTATGCTGTCAGTGTGGGGCGTGGAAAGCACCCCGAAAGAAAGGAGCAGGATAGAATGAAGAACAAGGACAGCTTAAAAATCACAGCACTTTATGAGAGATTGTCAAAAGATGATGAACTGAATGGCGAAAGTAATAGTATCACAAACCAAGATGGGATTTGTCAAGGATATTTTCACCGAAAAAATCAAAAACCATTTCTGGTCTCACTTGCATAGAGATAACAACAAAATTGTCATTCAGAGTATTACAAAGAAGAACAGCTACACACTTGTGGCTGTTCTTCTTTTTCAAAATGAGATGGAGATTCCGAACAGATTGATTCAAAATTTTTGTTCGCAATCAAGAATCACGCAATTATGAAAGTCTCCACTAATTTGTCAAAAAACGCATTTTCCATCTTGGTTTTTAAAATGCGAATATTGTCATATCTTTCTGCATTTTTCAAGAACCATGAGCGGATATCTGTAGTAGCAATGACCTCTTGTTCGTCTTCTCTTAATGTTTCAATTAGTTCATCATACCAACTACTCACAATGATTTGCTTTTGTTCAGTGGACAAATCTTTGTATTCGATACAACATCCGATTCGAGAAAACATCGCAGGTCCCAGTATCTTTTTAATTTCATCCTCGCTCCTAAAGTTACAAGTAAGCAAAAATATTGTTTGACCCAAATTTACATCATAGTTTGTATCGACATAGCGACCTTCGTCAAACAACTCATAAAACGCATTATAGAAAGAAGGATTTACCTTGTCAAACTCATCAATCAAAATTACATTTGATTCCCGTGACATCATATCTCTTGCAAAGCTGCCCTTAGAATGTCCTGCTCCAAAGACATACTCATACGCTTCATTGGTTTGCATCATGGAAAACTGCACTCGCAATAATTCGCCACCCATCGTTTTACTAATACTTTTTGCACTCTCCGTTTTCCCAACACCCGAAGGGCCATACAGCATTAAAACCACTGGGCGATTATTCGTGTTTGTGATAAGTCGATATATACCGCTTGCGATTTGTTTCTTACATACCTCCTGACCCAATATTTCTTTATCAAGGTTCGAGTAAAGTTCCTTTAACTTCCCTCTAGTCAGTGTGGGATACTCAGAATAACGGTATTCAATCTCATCCCTATATATTGTGCATAAGGACTCCCTAACTCTCCTGGGAGGATTATGAACAAACAATGTTCCAATGTCATGATTTAATGTTACAATGGTCACGAAGTTCGATAGGACGTGTTCTAACACAGAGCCGTAATCATCTGCTCGAACGATGCAATTATCTACTTTGATTGTTCGGCTTAATGCGGATTCTCTCACGCCTGATTCATTTGGTCTCAATCGAGCGTTATAATGCTGAATCAAATCCATAAATGGAATAGTTACTTCGTCTTCTGAAATCTCACTATCCACCATTGCTTCATAGTCACGTTTTGATCCATAAAAGATAATTATTCTGTCAGTCATCAGCCTCAACTCCTGCGAGCAAAACATCAAAGACATCCAGCATCTGATTGCTGGTCTGTGTTTCTGATTCTTCCTGCTCCCCGTCATAATCAGGATTATCTCTGGGAACAACAGATATATCCATTCCCAATTCTTTGTTTACATTTAAGTTAGCTATTGATGTCCTGCCTACCTTGATAGCGTAAATACTCAAATCCATTTTCAGCAAATCACTTATTGCGTAATTGTTACGGAAGGATTTTATGTTAAATCTCAATATGACACGACTACGGCCTCTGGTCCCCACAAATTCATAGTAGCCTTTAGCACTCCGCAATACATTATCTAACTTGTCAACAGCAATATTTAAATCTCCAGCTGGAATTAGGCTACCACTTTTGAACATACTCAAATAAGGCGATACCATGACCATATAGGACAAAGAATCTTTCTCAGCTGTAATTTTATATCCTTTGAATTTTTTAATAGTTCCTTTAGGAAGCTTTGTTCCCCTGCCAGACTTCTCCGTATCATCTACTGTTTTAAGAAAATCTGTCAGAATCGTGTTTTTCACAATGTTCTTTACCATTTTACTGCTGTTGAAGGACAATCCCGCAGACACTTCTGCCGATGCTCCTGCGTCCCAGCCCAGCAAGGCTTTGAAAACACCACTAATCCCTACCTTGCCGTTAGCCTGCGCAGATTGTCCTTCTTGTGCTTCTCTTGAATTGAGTAGTTCAGTGGTTTTTTCCAACTCTCCACCTGCTACTATCTGAACATAATCAGTAACGGACTCCTCGTCAAAATACACTATTTTACAAATTTTCTCCATATGTACCTCTCGATGCTATTTCGTTTTTCTCTTTATGCCGAGATGTTCTTATAATACTGCTTTTACCAGTTCCCCCGCCCATTCCTCCGCAGGGTCATTGGTCCCCAGCTCCCCCCGGAACGCACGGGCTAAAATTGCCTTTTTCATGGTATCGATTTGGGAGAGGACGGCTTCGGCAGCTTCTTTAGCTTGTTGCTCCTGCGTTAAGAAGCTGTCAAGAATACGAACAATTTCCTCTTGCTCAGGCAGACTTGGTACAAAAAAATCCAATTCACGCACTCTTTGACAATTCAAAGCCTGGGGGCCAGTACCAGAACCCTTTTCCCGATTCCGGGCATAGTTCATTTGAAACCAATACCATATATAGCGAGCAGAAACCAAACCGTGGTCAACTACTACTGCCGCAATATTTTGGTTAATAGTTGCATCAATGGTTAGAATTGCGCTTTGTCCTCTCGTTTTACCCTCACCTATCATTGCAATCAAAACAGTTCCGGCGGGCAATAACTTTACAGATGAATTATCGTAGCCCTCTTGCGTAATACATTCATCTGTGCTTCCTATGATATTATTTCGGACCTCACCAGAGCTAACCCAAGGAATTGTCCCTTGCCAATATACAGGAATCTTCCTTGAAGGGGTACTTCCATTGGTCACTCGGCTGATTGCTCCGATAGTACATTTAATCCATATGTGGCCAGAACCCACTGCAACAGCTTGTGCAGTGCGTTGAGCATTTTTTAGAAATTGTTGATCTTTTTTTGGCCAGCCACAAGAACATTTTTCGATATCTATCAATAATGTGTTGGGTGATGCAGTGTGTTTTCTTCTCCACCGTTCCGTCAGTTCCCCCGTAAACGCCTTATGCAGAATCGCAGACTTCCGCAGTTCAAAACCGTCCACAACAGCCTGGGCCTTTTCCTTCGCTTCATCGAGCTTGGCAAACAGGCTTTCGATGCGGTCAACAATGCGTTGTTGTTCGAGAAGTGGCGCAACCGGAATAGGAATTGTATTCATACTTGCTTGCGTCAATTTCAAACGAGTTGTACCATTCACATAGCCAGTATAATCAAAGCAATTCAGATAATTAAGCAAATAGAAATTTCCTGTGGAACCATAGTAAGAACGCAAAATATGAGCATGATTATTTACCCATGCTTTCCCCTCAATTATATACGCTTTGTCTTTCATGAGGTCAAGAAATGGTGCGCCATCCTCGCCAACTAGCACTAACTGCTCATTTGTCAAAAAATCGTCAATCCATCCAACTTGACCAGTAGCGCCATAATACGGAATGTTGCCACTACGGTCACCACGTTCAATCGCATTGATTGGCTTTCTATGGCTATCTAGGCACTCCGCAAAACCTGCTGTCAAATACGTCCAGCACCAATTCTCAGGAATCGGATACGGCTGTTCCTCCTCTGGCACAAACGGACTTGTAAGAGCCCCTTTTTTCTTTGCCATCATTCCACCTCCGACAGTGCCTTTAACTCATTCACTACGCTTTGTAAGAGGTCCACCGCTTCTTCCAGCTGTGCAATGGCTTCCTCACCGCTCTCTACTGGGTCGGGCAAATCAGAATAGTCAACGACGGAATCATCCCGGATCAGTCCCAGGTCAAGGCTGTTTCCTTTCTGGGCGATCTGTTCACGGGTGAACACGCTCCACCGCTCATCTTGCACAGCGTGACGGTCTGCGGCTTCATACGCCGCCTCAAAATCTGCAAAATGCTCTGTTTTCAGCGGGTTTGTCTTGCCGAAAGAGGGCATATTGGTACGCAGGTCATAAAACCAAACTTCCTGCGTGTTGCCCTTGTCCGCCTTGCCACGGGTGAAAAACAGCACATTGGTCTTGACCCCTTGGGCATAGAAAATCCCAGTAGGCAGACGCAGAACCGTATGCAGATTGCACTTGTCCATCAGGTCAATACGGATCTTCTCCCCCTCACCATCCGCAAAGAGGACGTTATCCGGCAGGACCACAGCGGCGCGGGCTTTTCCGTCCGCTTTCAGGCTGCGGTAAATATGCTGTAAAAAGTTTAGCTGCTTGTTGCTGGTGGTGTAGGTGAAGTCGTCACGGGTGGCACGTTCGCCGCCCTTTTTTGTTCCAAAGGGGGGATTGGTGAGGACCACATCATAGTCCCTCATGCTTTTGCCCAGGTTGGACAGGGTGTCACCCAGGGTAATCGTTCCCTCAATATCGTGCAGCATGGCGTTCATCAGGGCAAGGCGGTGGGTATCGTGTACCAGCTCCGTACCAGTAAAAGCCTCTGTGCGCTCAAAGGCGGCGGTATCGGCGTCCAGATCGAAGAAATCATCGGTTTGGGCCGCAACATACTGATGGGCCGCAATCATAAAACCGAACGTGCCGCAGGCGGGGTCGTTGCAGCGTTCCTTAGGCTGGGGCTTCACCAGACGGGTCATCACGTCAATCAGCACACGGGGCGTAAAATACTGTCCTGCGCCGGATTTTTTCTCGTTGGCATTCTTCTCCAAAAGACCCTCGTACAGATTGCCCAGCCCTTCTTCACGGGCGGAAAACCAGTCCAGCCCGTCAATGGTGGTAATGATTTTTTCAAGGTTTTTCGGCTCGTCAATGTTGGTGGCCGCACCCTGGTAGATTTCCCGCACACGCCCCGTGCAGTTCTCACCCAAGTGGTTCAGCAGCTCCTTGTAGAATTTTTTCAGTTCAATGCCGCTTTTGGCGGTTAAACTGTCCCAGCGGTAGGCTTCTGGTATCTGGGTTTCCGCGCCTGTCTCTTTCGCCATTTTCAGGAACAGGATGTAGGTCAATTCCGTCACATACTGATGGTAGGTGATGCCGTCATCGCGGAGAACATTGCAGAGGTTCCAGAGCTTGGATACGATTTCTTGGGTGGTCATCAATAATGTCCTCCGTTCCGCTGCTGGTCGATAGCTGCCTGCACAGCAATTTCGGCAAGGCAAGCATTCATAGCTTCCCGCTGATACTCAGGTTCAATGTCTCTGGCTGCCTTAAAATAGTCGGAGATTGCTTTTACCATATCTCCAATTTTCTTTTGCTGTTCCCAATGCTTGCGCTGTGCTTCTGCTTGTTGCCGTTGTGCTTCAAGCTGCTGCAAATAGGCCGGGTTTACATATGTTGGATTGTAAATGCTGTATGGGTATTGATTATAAATCATGCGATTTTTCCTCCGTCATCGTACAAATACTCGTTAAGTTCCAGAATGATGCTTTCCAGTTTATTTCCAAACACCTTGTTGATTTTCGCAAAACCACCCTGCGCTTTAAAGCGCCCATCTTCATCGAATACGATCACATTCAGAACAGATTCTTCCATCAGGTACTTTTCCATTCTGGTGATCCAGTTGAGTTCCTGCTTGGAAAACTTGTGCGCTTTTTTCAGCTTGTCCACTGCCCGTCTGATTCGGGCTTCATGGGAAATCAGAGTGGAGCCGATAGCGTATCGGCGTATTAGGCTGATAATATCAGCAGCAATTTCTTCATTGGTCATCTGGGAAATAGCAGTATTGAGCTGCTGGGTGGTAAAGCCCTCCCTGTCCAGCGTCAGGCGCAGGGAACGCAGACCCTCGCGGGTCAGCTCCTTCGGCCTTGTACAGACAATATTCAATGCGGCAATTTCATTCAGATTGGTCTTGATGTAATCCGCAAACGCGTCCAGATAATCTTCAGGCTTACTGCCATTGCCATAGCCCCTGGTATGTTCCAGGAGTTCATCCTCATGGTTGGAAATCACAACCGCGCAGCAGCCATCCGGCTTGAACTGTGCTAGCATTTTGAATAGCTCTGCGTAAGCAAGCAGACGGTTTTGGGCATCTTGCGGCTTGTACTGCTGAATATCAGCAATGAACTGAGTCGGGTCTTGTCCTCCCGTCATATTGACAAAATGTTCCATCGTTTCAGCATCCATGTACCGCTTTTTTCGTTGCAGCTTTGCCATGATCTGGTCGATCTGGTTTTGCACTTGGTGTTCGTCCTCCAGGACCTGCAAGCCATCCAAAAGCTGCTCAAATGTAGCGCTTGGATTGACAACAACGGGTTTCATGGTGTTGACCGCTTCCAGAGAATCATACACGCCAACAGGGTCGTAGATTTCAAAATGAGTCTTGTGGATCTCAGGACAGCGGCGGGTGGCGCGGCCCATCATCTGCTCAAACAGGATACGGGATTTCACACGGCGCATAAACACCAATATTGTGATTGCAGGAACATCTATCCCCGTAGTCAGCAGATCAACTGTAACAACAACGCTTGGAAAGCGTTCGTTCTTAAATCGTTTGATAGCGTCCTTTACCTTTTTCTTGTTGCCGCCACCCACAGAACCAGTGATCTTCATAATGGCGTCATTGTCCACACCCATTTCCGTATAAATCTCCTTCAGGATTTTTACAATCAGATCGGCATGATCATCATTAACAGCAAAGATCAACGTTTTCCCCTGAACATCTGGGCTTTCCGGGTCAATGTCATGGGCAATTTCAGCCAGAACCGTCCGATTAAACGGTTCTGTTATGACCTGACGGTTAAAGGCATCCACATCAAAGTCCAACTCATCTTCCAGCAGTTCGGAATTGGTGACCTCACCCGTCACAGGGTCATACCGTACAACGGTATCGCCTCTCT
>OFHB01000837.1_pt1 | contig 18932 bp, 13 predicted proteins | sample 1521881 | NCBI WGS metagenome assembly OFHB01 (sample SAMEA3504090, study PRJEB24116) | mouse gut metagenome | biome: mouse gut; feature: mouse-associated habitat; material: faeces | place: Denmark | collected 2011
CTCTGTTCAGCCTCCCTGTGTACTGCTCCACCACGCCTTTCCAGGCAACCGGAGTGGCCATGATAAGAGTGTCCAGCCTGGGATAATCGAAGCCCTCCCCAATAAGCTGCCCTGTGGCAACCAAAAGCACCGACTGTTCCCGGGATACCTGCTTCATCTCCTCCAATAGCTTTTTCTGTTCTTTCCTTGGATTGTCTCCCAAAAGAAGGAATGCCCTATCCGCATATTCTCTCAGCCTTTCGTGCAGCTGCCTGGCATGTTCCTTATATTTGGATAAGATTACCGGGCTTCTGCCTTTTTCCATACATAGTCTCACATCTGCTACAATCTGCTCATTGCGCATCTCGCTGTCCCTGACCAGCTCATATGCTTCGTTCACATGCATCTTCTCCCCCAACCTGTGGGGACTCACCGTCCTCGTGAACCTGGGGTAAACAAAATGACGGATTCCCTGTTCTTTTGCCATGTCTCTGGCTCTGTAACAGTACCGTACTGGCCCAATCATCTTATAAGTGATTTTTTCCAGGCCGTCCCCTCGCATTGGCGTGGCCGTGACCCCATAGACATACTTCGCTTTTGCTTCCCTCAGAATGCCCACAATGGTGTCCGAAGCAGCATGATGGCATTCATCTACAATCACCATCCCATATTCCTGCAGCCTGGGATGGAACTCACCTTTTTTATATAAGGAACCTGCCATGGCGATGTCGATAATCCCTGTCATGGAATCATGGGCTCCCTGCAGCTTACCGATGATGCTTTTACGCTTTCTCGTTTGTCCTGATGGAGTCTGGTATTCCGGCAATTCTTCGTCTATCATCAGGAACTTCGCAAGCGCCTCCTGCCACTGTTCTATCAGAGAAGAGGATTCCAGCAGAATCAATGCACTCACCTTCTTTGCGGCAATCAGGTAACTGCAGACTACGGTCTTTCCGAAAGCGGTAGCCGCACTCAAAATGCCTGTCTGGTGTTCCAACATCTTCTCAGCCGCCACCGCCTGTGCTTCCCTCAATTGCCCGTTAAATCCAACCTGGATTCCTCTTCCCTGTACCCTTGCATCCTCCTCTTCCCACGCAATCCCCGCTCTCCCACATCTCTCAATCAGTTCTTCCCGCAGTCCCCGTGGAATCCCGATATAACCACCCTCGTCCTGTCCAAGGTAAATATATCTGCCATTTGCAAAATTGGATAGTCCCATGGCCTGGTTTTTATAGAAAACAGGATTGGCAAAAGCCGACATCTTTCTGATGCGATTCTGGATTCTTGGTTTCAGATTGGATGTATCCACATAAATCAGATTCGACAGGGACAGCATCAATTTTCCGTCCACATCCTCTGCCAGGAACTCTCGGTTTTGCTCCCATGGCTTGATGCGCTCCTTGTTTTGTTGCTCCCGGCCTTGCTCCTCCTGGCTTTGGTTCCTCTGGCTTTCTCCAGGTTCTTCAAATAGATTTGCAGGCTGCCATTTTCTGATGCATGTCTCTAAAAATTCTTTCGAAAGCCGATGTCTGCAAAATAATTCGCCCCATTGATCCGGGTACGCATTCCAGTTTTCATCAATAAATGCGCTGTTGCCCTCTTTCAGAGCCTGTCCCTGTAGTGGCAGCGCAATCAGATTGCCCAGTCCGGGCCGCCCTGATTTTCCGCCATCCGGAATGTGATTCTGTGCCGGCAGCATACGGTCATAATACGTAAAGGACTTTAGATTGACAGATTCCGCCCCTTTCTCCAACAGCGCAAATCCAAACTTTCTCGCAAGGGACGCATCAACTGCACTCTGAAAAAATATCCATACATGGGCTCCTCTGCCGGAGCGGGAACGCTCTGTCAGGGCATCAATTCCGTTCAGACGGCAGATTTCCCTCAGGGCTTCCACCTCTTCTCTCCACTTTTCATCCGCATTCCGGGTATTTTCCTTGTCTGTATCCTTCTCATGGTTATCGAAATCAAAAACCAAAAAGCGGCAGGTGTCATTCGGAAGCAATGGGTAAATTCCTATCACATCCGATGCATCTGCTGCTTTTCCCTCCAGGTGCTTTTTCAGCACAGCGATATCCAGTTTCTTCCAGCTTTGGCTGCTGCAGTCCCTGCACTTAATCTTCTTTCCCGTTTTGCGGGGACATTTTTCTGACCAGAAATGATTGCACTGTGGATAGTACCCGGCTTCTCCGGTACCTTTTTTCACATAGCGCTTGCTATATACGTCCTGCCGTCCCCAGAATCTGGAGAAGAAACGGTTCGCCAACTCGTCTGTGATTTCCGCATGCTGTATTCTGGCTCCTTGGTTCGAGTCAAAAGTATCTTCCTGTGTCTGATTTTCAGTAGGTGTCTGCTCATAGGAAATTCCTGCTCTGTCCAGCAAATCTTTTAAATATCGATTTTCTTTTTCCAAGTGGTATATGCGCTCCTGCATGTGCTGTACTTCTGTCTGCTCTACATTCCCCATCAGCATGTGCCTCTCCTTCTATTTTTCTGTTCTCCAGAAAATAATGCGACCCTACTTTTTTCAATTCTTTATCATGGAATGTAACTTCTCTTTCTTCTTAATTTCTTATCAAAGATAATGTCCATAATCAGTTCATCGTTATATGCTGAAGCTGATAATTTATGTAAATCTTTTCACATATTCGCAGGACTTTCTCTGGCGGATAATTCTTTATTTTGTCAATAAACAAATCTACAATGTAATTGGAGTATCTGTTTTTCTGCTTACTATACTTTCCATCCGCTTCAATAGTATCTTCTACAAATTCCATCAATGCATGGGTTTTGTAATTGGTATCATTTAGTCTAAACTGTCTGATATGATATTCCAAAATCTCCATATCTTTATCGCTATAACAATATCTTGTGCTGGGAATAAATTCTGCCCTCATAACATCATATTGCAATCTGTATTCCATTCCAGAAGCATTGCTCTTCACGCTAAATGGCTGTAAAACTAATTTGTTTAGCTTACAATATTGGTTCCTCAACCTGGCATACGCTTTACACAATGCCTTACATTTCGCTCCCTTGCAATTTAGATTCTTTTCAAATTCTTCTATATATGGCGCTATATTATCTTTGCGCCGCTTTTCCCCACAGCGTTTTAGCGACTGGTTGCAATTCTCACATGTAACAGCCATATTAGGGACACACTCAACCAGATAGCTGCTCAATGTTTTTTCAACAGAATGTTCCATTTCCCCCAAATCGGTTCTGTCTCCTTTTAAGGACGCAAAACAATACATACAATGATAGTCACTTGTATCCAACAGCAATTGTTTTAATCTGTCTCCCCTCTTTCCGTGGTAACCATATTCTAAATTCTGTTCATAAGCAGGCTTAAAGTCCGGCATGTCCAATACATAGATGTTTTCCTCCATGTTACCACTCCTCAATTTGTCTAATCAGTACTCTTTGGGCTTTTGTCAAAACTTTACCCTTAATAGACAGCAGTTCATTACTGTCTTCCTCTTTCCATATACCAGCCACCTTATTATTTAGTAATTTTCTTAAAGATACATCTATCACTTCTTTATCACTCATTGCCCTTTTATCATGAAAAATACTGTTAAAAATATTATAGACTTGAGATACGCTGTTGAAATCACCTGCATCCAATAATTCATATGCGCCGTCTGACATTAAAACAAGATTTGCCGTCATAGCATTGGCAATTAAATCTGCAGAATGTGTTGTGACAATGAAAGTAAAATTTCTATATTCCTGCCGCAGAAATTCAAAAATGCGGGCACAGTTATATGCAAAAAGGAACTCGTCTATCTCGTCAATCACTACAGTACCCGTTTTCATGGTTTGCCGTATATACTCCATCTCCATAAAAATACGCAGCAATGCCTGGTATCCACTGGAAAGGCAGGATTCAATCCCATCCAGGTACAATTTAAAGTCTACTTCCGACTGTCTTATCTCCAATTCAACTCCTAAAAAGCTCTTAACCAATCTTTTTATTTCCAGTTCGAAATCAAAGTAAAAATTTTCTATTTCTGACGGGACTCCTGTATAATAAAACGTATCTCTCAAATTATAATTGTCTTCTTTTAGCCTGTGTTCTGTGATTTTCTCTGAAAATTGAATATCTCCAGGTTCCCCAGGCTTTTTGAATATCTGCCCTATATTAAAAGACCGATTGACTGAGTCAATAAAATACCAGTGTCCAAAATCGGATTTTTGCAAAAGTCTCTTTAACAGCTCTGACTTGCCACTGGAGTTATTTCCAATAATGATAGTATTCTCATAAGGCAGTTTCTTTTCCAATATGATACTGACCATTTCATTGATTGTATTTTGATAATACGTCATATATGCCTCTCCACCTTTTATTCATATTCGGTAATGATATCGTTCCACCCGCTGTAGAATCCTTAAAAGATCTTTTTCTGAGTATTTCTTCACAGATTTCATCTGTTACCACACAATGTATATGTCTCTTTTCATATACCACATACAGCCCCTCTATTAACGTTTTCTTCTGAAAATACTTTCTTGATATATTTAACCGAAGAATAAAGTCTTCTATGCTGTCTACATATTGTGCAATCTCTGTCTCCTGTAAAGAAAAAGATTTCTTTGCAAAATCATCAATCATCTGCTTGGTTGAGTATTTATATCCCTCAATCTTATACTCACCTTTTTCATATACAACATATGTCTTTAATGCTGACAGGCGATATAACATCTCCAAATCATCACCTTTTTCATCCATTCCTCCTCTTAATTTTCTCCAGTTTTCGTTATTTTCATTAATCTTTTTCATCGCCCGGTTAAAAGGACAGGGATATATTCCATTCCTCAATTCCTGATCGGATAGTTGCTTCCCCCCATTATTCAGATTTGCAAAGATTTTATGCAATATCTCATCCTTCTTCTCCAGGTCAGAAATCTTTATTTCCACTACAGAAATGCTTAAGTAATCTACCTTTCTCCGCAACTCGACCGGCAGATTCTTATAGCTGATATCACACTTATCGCTGCCAATCTGCATATAAAAATCTGATGGCACAATTTCATATTTCTTTTCAAGTGCCGCCACAAAGTTGCCCGCAGAATCCACATCTATCTCCTGATAGTCAAATACACTCATCTTTTCATTCTTAAAAAATTTTCCTATATAATAAAAATACAGGCTCATTACTCTCTGCTGCCCGTCCAAAATTTCCAACTGTCCTTTTTCATTTCGATATGTATATATCGGCGGTATAGGAAATTGCCTGATCAAAGATGTGGCCAAGTCTTCAACCTGTGTCTTGCTCCACCGATACTTTCGCTGATATTCCGGAATTACAAACAGATTATCATGCACTCCCTCTACTAATGCCCTAAATCCCATGTCTGTTTTGTATTGTTGTACACTAATATTGTTATATATCTCAAGAATTGATTTTTCCATATGATGTCTCCTCATTAAAACTATTCTCGACAATCGATTCCTGCTTTAATCATGTATTTCCTTATAATACATCTTCTTTAAGGCATAACACTGCTTCTTTTCTATGCTAAATGTATTCTTCCTTTACTATCATACTATGAATCTTTGCGTTTCGCAACGGATTTTCCTTCATTTTCCATATAACCAACTATTTCACCATTTTTGCGCTATTACAAAGAGAATACCCATAATACAGCATGGGCATTCCCTCTTTACTACTATCTTGATTTCTTCTGGCTATTGCTGCGCCTCATACTCCTCCACCGCCGGATCCACAATATCCGCCGTCCGCACCCACTCTTTCGTCCCCTCCACCTTCACCGCCGCCTGGGTATGCTTCGCCAAAAACCGCGTCAGCGGATACACATCAATCCAAATCTCATTATTCCCCTCCTTCTGCGACTCATCAAAAATCAGCTGCAGTCCCCAGTGCAGATGCACGATCTTGATATTATTCACATTCTCCTTGGCACTATACCCCGTGTGCCCCATATAGGGTTGTGTCAAGTTAGGACTAAAAATTTCTAACAATTCCGTAACAATTTTCATGGATATAGCTGATAAGTATTTAATCACATCATATAACTCACCTATTATTTGCTTTTATACAATCCATGAAATCGCTTTACTTTCCAATAATTGTATAAAGCAGGAACTATAGTAGTCACTATTTAGTTTTCTCTCTAAAATTCTAAATATTTTTTCATCATGAGTAGACATGATTATTTGGCAATCGTTTGTTTCAAGAATGCTTCGAATCAAATCTGTAAAACCGAGAATGTTCATATCATCAAAGTGCCCAATTGGATCATCAATAAAAATTGTACGAAATTCTATATTATCTGCAGTTAATGCACGGCTGAAAAATGAGCTGAATGCAACTGTATTTAATTGTGCTGTACTGAAATATAACTCGGGACGATAAAAATCAGCTTGTTCCCCCTCACCTTCACATACATGAATATGCAATTGAGGCTCATCTTTTTCATTAAACGATAAATCATACTCCACATTTTTCATGAAATCATGTGGATCAATTTTTTTAAATATCTCGTTCATTATCGACTGGTTAAAATATGACTTTAGACCCGTTTCCAAAATACTTTTCTTTTCGGCAAATTCCTCTTTCGCCTCTGCTTTTACTTTTTCCTGTTCCGAACATTTCACCTCTATGTTCTCTAATTCCTGGCAATAACTCTTATAACTTTCAAAATAAGATCTTGCACTGTTTTCTTCAGAAATCTGATTTAGATACTCACATTGTTTTTCATAGTTCTCTTTCTGTTGAATCCAATCATTTAAATTTTTAGTTACACCTTCCTCTGAAAAATCTTCAAAAACACTGTACTTTTTCTTTAAATTTCTTAGTTGTTCCAGATTATTTAATTGTTTATCCCTTAAACCTGTATAAACTGTCAAGTCAATATTCTCGACATCCTTATATGTATTTATTTTCTCTTGCAGTGTTCTCTGTTTATCTGTAAATTTTTTCAACAGCCCCTTCTGTTCCTGCAAATATTGGGCAAAATTAAATGTATCTGCTTGTTTCATCAAAAACTGGATATAACTGTATAAATCCAAATCACTAACAAACTTATCTTTTTGCTCCTTGAATGTGATTAAAACAATCCTTATACTATCAACTGATGCCTGTGCTGCCGCCTTACTATCTATAGCCTTTTTCACTTCTTCCTCATATTTTAATAATAACTCTTTCTGTTTGTCTCTCCAAATTTTCAACTCAACAGAAGAGAATTCACTTAATTGAATTCCTTTTTGTATGAACCATAATTCTAATGTATTTTTCTCCTTATTGAGCGTATTCATTTTATTTTCACAATTGATTTTAATACTCTTTCTAGAATGACTTTCTTTTATCAAATTTTCAATTTCTATTTTCTGAGATGCAATTTGTCCCTGTTTTAGTTCATCACACTGTAGATAAAATCTTTCATATTCATCAGATATTTGATTTAGTTCTGCATGATACTCTTTTATCCGCTCTTTTAGAGAACTATCACTTTCTTCCTGAATATTACTCATTCTAAAAAACAAAGTCTCCCAATCATCAAATGATGTATGACATAGAGGACATGCATTAATGTTTCTATGTAAATTTAAGTATTCCCGCCCTTTCTGATAGATTTCCTCTAATTCACCAGCTCTTTTTTTCTGTTTTGAAATTTCTTCTTGGCATACTTGCATCTGCATTGATGCTTTTCTATACCTGTCTTCAAAATCATACAGCTGCGCCTGCATTACATCATTCAAAACAATTTGAACATTTAATACTGCTCTAGATTTCAATGCCATAACATCTTTAGGCAGTTGAAACTTAGAATTCTTCTCTATAGCTTCAGTTATCGATGCAATTGACCTCTCACATTGTTCACTCTGCTCTTTAGCAATATCATATTCTGTCTGTGTTTCTTTCAGGTTTTTCTTTATTTCGTCAAGTCTTTGTGCATTACCCAATGCCTGTTCATATTGTTGCTCAACTAATTGAGACAATTCGCACTTATTTTTCTTTAGTTCTGCCTTTCCGCTTTCCTCTATAGCCTTTTTCAAGTTTGATTCAAAATATTCAAGCGATTTCTCCAACTCACCTATCTTTATGCAGATACCTTGATATTCTTTATATTTCTGCTTTACATTTTCAACACCATAGTCTTCTATTCTTTGTAAAAAGTCCACCTCTTTCTGGTACTTAACAACTATACTTAAATTTTCCCTCTCTGTATGCAGTAATGTGTCCACTTCCTGCTTTCTTTGTATCTGTAATTCTAATTTTTGTAAAGTCTCATTTATCTCATCAATAGATCCAATAATGTTGTGGCAGAAAGATACCCCTTTATTTAACACCTCTTCCGCTAAAGAAATCTTTTCTTCGAGTAACATTTTCTTTGTATCCAATTCTCTACTACATTTCCTAGTTCGGTTTATTAGCGCATCATACTGTTCTATATCTGTCTCACTCGAAAAATATAAAATCTGATCCTCTTCAGCTATTTTGTTATATAAATCAATTAATTCTATTAACTTCCTAGCAGCAACTTGAACTCCTAATAGATTTTTTAGCTTATTGTCAACCTCTTTATACTTGTCATTCCATTTCTTGCAATCGTTTTCCGCTGTCCTATAATCTCTATAAGCATTCTCGAACTCTTCTGTTTCTTTTTTTAATGGGGTTGCTGTTTTTATCCATTCTTTATATTGATCTGTTGACGATTTTGCCGAAATAAAATTATCAATTTTATCATGGGGAAGAACAATCTGATCCCATTTTTCACTTTCTTTACTCGTTCCAGTAATCTCTTTTCCCTGCACTGCCGGAACAATCCTACAATCGTTCTCTCCATCTTTCACCTTGGCAACTTTCCGTAATATAGATGCCATTCCACCCTCTAACCCCAATGATACAAAAGCTTCTTTATCAGCATTATCACGATTATGATAAATGGGACCCACAAATTTATCTTTTTTATCTTTTTCAACCAAAGAAGCAATTCTTCCAACTTCACCCTTTAGCGCGAATTCTACACCATCAAACAGACTAGTTTTTCCTACTCCGTTTTTAGCATAAATTACTACAAAGGAGGCTGCCCTTTCTCTACAATCCTTAAAATCTATTTTTAGTTTTCCTGCATATCCTCTAAAATTTTGTAGCACCATATTTTCCAGTTTAGGAAACTCCCTAGACGGAATTGAACAATTGATACGAAAAATTTTGTTCTCAATAACTTCCATTATATCTTCCAATAATTTGCCATTATACTCAAATACATACTTCTTAGCACAAAACGAATCACTTTCTATTTCGTTTCTATCTTTAGCACTTACCTTTTCCCTCGTAAATAAACAAAGATAAAAATTACTCTTCTCAATAACATCCTCTATCTTACTTTGATACTTTAAAGCGAGATAATGATTTATTTTTTTCCAACCATTTTTCACCTCGCTTTGAGATTGACATATTTGTATAAAAATGTGTGAAAAATATGGTTTTATACAAAAGTTCCCGCTATTCATTTCTCGTTTGAAATAATAAAAATTATCATTCTTATAACCTTCACCTTGTATTTCTTGACGTTGCCATTTTCCTGATTCTATATTTCCCATATCTTTTTTAATATATCCTCCATTTCCTTTTTCAAATTCTCTTTTTTTATTCTGCCCCTGTCCAAAAGAGCCATGATAACATCAATTCCGACTGCTGCCAAATCACATTTGGCTACTTTTCCCTTTATAATATCAAAATCTCCCTCTTCCTCACTATCCGGTAAAAGCAGATATGTTTTCTTTTTCAAAGTTCGATAAGAATGATAATCAGCTGCTATATTACATATAACCTCTCTGCACTCATAGCGGGGAATCAAAACACTTCGATTATTATTCTTATTATTTAACACAAAAATTGTGCCATTTCTTATTCTTCCACTTGCTGCAAAATAATCTTTTTCAATTAGCTCGCCAATCACACTTTCTGCATTCTCTTCTGTACATAAAAATACAAGTTCAACTACATCTTCTTCATATGGCTCTGGCATTTGCATAGATGGATGCATCAAATTCTCCGCAGGCATTCCCTGTATTCCATATAAAAGGACTGATTTTTTTAACTGTCCCATCCAAAATTCATCACAAACTTTACGATTGCTTACGCATGGCAGTTCAATTTGTGTGTCCGAGTCAAAACTCCCTGGTTGAAGCTGATAATCTTCAATCAATTTCTCTGCCCAATCGGTAAAAAGTATTTTTGCATCTTTTCGAGTACTAAAAATATTCTGTACAATCTTTTCCTTATAATATTGAAAGGATTGGGGACACCTTATTTCTAATTTAAAGTATTGCATTAATTCAATAAATAGACCAGATGAGCTTGCCCAAAGCATTGTTCCTGCCGCCCTTTCGCCATATTCACACGAAATAAGTCCTTTAAGCGCTATACTATTTTGTTGCATTTCAAATAATCCACTACCCGAAAAACCTTTCATAAAACTATCTCTGGTAATGTTTCTTTCCCATGGGCCAGAAATATATGAAAAACTAAATCTTTTTTTATTGCTTGCTCTATTGTCAACTGTACCATGAATCTCTTTTTTCCCTGCAAGGATATCCATGGGATTAGTTTTTGTCTCATTATTTGTTGACCCGGGGAAACCCCAGCCATTCAATGTTTCACCTATTACTTCATTTTTTAATACAAAGCCGTCAAGGGTCGTCATCCATTCTTTCCAGGGCAACACAACAATAGCTGCATCAAAATGATATTCCTTTCTTTCGTCTCCTTCCTCCGAATATTCAGGATGAATATAGCTTTCCCCTTCCTTGCCATTAGCCTGTTTCTGTTCTTTTACCAAAAATGCATCCATCTCAATTGTCTGTACCTCATTAGTACCATCCAGACAACTCAAACATAAAACGGCAGTATTTGAATTCTTGAACAATATATCCACCACATGCGCTGCTGTCAAAAGCAAGGGGGATTCACCTGGATGCCGCAAAAGAATTACCCCGGATCCTATCAAATTTTCCTGAACATTTGCCGCAATCCGAACAGCATATCTATTTACTTTTTCACAATATTCACCATTCCCCATAAATACATAAACCGTCCTTCACTTCAAAATCATTTTCATCCAATAAAAGCAACTTTAACTTATTCCCATTAATATAAGTTTCTTTGTCTTTATCAGTAAAATATTTCCCATAATAAGTGGTTTCCCACCAATCATAATTACATGCCAATGTTACATTATGTTTAGGTGCATTTTTTAATAAATGTGCAACCACTGCTTTATTTGGAACCCTTTGCCCATTCCCATTTGTACTAAGAGCATATATTTCCGTCTTCAATTTTTTTAACAATGCATCTGAAGTATTGCTTTTGCTGCCATGGTGTGAGAGTTTCAATACATCCACTTGGTAAGGCAACTTTATTTTAAGTTCTTTTAATCCCTGTATACATACTGATGGTTTTGCATCGGCCAAAAACGCGATTCTCACATGATCATACTCAAATAAAAATGCAATAGACGCTGCGTTATTGATTGATGAGTCACTTCCTAAACGTTCCTCCATCAAATCCACCAAATTTTCTCGTGTACTTTCGAGATTGGCTGTATATGCAGAAACATCTGTTTCTCTACAATATGGCTCCCATTTATTTAAAAATTGGTTCAATTCTTTTTTTCCCGGACTAATAATTCTAATAAAAGCATTTTTATCCCAAATCATTTCCATTCCTGAAACTATATAGTCCATTACTCTGTCCGCTACATCTTTTTCTTTTAATAAATCCATCAGAGCTATGGCATCCCCTATTCCATATGCTCCCATATATGCATTACCTATTATTTGGTTCTCCACATATTTATTCTCATCAATAGCCTGTCCCTGCTCAAGCGAAATTGCTCTGCAGGTATTGAATAATATGCGCTTTACAACTTTCTTTAAAATATTTGATGATACTCTGCTAATTCCATCCACCACACCTTGTATATGATCATAATCAATATGTGTTAATATGAGTGCTTCTATAGTCTCCCCGTATTCTGCAATGAACTGAATAACCTCCGCATACTCTGCCCCACTGTCTTTAGTGCCGCCATCTATCAATATATTTGCATAGTTCTCATCATTACCATATCTAACCCAAATAAAATCTCCTTCATCTGCAGGAAATAAGTAAACTTTGACCATTTTATCCCTCTTCTATTTTAAATTGCCCTTCATCATCTACGATCCTATTTATTGTTTTAATCCACTCATCCTCATCTGAAGAAAAATAATCCAGAAACCTACCAAAATTAGTGCTTCCCTCCACTGTATCGTCCCATGGAATTTGTTTTATTCGTTCTCTCATTTCCTGATAATTTTTTGTAGTAATCTGAGAAAACAGTTTTCGCCGCTGTTCTTTCCTGCCTTTATACCCTTCTATTCCTGTCAAATCATAAATAACAGGCGCATTCTTCTTTTTATTATTAGAGCAAAGTCTAACATCACCCCAATGCTCAATAATAATCTGCATGGTACATGGATTTCCAAATATCATTATTTTGTCCGCCGCATTCTCGACTCCATGAAATTCATCAATCCTCCGCTTAATATCCACATACTGCTCATACGGCTTCCGGTCTGTATCGCAAAATACCAAGACCAAATCATAAGCGCCATTCTGATACTTGTCCTGATACCGCGCAGGAATGTTCCCGTTTCCCCCTGCATTTTCCAATTGAAAACAGTACTCTTTACTCCAAACATCCAACGATATCAATTTCTCCAGATACTCATATTCCTCATCCCCTTCACATATAATGCATATCCTGCTACCCGTAAAAATCTTCGGAAGCCTATTCCCCACTGGCAGGTACCTCCCTCCGATTTCCTTTCATATCAAGCAGCGAGCTTATCAATTCCGGATCCGGCAGGGCCCCTAACGCTCCCCTCCGATATTTCTCCATAATATCCGTGGTATCTCTTACACCCTGTTGGGCTGTAAAATCTCCCAAAGAATAGACATAGACACCGTTCTCATCTTTATGGACGAACCAAATCTGTTCTTTACGAAACATTTTCTTACAGTCCATCAGATTTATGTCGTGAATCGTAAAAATCAATTGCGCCCCCATATTCAATTCATTATTGAACATGGCTACAATCGCCCTGGTCAGCTTGAAATGGATGCTGCTGTCCAACTCATCCACCACCAGTATCCTGCCCTGCTCTATCCCCTCTATAATGTAACTGGCCAGAGCCGCGATCTTCTTTGTTCCTGTAGAATCAAACAGTATGCTGGGGACATGGACACCTTTGTATACAGATACCAGTCGAATCTGATCCATTATCTGTTCTGGAATATCAAGTGCCTTTTCTTCCGGTTTTTCAACCTTCCTATCCGTTCTTACGCACACCTTATCCATATCCACATGTTCAAAACTATCCAGGTACAAATCTGCATTCTTGATAAAGCCCACAATCTTCTGCTGAAGCTCGCCTGGCGCTTTCATCAACTCAATGGTGCGCTTAATTGGGATATTATTCATATCGATAATGTCAATTCTGGACGCGAACGCAGTACAGACCCTTTTCATTTCTGCCAGCTTCTTAAATTTGTCGGCATCCGCCAGATAAAACAGCAGATTGCTCTGCGAAATAACAGAAATCACTTTCAGGAGTTCTTCATCTTCATACTGATAGTCTCCGCGGATGCTGTCTTTCAGGAGCCATATAATCTCTTTCTCATTTCCATACTGATCCCTGATAATCTCTGAGAATTTTTCGTATGGATACTCCTCCTTTTTCGTATCATACCAGAAATCATAGGAAAATTCTCTTCCATCCTCCAAAAATGAAATCCCCATCTCGCAGATGGAACTTTCCTGAAAAATATTCTCCATTAGCTTCGGCTCACGGTTCAATAAAATATTCCTTGCACTGCGGATGCATTTTACCAGACAAGTTTTTCCGGCGTTATTGGGTCCATAAATTCCTAATGTCTTTAAAATATTAAAATAATTTTCGCTATATACATTAGATGCAAATTTTTTATTCCGCATATCTGCCTTCGCTGAAAAAGTAATTTTTTCTGAAAAAGAAAAGCAGTTTTTTGCTCTTAATTCTATCAACATATTCATTTCCTCCGAGAATTGAAAATAATTCTCCCCTTTTAAAACTAACTATATCATAAAATTATTTTTTATGCAATATTTTTACACAAAAATTTACATAGGGTTGTTAATAATTGTATGTGATTTTTTGCAGATAATACAACAATACATTATGATGAATTATAGGCTTCCATGTTTTACAAATACTCTATCGCGATAGACAGTAGAATTCATGCTTCATGAGTCTTCTGTTCTGAAAAAAATACAATGCCACAAATCCTGACTTTTTCACGATTTGTGGCATATAAATTATCCATTTCTCTTTTTATCTGATTTTTCTACAAAGACTCAGTTCGCCTCTCCCTCCACAATTCACTGTGTCTGCTCCGGCACTCTATTTTCATCATCTTCTTTCTGTGCCTTATGCCCCGCCTCATACTCCTCCACCTCCGGATCCACAATCTGGTTCGTCCTCCTCCACTCTTTCGTCCCCTCCACTTTCGCAGCCGCCTGGGTATGTTTCGCCAAAAATCTGGTCAGCGGATACACATCAATCCATATCTCGTTGTTGCCCTCCTTCTGGGACTCATCAAAAATAAGCTGCACCCCCCAGTGCAAATGCACCACCTTAATATTATTCACATTTTCCGTGGCGCTGTACCCGGCGTGGCCCATATAGGGTGGTGTCAAGCACAGACTAAACTTTTTTAACAATTTCGTAACATCTTTACAATCACCGCCTATTCTTCTGCAAAATCTCTTATTTTCCACCTTATTTCTACTCTGTCCTCCGCATACACCTCCACACGCTCAATCAGTTCGTCCACCAGCTCCTTTGTCAGGCTCTCTGCCTCTGATAACACTGCCATCCCATCCGTTCGTTCCAGCGCCTCCTGCTCGGAAACAAGATTCTGTAAGACCTGATTCAACTGCTCCAATTCTCCCCGATATCCCGCCTCCCTTGCACTGGCCTCCTCTTTCTTCCTGATATATTCTTCCCTTGAAAGCACCTCCTCTTTCCACTGGTCATATAGTTCCATACGGTAGAGTCTGCAGTTCTCTATTTTTGTTTCCAATATTTGCTTTTTCTCCTTTGCCGCACTATGAGCCGACTGAATCTGCTTTTTCCTGCCCTGCCGCAGGACATCCTGTTCCCGGTATGCCTCTGCGAGCTTTTGGATAATATTCCAGATTGTATTCTTCAGCAATTCCACATTGATTTTCTGATAAGAGCCGCATCCCTTTCCGTTCCAGCAACGGTAATATGGAGCCTTCGCATCGTGTCTAATACTCATACTGTAACCGCAGCAGCCGCATTTGACCTTTCCCTTTAATACAGATTCATACTCTGCCCTCCTGCCTGTTTTGCCCCTTAGCTTAAGCACCTCCTGCGCTTTTTGAAATAAACTCTCTTCCACCAGTCTCTCATGATGGTTCTCCAACATCATGTATTCCGGCTTATCATTCTTCTGAACCACTCCGGGCCTGACCGTGGACAGTTTATGGGCTATGTATGTCCCTTTATACACCTCGTTGCGGAGAATCAGGTTCACCTGGGCAGCACTCCACAGATTCAGCTTCTCATTTTTGAAGCAATAGGAAATGCCCCCATGGCTCTTCTTATATGCCCCCGGTGTGGGGACTGCCTGTCGGTTCAGCCTGTCGGCAATCATTGAAGTTGTATTTCCATCTGCCGCAAACAGAAAAATGCTCTTTACAATTTCCGCTGCCTCCGGATCCGGAACAAAGGGCTCGTCCTTCCCTCCGCCCAGTTTATAGCCAAAGGGAATGCCTCCTCCGTTATAGGCCCCCTTTTTCTGCCTGATTTTAACCGAAGCTTTCACCTTTGCAGATAAATCCCTGCTGTACAAATCGTGAATCAGGTTCTTGAACCCAATATCGATACCTGCCGGATCCCGGAAGCTGTCAAAATGGTCCGCTACAGAGATAAATCTTACCCCCATGAAAGGAAAAATCTGCTCAATGTAATCGCCCACCTCAATATAGTTTCTTCCGAACCTGGAAAGGTCTTTTACCACAATGCAGCAGACCCTGTACCTGCGGACTTCCTCCAACAGGCTTCGAACTCCGGGGCGCTGAAAGCTCACCCCAGAGATGCCGTCATCGATAAATTCTCTGACCGGATATTTTGACAGTTCATCGTGGGCCGCAATATAGGAATCCAGCATTTTCCTCTGGTTCGAAATGCTGTTGCTTTCCCTTTTGCTCTCTCCCATGTCATCGTCGTCTTCGGATATCCGGAGGTATTTCGCAAGATATCCAGCCTCACTCATCGCCATCACCCGCTTTCTTCTGCCCAGGCAGCGCATTTTTGCACCATTCTTCCATGAAATCAGAATAAGTAAACGTGATTTCAATCTGTCCTCCGGACAGCACTGCTATCTTCTCAATCAGGGCATCCAGAACCGTAAAAGGTATGTCGGCCCCTCCTGTTTCCATGGTTTTCTCATAGCAGCTTTCCAGGACAGCCATATTGGCCTGCTCCTCTTTTATCTGCTCTATCCTTATCTTCAGTTCTGCCTGCTCTTCCTCATACTGCATCTGCTTTTTTGCAAGCTGTTCTTTCCTGTATTCATAATCCGGCGATAAAAGCCTCCCCTCTTTCCAGTCTTCATATAATTGCTGCCTGTTTTCTTTTATGGAAAGTAAAGCATCCACAAGCTCCCTTTCACGGACTTCTGCAGGTAGGATTCCAGTCTCTTTCCTGAATCCTGTCCCTCCCTCTTTGCCGCTTCCTGAGAACAGCCTGCCCTGTCTGCCATCATTTACATCGCTTTCTGCAGACAGCTTCCCCTGGTCAAGAACAACGCCAATCAGCTGTAGATGCCGGGCTGTCACGCCCCTTACCGCTTCCATAAGCGGCACTTCCTGTATGGTTGTCCGGATACACTCTGCGTCATTCCTGGTTCTTTTGGAATCACAGTAATAGCAGTAACTCCTCACCCCATTCCTCACTTTGCTTCTCCGCGACATCCTATGTCCGCACTGTCCGCAGAAGACTTTCCTGCGCAGGGAATTTTCCATATGAGGCACGGATTCATTGGCCTCCTGCTGCCTGCGGTATCTTTTCAGACTTTCTTCTGCCATAGCGGCGACGGTGTCAAACTGCTCCTGCGTCACAAGCGGCTCATGGGTATTTTCCGAAATAATCCAGTCCTCCCGGCAGGTGCGTTTCTTTGCCCCATTCTCCCGAAAATAGCTCCGCTTTGACTTTCCCTGCGCCAGATGCCCCAGATATACCGGATTTTTCAGGATTCCGGAGATATGCGCTATGTTCCATTTCGCATGGCTGCTTCTCTGATATGCCTGGTTTCCGTTCAGAAGCTGATACAGTCCCGGTGACGGTACCGCCAGTTCATTCAACGCCTTTGTAATCCAGCCATTGCTTTTGCCTTGGGTACGCCATTCAAATATCTTCTTTACCACATCTGCCGTCTCCGGGTCAACGGTCAGTTTCCTCTTATCCTCTCGGGATTTCCTGTACCCGTAAGGACAGGTACCCGCCGTATACTCCCCGTTTTTCTGCATGATTTTCCTCGCCTGCACGACTTTTCTGGAAATATCTTTGGCGTAATAGTCGTTTACGATGTTCACAAGGGAATTCATCAGCATATTCTCATGGAAAGGCTTTTCCCGACTGTCAAAATTGTCATTTACAGAAATAACCCTTATCCCCAGAAACGGGAAAATCTTTTCCATATAATTACCGACTTCGATATAATTCCTTCCGATTCGTGAGAAGTCTTTCACTACAATGCATTGAATCTCCCCGATTTTTATATCTGCCATAAGCCGCTTCCAACCGTCCCTGTCGAAACTGGTTCCAGACATGCCGTTGTCCGCATAGATACGGAGAAGCTGTAAATCGCTATGTTCTCTGCTTACATATTCTTTCAGATATTCCGTCTGGTTCTGAATAGAGTCTTTCGCATCCCCGCCGTTGTCTTCCACGGAAAGCCTTACATAAATACCTGTTTTGTACAGAAGAGACTCCCTGTTTTCCGTGGTCGGCGCCGGATTGGCTGATGGTTTCCTACTCTTTCTTGCCATCGTCTGGTACCTCCCTTCCCGTCTGCTCTTCCTCCCGAAAATATCTGCATGTCTCTTCATATTCTTCCTGATATTTGAAAACCACCTCTATCCTGTCCTTGTCAAATACCCTGATTTCTTCCACCAAGTTCAGGAGCATCTCTCTGGTAAGCTCTTGAAATCCACGGTACTTCAGGAATCTGGCTGCCCATTGCGCTTTGTCGTCCCTTTCCCTTGCTATCTTTCCCAGTTCCTGTTTCATTGCGCAGACTTCCGCTTCCAGGCTCTCTGTCTGCCTGCGGAAAGAAACTTTCAGTTCCTGATATTCCTCGCCTGTAATCATTCCGTCTTTGTAATCCCCGTAAATCTCCGCGGCATATCTTTTCTTTTTCTCAATCAGAGATTCTTTGCAGGCAATGTTTTCCTGTAATTTTTCAGAGAGATAACCGCTGTATGGAACACGGTTTGCTATTTCAACCATCCGATTCATCTCAAAGATGCTTTCTATATGGAGGTTCATAATTCTCAAAATCGTCTCCTCAAATTTCTTTAAGGGAATCATTCTATGGAAAGAGCACCTGTTGCTGTTTTTATTTTCCACACAGATTAAGTACACATATTTTTTCCCTTTTACAGGCACCGTCCTTCTGGTCATATTGCCTTTGCAATGCCCGCATTTCACAATTCCCAACGTGTTAGTCAATAACTGTGTTGGTTTCGGCTTGAGTCCGTTTTATGGGACTCAAAAAGTTATAGCATATGATTATCCAATGAAATGCGAGGCGATAATCACATGAAAAATAAAATTGCGACCCTGTTTGACTGCATCAAAACCCTTT
>OFHB01000847.1_pt1 | contig 18863 bp, 16 predicted proteins | sample 1521881 | NCBI WGS metagenome assembly OFHB01 (sample SAMEA3504090, study PRJEB24116) | mouse gut metagenome | biome: mouse gut; feature: mouse-associated habitat; material: faeces | place: Denmark | collected 2011
GCCGCCGTTGGCGGTGACCGCCACGGTGTTGGTGATGCTTTGCAGGGTAAAGTCCACGTCGGGGCGCACCTGGGCGGTGTATACCAGGATAGCGGCGGTTCCGGCGGGCAGGGGGGCGGGAAGGACCGCGGTGAGAGTTCCCCCTTGAACAACGGGAGAGATGGTGACCGGGATGCTGTCCACATAGGCCCGCAGGGAAGCCGGGTTATAGACCAGGGGGGTATCGGCCCCGCCGCCCAAATCATCGGCGATGGTGACATTGTACAGGTCGCCGCTGCCGTTGTTTTCCACCCGAATCACATAGGTGACATTCTCCCCAGGGCGGAAGGTGGAGGAGAGAGGGGTTTTGGTGGCGGCCAGGGTGTACCGGTCCAGGAGGTTTGTGGTGACGGTGTTGGAGACGGCGGTGCCGGTGCCTGCGCCGCTGTAGTTATACCGGATGCTGGCTTGATTATTGAGAGGGGTAGGCATGAGAGATTCACTCCTGTTTTCGTAAAAGTAGAAGAACGCCGGGACGTTCCCCTACCAGAGTATGCGGAGCGCTCCCAAGAGGTACGGCTACAGCCTGCCCACCGCCAGCAGGGACACGGTTCCTTCGATGCGAGCCGGGGGGCGGGGAGAGGTCTCCGCCAAAAGGGAGAGGGAAAGCTCCTTGGCCGCTGGAAGAAGAAAGGCGGCGGAAACACAGACCGGGCCGCTGCTGTCCCCGGAGGGTCTCCCCCCGGCTCTTCGGCTCCCATCGGGGATTCCATCCAGGACAGGGGTGAGGGTGAGCAGATAGTCCGCAAAGCTATCCAGCTGCTCCTCCCAGCTTCCCCGCGCCAGAAGGGCGATAAGATAGAGCCATCCGCCGGGGAGCTTCAGCAGGGAAGGTCCAGGGGACAGGAAGCCGCCCTCTTGGGCAAGCAGCAGGGAGCCGCTATCCCCCTCCCGCCCGGTGATGTGGTAAAGGCCCCAAAGGGGCGGCCCCTCCCGCGCCGGGCCGGGGAGAATGAAATCCAGCAGATGGTGGGGACCTCCGGTGCGGTCAATCACCGCCCCAGGGCTTCCGGCTCCGCCGGTGATGGTGCGCCCAATGGTGATGGTATCCGCCTGGGAAGGTCCTGCGGGCCCCGGAATCCCTTGGGGGCCAGGGGGACCAGGCTCCCCCCTTGGACCGGGAGGGCCCTGGGGCCCGGCGGGGCCGGTATCCCCCTTGGGACCAGGGATAGGCTGTGGAGCAGGGGCTATGGGGGCGGGAACGCCCCTCTGGGAACCGGACATGGGGCGGGATTGGGGGGAACGGTAGGACGGCATAAAAAAGACCCTCTTTCTTCATAAAATACTGCCCCATTCTATGAAAAGGGGGAGAAACCGGTGCTTTTCTGAAAAATCCGGTTGCGCTCGGACCGCCTTTTTCGGTATAATGTCCCTATACAGACTTTGTCTAAAATCGAAGACAGGACGAGCAAAGGAGGAGCAAGGCGTGGACAAAAAACAGCTGGCGATGGAAAAGCACCGGGAGTGGCAAGGGAAGATAGAGGTGGTGCCGCGGGCCTCCATCACCAATATGGAGGAGCTGGCGGTGGCCTATACCCCTGGGGTGGCGGAGCCCTGCCTGGCTATCCAGCGGGAGCCGGAGCTTTCCTTCGATCTCACCCGGCGGGGGAACCTGGTGGCGGTAATAACCGATGGCACCGCTGTTCTGGGGCTGGGGGATATCGGCCCCACCGCTGGGATGCCGGTGATGGAGGGAAAGTGCGCCCTCTTTAAGACCTTCGCCGGGGTGGATGCCTTTCCCCTTTGCATCGACTCCAAAGACCCCCAGGTGATTGTGGATACCATTGCCCGCATCGCCGGGAGCTTCGGGGGCATCAACCTGGAGGATATTGCCGCCCCCCGGTGCTTTGAAATTGAGGCAGCGCTGAAAAAGCGGCTGGATATCCCCGTCTTTCACGACGACCAGCACGGCACCGCCATCGTGGTGGCCGCCGCCCTCATCAACGCCGTCAAGGTGACCGGCAAGGAGATGGGCAAGCTGAAAATCGTCATCAACGGGGCCGGAGCCGCCGGCTGTGCCATCGGCAATCTGCTCATCTCCATGGGCTTTGGCAATGTGGTCATGTGCGACATCAACGGCATCATCTGCGAGGGGGACCAGGGCCTGAACGCCGGCCAGGAGGCCATCAGCCACATCTCCAACCGGAATCATGAGCACGGCGCCCTGGCCGATGCGCTGAAGGGGGCGGACGCCTTTGTGGGCGTGTCCCGTCCCGGACTGGTGTCGGCGGAGATGGTGAGCACCATGAACCGCGGCATTGTGTTCCCCATGGCCAACCCTGTGCCTGAGATTATGCCCGACGAGGCCCTGCGGGGCGGCGCGGCGGTGGTGGGCACCGGCCGCAGCGACTTCCCCAACCAGGTGAACAATGTGGTGGCCTTCCCCGGCATCTTCAAGGGAGCATTGGAAGGACATGCCCGGCAGATTACGGAAGAGATGAAACTGGCTGCCGCTAAGGCCATCGCCTCCCTGGTGCCGGAGGAGGAGCTCTCAGACGAAAACATCATGCCTGAAGCCTTCAATCCAAAAGTGGCGGAGGTGGCGGCCGCCGTGAAGGCATATATCTGATGCCGGCGGAAAGCACCTTGCCTCCCGCCCTCTGGCTGGGCAAGCCCTATTATTCCCTGGACGCCTGTCTCAAGAACGCCCACGGGCACAAATGCTACAAAATCGCCCTGGATGCCCAGATGACCTGCCCCAACCGGGACGGGACTCTGGACAGCCGGGGCTGTCTGTTCTGCAGCGCCGGGGGCAGCGGAGATTTCGCCGTCCCGGGAGACCACATCTCCCGGCAGCTTGAAGCCGGCCTGGCTCTCTTTGGGGAAAAGCAGGTAGGCCAGCACTTTATCGCCTACTTTCAGTCTTACACCAACACTTATGCCCCTTCGGAGAAGCTGCGCTCCCTGTATGTCCAGGCCCTGGAACACCCGAAAGTCTGCGGTATCTCCATCGCCACCAGGCCGGACTGCCTGCCGGAATCGGTGCTGGAACTGCTGGGGGAACTTCGCCGAACCTATCCCCACAAATTTATCTGGATGGAACTGGGACTACAGACCATACACGAAAGAACCGCCCGTCTCATCCGCAGGGGCTACGAACTGCCCTGTTTTGAAAACGCCCTGATACAGCTGCGCATGCTGGAAATTCCCGCCGTGGTACATGTGATCCTGGGACTGCCCGGCGAGACGCGGAAAGATATGCTTGAGACAGTGACTTATCTGAATCCCCGACAGCCTTTCGGGGTCAAACTGCAGCTGCTCCATGTGCTGGAAGGCACGGACCTGGCGGCGTTGTACCGCTCCGGCTCTTTCGCCGCTCTGGAAAAGGAAGAATATCTGGATATTTTAGTAAGCTGCCTGGAGCGTCTCTCCCCTAATATTGTGATTCACAGAGTCACGGGAGACGGCCCTAAGAAACTGCTGATCGCCCCCGCCTGGAGCAGTGACAAGCGGGATGTGCTCAACTCCCTGCACCGGAAGATGCGGCTGCAAAATACCTGGCAGGGAAAATATTATGACAGTTCCATGCCATGTTCCACCCCTCCCGGAGCCATACCCGGTTAAGCCGGAAAAGGACACGAGGCTCCCTCAGCTGCCCTGGGCCCCGCCCTTCTCAGCCGCCTCCCGTCTGATCCGTTTCATATGTTCCCGGATCTTCTGTTCATATCCATTACCGCTGGGACAGTAAAATTCCCTGCCGCTCAGTTCATAGGGCAGATATTGCTGTTCCACATAGTGATTGGGGTAATCGTGGGCATATTTGTAGCCCGTGCCGTGCCCCAACTTCGCGGCCCCCTTGTAGTGCGCGTCCTGCAAATGGGTGGGAATAGGCAGATTTCCCGACTGCTCCACCTCCTGCATGGCCGCAAATATACCCCCGCTGGCTGCGTTGCTCTTGGGAGCACAGGCCACATAGGACACCGCCTGGGACAGGATGATCTGTGCCTCCGGCATGCCCACCCGTTCCACCGCCAGAGAGGCATTGGCCGCCACCACCAGCGCCATGGGATCCGCATTGCCCACATCCTCCGAGGCGCAGATCATGATCCTGCGGGCAATAAAAGTGACGCTCTCCCCCGCGTACAGCATCCGGGCCAGATAATACACTGCCGCGTCCGGGTCTGACCCTCTCATGCTCTTGATAAAGGCCGAGATGGTATCATAGTGATTATCTCCGTTCTTGTCATAGCGCATAACCCGCTTCTGAATGCACTCCTGCGCCACCTCCAGCGTGATGTGAATCTGTCCGTCCTGGGAGCGCTGAGTGGTCATAATCCCCAATTCAATGGCGTTCAGCGCATGTCTGGCATCTCCGCCCGAAAGCTGAGCCAGGAAATCCAGCGCTTCTTCCTCGATCACGGCATTGTACGAGCCCATTCCCCGATCCCTGTCATATACCGCCTTGCGCAGCAATTCTTTCACTGCCTCCGCAGGAATGGGCTTCAACTCGAAAATAATGGATCTGGAAATCAACGCGCCGTTGACCTCAAAATACGGATTCTCGGTGGTGGCACCGATCAGGATCAAAGTCCCGTCCTCCACAAAGGGCAGCAGATAATCCTGCTGACTCTTGTTGAACCGATGAATCTCATCTATAAAAAGAATGGTGCGCTTGCCGTACATACCCTGAAGTTCTCTGGCTTTGGCCACCACTTCCTCCATATCCTTTTTGCCGGCCACAGTGGCGTTGATCTGGGTGAATTCGGCGCTGGTACTATTGGCAATTACCCGGGCCAGAGTGGTCTTGCCCGTACCGGGCGGCCCGTAAAAGATCACGGAACTGATCTTATCTGCCTGAATCGCCCGGTACAGCAGCTTATCCTGACCGATGATATGCTCCTGCCCCACCACCTCGTCCAGAGTCCTGGGACGCATCCTGGCCGCCAGGGGCGACTCCTTCTCCATATTGGTGCTTCTCATATATTCAAATAAGTCCATGGCTTCCATTCCCCGGCCCGCTCCCGCAGGCGTTTCATACGGTTAAAAATGCCGCAAGCCAGGCCTGCGGCATTGTCCAAACAAAGGTTTATCTTCCCAGAGTCAGTTTCCTGTACCACACCAGCGTCTGAATATAGGCGTCATACAGAGTGGGCATATCTATTTTCTCCAGGATCATCTGGCGGGATACTTCCTGCCAATTGGCGGTTTCATACTGCAGGATGAACTCATAGACCCTGAGCAGCGGCCCCTTCCTGTCCACCAGCACATCCCGGATCTGCTTACTCACATGCACCATGGACAGAGCCTCCTCCATGGGCTTATCCAGAATCACATCCAGCACGGAAAACAGCCCCATCAGGAACAATTCCGAAGCCTGCACCGCCAGGCCGAACGCACCCGCCAGATTTTCCGCGAACCGGGCCCGCAGCAGGGACAGGCGGGTAACCTCATTGGGCTTATCCGCGCAGAGTTCCCCTACCACTGCCGTGGTAATCCATTTTTTCAACTCCTTCTGTCCCAGCATGGCGGCGGCATGCCGGATGGAGGTAATTTCAGAATTGATGGCCATGCGGTTCACCATCCGCAGCAGGGAAATGGTCAGCGCCGTATCCCGGCCAATAATGTCTGCCGCCCGGGTCAACTCAAAGTTGTCGTTGTTGACCGTGTTCAGCAGCTCGATATAGTTCACCTTCAGAGGGGCAACCTCATGCTCGTTGCGATTCATGGGAATCCGATAGAAATCACCCTCGTACAGCTGATATCCCCCCGATGCCTTCAGCGCCGCGAACTCCTCCTGGTTATCCACGCCCACAGCACAAAGTCTGATCTGGGGAAACAATTTGGTGAAATAAATTTTTGCCTTACTGATATCTATCTTCTTGTGATTCAGGAAAACATAGTCTGTCAACTTCAGGATTTCCCTGTATGCCTCAAACTCCGCTACCTGCAGCTTGCGGATGGCCAGCTTGTAGCCCTGTTTCTTAAGTTCCGAAATCCGCTCTATGTACATGGGTTCCGGCTTCACGGAAGGGTCCACCAGCAGTACCAGCCTCTCATGAGGTGCATCGCACTGTTCCGATAAATCGGAAAAGATGGACATATTGCTTACCGTCACAAACACCTCTTTATCCGAGGATAGACTCTCGATCCCCATGTTCTGAATGATCTCCAGCCCTTCTACCCTGGCCGCCCCGTCAAAACGCCCTGTGCCCAGCAGGCTGGGGTTGAGGAACACATTCTCCTTCTGCACGAACAGGGAATAGGCCCCGATATTCAGATTTTCATCAAAAAGTGGAATCAATGTAACCAGCATACTTTTTCCCTCCGTACCTACCAGTTCATGGTCTTTTTTATAAAAGGCGCCAGCGCCTCTGCCGCCGCCAGATGAAATCTCTCCAGCGGGTGGTAATTTGCCACATAACCTATATTTCCGTCCTGCTCCGGCAGACGCAGGGTATGTACCCGCAGATCCCCCGTGTGCTGCCGATAGTTTTCGCAGGCCCTCTCCATCCAGGGACAGAGCCGCTGTCCCATAATACCCAGCACGCAGAACAATTCCGCCTGGGGGTTGCACTGTCTCACATCCATGAGAAAACGCTCATAGGACTCCATATATTCCCGCTGCTTTTCCAATGTGTCCTGACAAAAACTGTCATCATTGGTGCCCAGATTAATCACCACTGCCTCCGGTTGGAGCCCCGCAAAATCCCACTCCATCTCTGTGGGGTTAAGCCCCTCTGGAAGACGATCCCGGCAGAAACCCAGACCATGGTAATAGTCGGGAATCAACTGTTCCGCCAGACGCTTATCGGGATTGTCCGTATAGCCGGAGATGATCCCAAAACCGCTGGCAGAAAACAAGGTGTAATCCACATCCAGCAGGCGGGCCGTGTGACAGGCGTAAGCCCTGGTCACATCCTCCGTGGCCGTGGAAAAGCCATGCGTATAATCCTCATCGTCCACACCGTAACCGCAGGTGATAGAATCCCCGATAAACTCCACCAGATGGGCCTTGGGGGGCAAAGGAGCCACCCGATCCCCGTCTCCCACTGCCATGGGCTCAATGCCGATCACGGACATGGCGCTCTCCGACAGCTTTACAAGCTGTACCTCTACCGTCCCGGGAGTCTCCCGGTCCACCGCCACCAGCCGCTTCCCGGCAGTGTCGATCATCTCATCCAGCACCCGTATGCCGTCCACATAAACCGCCACTCTGGCATAATTGCCGTCCGGTTCTCCATACTCCGCCACATAGCCGCCCCGCACCGGAATCTCCAGATGTCTGCCGGTAAACCGCAACCCAATCCCACTGCCGGACATGGCCATCCACAGGGTGTCCCCGATCTGGCAATGCCTGCCCATCCGTTTCACATGCTCCCGGTCCGCCTTGATATATTTCATGTGTTCCTTTCCATATGCGGGCAGATACTGCCTGCGCTGCATACCCGTTTCCTGTTAAGAAAATGCCGTCCCGGCATTTTTACTTATTATAGCACATCTCTTTTCTTTTTTAAAGATTCTTTTTTAGCCGCGCCCCTTTGCGGTGCGGAGAATTAAGTCCACTGCCGCCTCGGCCTGCGTGGGAAGATTGGCGGGAAACAGGGGAGAAATGCCGGCTTCCGATTGATCCACAACCTCATAAAATGCCTGCAGCGCATATCTGGCCAGCAAGCCCGAGACACGTCCCCTCTCTATGGAATCCTCCGCGCCCAGAACAATTACCACCAGATCATGCTCCATAATCCCGTCGTCCGCCGCCAGGGAAGTGACCAGGCAAGCTCCGGCCTTGTTGGTGGTTCCGGTTTTCAGGCCGGTAACACCGGGCAGGTTGTGCAGAAGCGGATTGGTATTGCGCACCTCCAGATCCAGGGATTCCAAAGTAGCCTCTTTCCGGGAAGTGATATCCGTGACCTGGGGATAAACTTTCATCAGGTGGGAAACCAGCCGAAACATATCCTCCGCGCTCATGCGGTTCTGCCGTTTTGCCGGAACGGGCTCTTCAGTGTAAGAAGGCAGGCCGTGACAGTTGAAAAAGACCGCCTGAGAAAGTCCCAGGTCCAGGGCTTTCTGATTCATCATCCCAACGAAGGCCTCTTCCGAACCGGCCACGGATTCGGCCAGACACAGCGCGCATTCGTTGCTGGAGGGCAGAAGAGCGCCCAGCAAAAGTTCCCCCACGGTGATCTGTTCTCCGGCTTCCAGAGGAATCACACCATCGGAGGAAGCAGACAGCATCTGGGCCGCGCCGGAGACCACCACCTGCTCTTCCAAAGTGATCTGCCCCGCCGAGATGGCGTCCATAACCAGAAGGCAGGTCATGAGTTTGGATGTGCTGGCTATGGGATAAGGAGCCTCGGACTGATACCTATAGTAGAGTTCCCCGGTGGTGGCATCTCCCACCAGCACACTGTTGACTCCGTAAAAATATCCGGCCTGTTCCAAAGCGGCAGGAGACACACGAAAAGGATCCTGTGTATGGATCAGCAGGGAATCCGAGGCGGGAACGGTGATGTTCACATCCAGAATCATGCCCAGATCCGCCGCCATCATAAAGCAATCATAATGACCGGAGGGAAGCCTCATGATCAGCGTATAATAAAATACCTTCTCTCCTCCTACTTTGCATTCATTTCGCCGCAGGGAAGTATCCGGGAGTTCTCCCTCCTCCCAGGAAATGTTTTCCCCTCCCACCGGCACATAGATCTCTCCCGGGTTCAGGGAGACAGCATTTTTGGTAATATCCAGGGAGAAGGATTTGTCCGTGTCCTTAAGGATCATGGCAATATCCCGCAAAGAAAGATACCTGTTGGAATCGTAATCATAATCCAGGGTCTTTACCGTACCGCTGGCGCCAGTATCCGTCTGCACCTGGCAGGTTCCGGGAATCTCGTAACCTGCGGATAAACTTACCGGCGGGACAAAGCAAAGCAGGATCGCCCACAGAATCAGGACGGCTGTTTTCTGCTGAATTTTTTTCATGATATCTCCTTTCCCACTCATATCATTTTTCTACTGTTATTATGGATATTTATGGATTTTGCTGTGGTGCTGATGTGTATATCATGGGAAAAGGGTTAGAAATAAGCCCTGAAGCAGAGGAATCGGTTTCTTCAAACAGAATCAGCCTGGAATCTTCTCTGATATAATGCTCCTCCCTGGCGGTGACAAGCCCGCCCGCCTCAATTTGCCTGACCAGAACCCCTCCTTCAGCCTCATACGCACCGCTGCAGTCATATTGGATCTGCAGATCTTCCAGAGAAGGAAGCAGCGCCGGGCCGCAGGACATCAGGTAGGAAACGGTAGGCATGCCGAAAGTCTCGGTCACAAGAGCTTCGATGGCTCCCGGATCCATGTCACCTTCATAACCTGCCATACGAAGCCTCTCGGCCAATAACGCCTGAAAGGCCTGGGCAAATGCCTCATAGGCCGCCTGTTCACAGGCATCATAGCTTTCCGGCAGGACAATGCATCGGAAAGTTCCCTCAGAAGGTTTGGCTGCGTCCAGTGTCAGATGCACCGAAACCGTCAGGTCCTGCATATAGGACTCCATATCCTCCAGGGAAACGGAGACCGCCTCTATGTCCTGGAGCCAGCTATATGCGATGGCGGAAGCCTGTTCTGTCATATCCAGATATGCAGTCCACTCCCCGGAAATGTCCTCGTCCTTTGAGGCAGTAAAATGCAGATAGGCCAGAATAGCGGTGGAAGCGCTTAAGGTTAGAAATACCAGCGTAAATATAGTGTTTTTTATTATTCTGCCCATAGAGATCTCCCCCTGCCCGCACCAGCTCAGACCCTGCCTCTTCCCAAAAGCCGCCGTCCTGTATTCACCAAAATTTTCCAGATTCGGAATTGTGTTTTTCCCTTTATAACATAGGATAGCACAAATCTGAACAGACGAAAACAGGTTATACAGATATTTTATATAAAATACTGGCAGAACATTTTGCATGTTATCAAATGGAGGGATATTTACCTCACGAAAAGCAGGGGCTGCCGCTTTGACCGCCCCTGCCATTTGTTTTTCGGATTAGCTGATGCTTAAACCGGCGCTTGCGTATCCTGCCACCGTATTGATCAGAGTCAATCCGCTGGCCGTTGCTGAGAATACCAACATCAGCCGTGTTTGAGCCGTTACCGGTATATTGAGTCCCGTAAGCGAACCATTTAACAATGTCCCGACAGATATAACCCCGGTAAGTGATGGTGTCAGATTTATCAACGTTCCGGCAATCGGCGCAAATACATTGTTTGGCGTTGTAGACTGATAAATCTGCGCATTTACCGTAACGGTGGATCCCACTAAGGAAAGCGCCGCCGTAGTACTGAAAAACGCACTGAATGAGGTAATAATACCGGCCCGTGAAACCTGGAACGCAAAGTTAGAAAGCGTCCCGCTGGCATTTGTTATATCTATTGTGGCTCCCAGCACCGTAAGCCCCTGCGCACTGCTTCCAAATCCCACAAATGCGGGAATTCCCGCTAGTCCTCCGGCGATTGTGGTCAAAGTAATCGGAAGCCCTGACGCAAAGGGAATAATTGCTCCGGTGCCTGCAGCGCCAGTGGGGCCGGTGGCTCCTGTTGCTCCTGTTGCTCCCGTTGGGCCTGTTGCTCCGTCCGCTCCTGTGGCTCCTGTGGCTCCCGTCGCTCCTGTTGGGCCGGTGGCTCCGTCTGCTCCCGTCGGACCTGTCGCTCCCGTCGGCCCGGTGGCTCCGTCCGCACCCGTGGCTCCCGTCGCTCCCATCGGCCCGGTGGCTCCTGTCGGGCCTGTCGCTCCCGTTGGGCCAGTGGCTCCGTCTGTTCCTGTGGCTCCCGTCGCCCCCGTCGCTCCCGTGGGGCCGTCATCCCCCGGGCAGCCCTTCGGCCCCTGAACTCCAATCGGCCCAGTCACACCCTGAATACCCTGTGCTCCTGTTACACCCTGAGGACCCATGGGACCGGTTGCGCCGGTGGGGCCTGCAGGCCCCGGAATACCTCTGGGACCCTGAGGGCCCATGTCTCCCTGTGGGCCTACTGGTCCGGTAGGACCCGCGGGACCAGCCGGCCCCTGTGGACCGATATCTCCCTGCGGTCCTTCACAGCCCGGATCTCCTTTGGGTCCGACATCACCACGCACACCCTGAATACCCTGGATTCCCTGAGGACCTGCATACCCTCTCGGGCCTACATACCCTCTAGGTCCGGTGTTCCCGGTGGGGCCCACCGGACCGGTATTTCCTCTGGGACCTCTTGGGCCGGGACAACCAGGAATCCCCTGAGGACCCGCAGGCCCTGTCTCTCCTCTGTCCCCTTTGGGACCAGGGCAGCCGGTATCTCCCTGGATTCCCTGGGGACCTGCAGGACCCTGATCCCCTTTCGGACCCGCAGGACCACGTTCACAGCAGGGGGGATGACATTGGCTCTGGTTGCAGTTACACATGCTATTTTGGTTCATTCACAACACATCCTTCATAAATTATTTGTAAAATGGCTCAGAAAGCACCTTTACTACAAATATTTTATGTTACTCCGAGATAGTTGTTACTTTTTGTCGAACTCAATAGTAGAAAATGCATTCCGGTAAACTTACAGACTGTCAAAATACCGTTTATTGTAAAGATATGACTGAGAATACGGCTTACAGGCACCGGCCTTTTCATTATATTCTTTTGCTTTCTGCCGATCCCCTAATTTGTCATAGCATACACACAATTGCAAAAACGGGACATAATCATGGCAGTCCGGCAGAATAAAACCCTCCGAACACTCCCTTTTCGGAGCATTTAACGCTGTTTCATACCAGTAAATGGCATTACGACAGTTTCCGTGTTCCAGAAAAAATTTCCCAATTTCACAACACAATTCTGCTCTTGGCAGATCAAAACTCATGCTGCGCAAAAGGGTGTTCAGCGAGGCTTGTTCTTGGCCCAGCCGTAAGTAACAGCCGGCACAGACAGAACATGCCTCTATTTTGTTTTCGACCCATCCCTCTGCCGAAAGCAGAAATCGTTCCAGCACAGAAACAGCTTCTTCATACTGCCCATGGTAATACAACTCCCGTCCGTAATAATACTGGTGTCGGGCTTCCAAAGGCTTTCCCTCCGCAATCATCTTTTGATATATTTTCAAGTTCCGGTCAGGGTCCCCAGCGCCGATTTTTTTGTGAGAAACAGCTATATCGGAATATATTACCTTACCAATTGGAGGAATTACCTCATGAACTGCGCCGATCCAGCGGTATTTGGAACAGTTTCTGATCCATCTCTCCCGAAAATAAGAAAAGGAAGGTTTACCGGCTTCGTCAAAAGAAGTATTGTATTTCATCATAACGATATCCGTATCCGGCGGCAAAGACTGTTTTAATTCCAGAAATTCACTCTTTTCCGTTTCTTCCAGAACATCATCCGCATCCATCCACATGCAGTAGTCCATGGACGCTCTGGAAAAAGACTCGTTTCTGGCATCTGAAAAATCATCCTTCCAGGAGTATGAGTATACCCTGGAGGTATAACGGGACGCTATTTCCACCGTCCGATCTGTCGAACCGGTATCTACAATTACAATTTCCTCCACCAGTTCCGCCACACTGTCCAGGCAGCGCGCAAGATGCTTCTCCTCATTTTTGACAATCATACAAAGACTTATTGTGGGCATATTAACTCCTCTCCTCTTCGTTCATTGCCTGTAAAGTTTTATAATGTTCAGGTTCATATTGATTTTGACAGCATCCTCTGAAGAATGCCACACAAAAGACAGCCTGGAACCGACCGGAATCTCCATGATAAAATACCTGGCTATTACCAGCATTTCCTTTCGCTTTGCCGACTCCGCGTAAGCAGAATACAGCGTCTGTCTACCCTCATTAAACAAGGGAGTTATCTTGATAAATCCATGTCTTTTCATCACCGTGGATACATAATAACTGACGGCATAATAACCCGGAGTCAGAGCAACGGAATTGCTGCTGCAGAGAGAAATATTTTGAGTGATATCCGGTATCTCCATTTTGAGAGGAAGATTCCCTCTCTCCGGCATAATCAGATCCTTGCCTGAGAACGATGCAAATATACTGTTTTGCGGATAGCCGGGAGGTCCCGCAGGCCCGCGCGGACCAGGTTCTCCTCTGGGCCCCATTGGTCCGGTGGCCCCCTGCGGACCCTGAGGGCCTGTGACTCCCTGGGGACCGGTTTCTCCGCGTTCACCGGGACAGCCCGGTGGGCCGGGTTCCCCTCTTGGTCCCATTGGACCAGGCTCCTCCCACTCAAAAGGAGCGCCGAAAGGTTCCGCAGATTCCCCTGCTGCCATTGTCCCGGATTCACAATAGCAGGAAGAAGCATGTTCTCCGGATTCCGCAGTACTTGTATGCTGCGAATAATCTGCTGAGACTGTATTGTTTTGATATATGCCATTTGAGGAAGGCTGCGCCGCATTCTGACAAAAGTTCCTGTTGGGAGTTCTCATACCGAACAGATTCGGGGGACTAAATATCCAGTTCCTATTATAATTGTTCACCTAAATCACCTCATTCATATTTGCTCTTACGTGATGTACTTCTATTAGAGTATATGCATGAGGCATAAATTTGTTTTCAGGAAGGTACACGCTCCAACGACTGCTGCAAATATAATCCATCCTGAAAAATATCGGTTGCAACCCTATGCCCCGAAAGGATCATACCCATACCTTTTCCTGTACTTTAAAAACATGGATACAGACAGGCCAAGTGCCATCAGCTCTGCCACAGGAGTTGCCAGCCAGATTCCATTCACGCCCAGAATATAAGGAAGAACGAGCATCGCAATCAGCATAAACACAAAGGACCTGGAAAATGCAAGGATCGCCGAAACCACTCCGTTAGATAATGCGGTAAACATCCCACTGGCAAATATATTAAAGCCAATAAAGAAAAGGGCAATTATACAGATCCGATTCCCTGTAACAGCCAAATCATATACCGGATCATCCGGGCGGGCAAAAACGGAAACCAACGGCTCTGTGAGCATAAAGGAAGCCACTGCCGTTACAAGAGAAATCCCCACAATCACCTGAAGGCTGGTCAAAATCAGTTTCTTCAGCTTCACATGGTTCTGCTCCCCATGGTAATAGCTGACCATGGGCGCAATCCCATAGGAATACCCTGTATACAGGGAACTTGCAAACATCAGTACATACATGATGATCGTGACGGCCGCAACCCCGTCCTCTCCCACATAATGCAGCATGGTCCAGTTAAACATCATTGTAATAATTCCGGTAACAAGCGCAGTGGCCATCTCCGAACAACCATTTGTGGCTGCATTTGCAAGAACTTTTAGTCTAAATACCGGTTTCCTGAAATGCAGGAGACTCTTCTTTCTGCTGAAAACAAATATCCCCGCCACCGCCGTCACAGAATAGCCAAGTCCCGTCGCAGCTGCCGCACCGCTGATGCTCATCCCCAATCCGGCAATAAACACATAGTCAAGCACCATGTTCAAGATTCCGCCTGCCACCGAACAGATCAGGGAAAGTTTTGCCTTATCGCTGGCGATCATGTAAAGCGTGAAATTATTCATCAGAAGAATCGGTACCGTAAATATCAGGTATCGGCTTAAATATTCCACGCAATACCCTTCCACATCCGGGGAAAGATTCATGCCGGCAAAAATATGATCCATTGCCAGATATCCCACTATACACATAACAATTCCCACAATGACATTCACCAGGATCAGGAATGTAAAATCTTCTTTTGCCTCCTCATTCTTTTGCTCTCCCATTTTTTTCATAATGACTGCGCTGCCTCCGGTGGCAAGCATGGTGGATATTGCCGTCACCAGCTGGATAATGGGAGCTGTCAGATTGATTGCGGAAAGCGCATTGGTACCGATCAGATTTGACACAAACAATCCGTCAACCATTGTGTAAAAAGACATAAATACTGTCATTGCAATCGTTGGCACCGCAAATTTCAGGATATTCCCAAGTGTTACAGGTTTTTTGTATACGTTTGCATTTTCCATAAACTTTTCCTCCGTTGGCCTTGTATTTTCTTCCTGTGCATAGTATCATAGACCGTACAGTAACTGTACGGTCAAGATCTATTTTAGAATTGAAGAGGAAAAGATGAACAAAAAAGACAAAACTCTCACCATCGGTCAGTTTGCCGCTATGCACGGTATCAATAAAAAAACTTTAATGTGGTATGATGAAATCGGGCTGTTCAAACCGGCTTCCATCAACCCTGAAAACGGATATCGCTGCTATAATTACTATCAAAGTCCTGTCCTTGAGACGATCCTGCTGCTGCGGGAACTGAACGTATCCATCAATGAAATACAGGATTTTATGAAAAATCGTTCTGCCCACAGCTTAAAATGCCTTCTGGAAGAAAAAATAACGGACCTTGACCTGCAGATCGCGCATCTGCAGGCGGTCCGAACCACCCTGTGTACACACCACCAGAATATGGCTGCCCTGCTCACCATGGATTTATCTGAAATCACTATTGTCGAAAAAGAGGAACACTACCTGGTCACTGTGGACATAAACCGTGATATCTCCTTCGAACAGGAAGTGGAACTGATTACTGCCGAAACGGAAAAATATCAACTTGGACGTCTCCATAAAGCATCCTATGGTTCCATGATTCCTGTTTCCAGCCTGCGGGCCGGAAATTATGACGATTATACCAAACTTTTTATTGAAATACCTTCTCTCCCATACCGAGCGGGGCTCCATACCATGCCCGGCGGAAAATATCTGAAGGCTTTTCATAAAGGAGACTGGACCAGTATCTCCAAAAGATATCAGGAACTCTTTGACTATGCCATGGAGCATAACCTGACGCTTCATGGATTTTCCTATGAAATGGGCATCAATGAAAATGTAATCAGCCAGATAGATGATTACATCGTCCAGATTGAAATTCCTGTCCTGTGCAACACATAACTCTGCATTACAATCAAATTCAGCAACTCATCAATCATTAATCAATTTGGTAGCGATAATTGAAAATTATCACTACCAAATTGATTATACATTTTTTGCTAAACAAAGCAATCTCATAATATAAAATTTTAACTACTATAAAAAATTTTACCGAAAATCCATCTTATTTCTCGGATGCTTAGTCTGTAATATCTTTTTTTCTTTTTCTGTAGTTACATATGTATATATTTGTGTGGTTGTAATAGAAGAATGTCCCAGCATTTTCTGAATATATCTTATATTTACATCCTCTTCCATCAAATATGTGGCAAATGAATGTCGGAACATATGTGGTGTAATATTTATTTCCGCCTGTATCTCTTGTGCATATTTATGGATCATGCGCCTGGCCGATTGCTCCGACAGTGGTTTTCCGTATCGGTTGACAAAGAAATATCCATGTTCCTTTATTTCCTCTTCAAAGCACTTTTTGTAAGCATTCAATATTGACAGCACATCGCTATTTCCAATTTGAAGATATCTCTCTTTTCCACCTTTGCCCTGAATACATAAAACACCATTTCTCAAGTCAACATACTTGTTCTGTAAATGGCATAATTCAGAAATGCGGAGTCCTGTTGAAAAAAGAGTTTCCACTACCGCTATATCTCTCAAAACGATTTTCCTATACCATTTTGAATATTCCACACGCTCTCTTTCTTTATAAAGGTAATCTAAAAACTGTTCTATAATATTTTTGGGTATAATCTTAGGCAGGACAACTTCTTCTTTAAATTTTGTCTTTACCCTGTGTAATGGATTTATTTCTACTATCTCCTCTTCCTCCAAGTAGTGAAACAGCGCTTTTACACTGGCGATTTTTCTTTTAACCGTTTTCTGTTTATACATGCTATGAATGTACCGAAGATATGAATTTATTGTCTCCCTGTCTAAGTTGTTTCCCCCAATAAAAGTGATGAACTGCTCCAAATCCGCCTTATATGCCCGTATCGTTTTATCATCAAGTTCTTTTTGCAGTTTACAGTAGTGCAAATATTTATCGATTTCTTCTTTTAAAAGCATAATGGCAACCTCCTCGTCCTTTTTTATATACTATATATAGTAATATTCAACACATGTATCTGCAATCATACATTTTAAGCTGCCGCACTTTTTATTTTTTTGCAATTTTGTATCCTGCAATAGATAGGAAACAGTAACCAGAAGAAATATATTGCAACCTCATATCGGCAATGCTATAGTAATCTAAATCATACATTGGCGGCATATACAAAAGACAGATATCGGTACAGCACCTCCCGCTGGCTCAGAGCTGTCATAACTCCGCAGCGCCGTTTTACTCGTGCGCCGCAGGGTTCCCCCCAAGTCTTTGGCGGGCCGTGAGGAAGTATCTTTAAGCTCCCGCACCATCATCGCACCCGGAACGCCATCTCCGGTTTTAAGGCTGAACGCAGATCGCCCGGATTGCCTGTCCATCATCACCTCCTGCAAGCAATCGTCCTGGCGGCGCGCTTTTTTCGTTTCGATATGGGTTATATACCTGTTATGCCGTATATTCAGTTGTCAAGCTGCAATAGGGGCAAGAGGACTTGTCCCCTCAATGTGTAGGCATTGGGTAAGGCCGTTTGTTAAGCATTTTTCAAAAAAATCTTGATTTTATTTATTCGTTGTGTGATTGCGCTTCGGGAACAGTTTCACAGCCTTGCGACATCGGTCTGCCGGTATCCGTCCACAATAAGCAGGGGCAGCAGTTCCAAATCGTCCTCCGACAATTTGCAAAGCCGCCGGTACAGCATCTCATCCTCCAGAGAGGACAGCCAGCCAAACCGCTGGGCGTTCACATCGCCGGTGTCCCAGGTACAGGACAGGGATTCAAATTTTCGGAACAGGCAGGACTGCTCGTTCTCGTCCTCACATTGTTCGCTGGGAAGGGCCTGTCAGCGGTTTCTTTCTTTTCCTCCGCCGGGCAGATATTTATTATTTTGATTTGCGTCTATCATAAACTGCAAATATTGTACAAATGTCCAAGGCGATTTTGATTTCGACAAAAAGCAGGCTGAATTGTTACAAAGCTCGGACATTTCAAAAATTTTTAATCTATGATGAAAAAAGCGGGGCAGCACACGCCGCCTCGCCGATCCCATACGGTTATTCCATCGTCCTGATTTGCTCAACAAGAGATTGCTGTTTCAAGTTTCCAGTTGTATAGAAAATCAAGATAGACTGCACCATCAACAGAATCGCCGAATATATCAATACAATCAGCCACGGAAATGAATAACAAAAGTATGGATTCATCGTTTTCACAACTACCTGTACGGATAGGAAGCCCAATCCAGTTCCCAAAACCAATGTTACAAGCGTAGCAAAAACTGAATAAATCACCCCCTCATAACACAGCATTTTGATAAGTTGCTTTTTACTCAAACCAATCGCCTGTAACATTCCAATTTCCTGCCTGCGGGACAGAAAGTTTGTGATTGTCGTATTGACAAGGTTGATGAAAGAAAAGCACACAACAATAACAGCCACGATCAACAATACCCCGAAAGAAAGTTGTTGAAGTCCGCTATAATAAGTGATACTTTCTTTTATGGTTTCCATAACCAAATCGCTATTTCCGTCTATCAGTTGATTTAATGCAGCTTCAACCGTATCAAATTTTTCCATATCGGTAATTACGGAAATCGTACCTGTGCAATCTATCCCGGTCGCTTCATTCATAAGCTGCTCTGGAAGCGCAAAGCACTTTGAGAAGCCGGAGTAAGAATATTCATTTACAATGCCCATGACTGTATAGGTCTTTGTGCGAATTTGCCCGGATTCGGTTTTATAGTCCACTTCGACGGTATCACCCAACGAAGCCTCAATATCATAGAGATCGGCACGCTCTTGAAGCAAGACAATTCCATTGCCTGCCACCAGTTCATCATAATCAATCGTGCCTGCAATTCGTTCTTTCTCTAAATTCTGCT
>OFHB01000848.1_pt1 | contig 18859 bp, 14 predicted proteins | sample 1521881 | NCBI WGS metagenome assembly OFHB01 (sample SAMEA3504090, study PRJEB24116) | mouse gut metagenome | biome: mouse gut; feature: mouse-associated habitat; material: faeces | place: Denmark | collected 2011
GGGGATACTCCACCCTGGAATACGACGTGGAGCGGGGGTGCCGGGGCTCCCGGCACAGCCATATTGAGGACCTCCTCGCCCTGGTCACCGGCGCGGAAGCGGCTATGGTGGTCAACAACAACGCCGCCGCTGTACTGCTGATCCTCAGCGCCATCGGCAGGGGCGGCGAGGTGGCGGCCTCCCGGGGGGAGATGGTGGAGATCGGCGGCTCCTTCCGCATTCCCGAGATCATGACCCAGTGCGGCTGCGCCCTGCGGGAGGTGGGGACCACCAACAAGACCCACCTGTACGACTATGAAAACGCCATCGGCCCGGAGACGCGGGCCCTCCTGCGGGTCCACACCAGCAACTACCGCATCGTGGGCTTTTCCGAGCGTCCCCCCCTGGCGGAGCTGGTGGAGCTGGGCCGCAGGCACGGACTGCCGGTGATCGAGGATCTGGGCAGCGGCTCCCTGGCGGACCTGGCGGCCTTCGGCATCCATGACGAGCCCACCGTGCAGCAGAGCGTGAAGGCCGGGGTGGACCTGATCTCCTTCAGCGGCGACAAGCTGCTGGGCGGCCCCCAGGCGGGGCTGATTCTGGGGAAGAAGCGCTACATCGACCAGCTGAAGAAGCACCCCCTGGCCCGGGCGGTCCGGGTGGATAAAATGACCATCGCCGCCCTGCGGGAAACCCTGTACGCCTATCTGGACCCGGCCCGCGCCCGGGAGGAGATCCCGGCGCTGTCCATGCTGGGCGAATCCCTGCCCATGCTCCACAGCAGGGCCGCGCTGCTGTGCCAGCGGCTTGCGGACCAGGGCTGCGCCGCCCAAGTAGTGGAGACGGAGAGCCAGGTGGGCGGCGGAAGCTGTCCGGCCCAGACGCTCCCGTCCTGGGCCGTGGCCGTGGAGCCGGGGCGGCTGACGGTGGACGGCCTGGAGGAGGCCCTGCGGCGGCGAGAGAAGCCTGTCATCGGGCGCATCAGCCAGGGGCGGTACCTGCTGGACGTGCGCACCCTGCGGGACGAGGATCTTCCGGACGTTGAGGCGGCCGTAAAGGAGGCGCTGCAGTGAAGCATGTGATCATCGGGACGGCGGGCCACGTGGACCACGGCAAGACCCTGCTGGTCAAGGCCCTGACCGGCATCGACACGGACCGCCTGACGGAGGAGAAGAAGCGGGGCATCACCATCGAGCTGGGCTTCGCCCACCTGGACTTCGACGACGGCTCCCAGGCGGGCATCGTGGACGTGCCGGGACACGAAAAATTTATCAAGAACATGCTGGCCGGCGCGGGGGGCATCGACCTTGCCATGCTGGTGGTCGCCGCCGACGAGGGCTTCATGCCCCAGACGGTGGAACACCTGGGCATCCTCTCCCTGCTGGGCATCCGGGACGGCCTGGTGGTATTGACCAAATGCGACATGGTGGACCCGGAGTGGGTGGAAATGGTCCGGGAGGACGTGAAGGCCCAGACGGCGGGCACCTTCCTGGAGGGCAAGCCGGTCCACGCCGTTTCCGCGCGGACCGGGGAGGGCCTGCAGGAGCTGAAAAAGAACCTGCAGGAGCTGGTGCGGCAGGCGTCGGAGAAGAACCTGCGCATTCCCTTCCGCCTGCCCATCGACCGGGTGTTTTCCGTGGAGGGCTTCGGCACCGTGGTTACCGGCACCCTCATCGAGGGCGCGCTGGCGGTAGGCGATATGGCCGAGGTGCTGCCCACGGGCTTCCAGGCCCGGGTGCGGAACCTGCAGGTCCACGGGAAGGACGTTCCCGCCGCCTACGCCGGACAGCGGGTGGCGGTGAACCTGGCGGGGACGAAGAAGTCGGACCTGGCCCGGGGGGACACCATCGCCAAGCCGGGCTCCGTGCGCAAGTCCCTTATGCTGGACGTGAAGCTGCAGAACCTGAAAAATTCCCAGCGGACCATCCTCTCCGGCTCCCAGCTTCACCTCTACCACGGCTCCTCCGTGCGGCTGTGCAAGGTGGTGCTGCTGGACCGGGACGCCCTGCAGCCGGGGGAGAGCTGCTTCGCCCAGCTGCGGATGACGGAGGACCTGGCGGCGAAGTGCGGCGACCGGTTCGTGGTCCGGTTCTACTCCCCCCTGGAGACAATCGGCGGCGGCATCGTCCTGGACGACTGCCCGGTCCGGCACAGGCGGGGGGACCAGCGGACGCTGGACGCTCTGGCGATCCGCGAGAGCGGCTCCGGAGGCCAGCGGCTGCTGCAGGCGGTGGCCCGGGAGGGCCACGCCCTGCCCACCCTGGAGAAGCTGGCCGCGGGGCTGAACCGGGAGGCCGCGGAGCTGGATGGGGAACTGGCGGCGCTGTGCGCCTCCGGCGAGGTGTTGGAGCCCCTGCCGGGTCGGTACCTGGCGGGAAGCGTATTCGATGAGATCTGGGAGAACTGCCGGGGCCTGCTGGGCAAATACCACCAGCAGAACCCCCTCCACGCGGGCATGAAGGCGGCGGAGCTGCGGCAGAAGCTGTTTAAAAACACGGACCAGGCCATTGCGGACGCCCTGCTGGCCGCCCTGGTCCGGGAGGGAAAGCTGAAGGGCGTAGCGGACCGGTACGCCCTGGCGGACTTTACCGTCCGGCTGACCAAGCGGCAGAGCGGCATCCGGGACAGGCTCCTGCAGACCTATCGCAAGGCGGGGCTGGAGACGCCGGGCCTGGACGAGGTCTGCGCCCTCTTCTCCGCCAACGAGCAGGCCGACTGCAAGCAGGTGGTGGAGAGCCTGGTTTCCGGCGGCGGGCTGGTGATGCTCACGCCCCAGATCTGCGTCCACCGGGAGGTGTACGCCCAGGTGTCCCGCCGTCTCGCGGAGCACTTCGCCCAGCGGGAGGAGCTGACCCTGGCGGAGTTCCGGGACCAGCTGGGGACCTCCCGCAAGTACGCCCTGGCCCTGCTGGAGTACTGGGACAAGACCAAGGCGCTGAAAAAGGAGGGCGACCTCCGCCGCCCGGGGCCCGCCTTCGCCGCCCTGGCGGCGTCCGCCGCTATAGAAAAAATCGATTAGTATATTTTTGTGGTTGATCAATTCCCCGAAATATAGTAAAATAAATGCGCAAATGGGAGTAGACGGGTGCTGGTGTGCCCCCTGGTCTTCAAAACCAGTGATAGGGGTGAAGAGCTCCTTAGGTGGGTTCGATTCCCACATATTCCCGCCAGACCCCGGCAGCGCGCATACGCTGCCGGGGCTTTCTGTGTTCCGGCGGACGGTGGATTACTGCCACGAAAAGGATCTGGTTGTGATCGGCGATGTAAAGCGCGGCGATATCGGCTCGACTTCCGCCGCTTATGCCGCGGGGCATTTGGGAAAGGTGCAGGTGGGGCAGAAGGAATACGCGGCGTTTGACGAGGATTTTGCGACGGTGAACCCGTATCTGGGGACGGACGGCGTAAAGCCGTTTCTGGACGTGTGCAGAGAGGAAAAGAAGGGGATTTTTGTGCTGGTGAAGACGTCGAACCCGTCGAGCGGCGAGTTTCAGGATCGGATTGCGGACGGCAGGCCGCTCTATGAGTGGGTCGGGGAAAAGGTTGCCGAATGGGCCGAAAGCTGCATGGGCGACTCTTACAGTTATGTCGGGGCCGTTGTCGGGGCGACGTATCCTCAGATGGGAAAGGCGCTGCGCAGCCTGATGCCCAAAAGCTATATCCTGGTGCCGGGTTATGGGGCGCAGGGAGGTAAGGGCGCCGATTTGGTTCACTTTTTCAATGAGGACGGGCTTGGCGCCGTGGTCAATTCTTCGCGGGGAATTATTGCGGCTTATAAGCAGGAGCAGTATGAAAAATTTGGCGGGGATCATTTTGCGGATGCGTCAAGGGCTGCGGTCTGCGATATGATTGCGGATATCGGCGGCGCGCTTGAGCGGGCAAAGTAGAGGTTTCATACAGGGAGAGGTTTGCCATCGGATGTGGCGGACCTCTTCTTTTGGAACATGCTTTTTTGGGAAGAGGCGACAGTAAAAAGAGATAAATACTATGGAATGATAGGAGAATCTATGTCAGAGAAGAGAAGAGAGCGGGGAACGGTGATCCGCAACAGTGAAATTTCGAACGGGATTTTTGATATGTGGGTGCGCACGGAGGAGATTGCGCGCCTGGCCGTGCCGGGGCAGTTTGTGACGCTTTACTGCGAAGACGAAAGCCGGCTTTTGCCGCGCCCGATCAGTGTCTGCGATACGGATGAAACAAATCGGGCGCTCCGTGTGGTGTACCGTATCGCGGGTAAGGGGACGAAGGAGTTTGCAGGGCTTTCGGAAGGAGCGCCGCTTACGCTGGCAGGCCCGTTTGGGAACGGGTTTCCGATTCGGAAGGGAACGTCGTTTCTGATTGGCGGGGGAATCGGCATTCCGCCGATGCTTGCGCTTGCGAAGCGGCTTGGCGGCGAAAAGCAGATGATACTGGGTTTTCGGGACAAGACGTTTTTGGCGGACGAGTTTTTGCAGTACGGTCCGGTTTTTGTGGCGACGGAGGACGGCAGCGCCGGGACGAAGGGGAATGTTTTGGATGCGATCCGGGAACATCATCTTGACGCGGAGCGGATTTATGCCTGCGGGCCGCTGCCGATGCTGCGGGCCGTAAAAGCTTACGCCGCAGAGCGTGGCATGGAGTGTTACGTGTCTTTGGAGGAACGGATGGCGTGCGGCATCGGGGCGTGTTTAGGGTGCGTCTGCAAATCGAAGGAGACGGATGCGCATACGAATGTGCAGAATAAGCGGATTTGTAAGGAAGGGCCGGTTTTTGAAGCGGGGGAGGTGGAGTTTTGATGAATCTGGAAGTGAAGATTGCAGGGGTGACTTTGAAAAATCCGGTGATGACGGCGTCCGGGACGTTTGGCTCGGGGGAGGAATTTTCGGATTTTGTGGATTTAAACAGGCTTGGGGCCGTTGTGACGAAGGGCGTCGCCAATGTGCCGTGGGAGGGAAATCCCACTCCCCGGGTGGCGGAGGTGTGCGGCGGCATGCTGAATGCGATTGGGCTGCAGAATCCGGGGATCGACGTGTTTGTGAAGCGGGATATTCCGTTTTTGAAGCGGTTTGATACGAAAATTGTGGTCAATGTCTGCGGGAAGAGCGCGGCGGATTACTGCGAGGTGGCGGAACGGCTTTCGGAGGAACCGGTGGATTTGCTGGAGATTAATATTTCCTGCCCGAATGTGAAGGAAGGCGGGATTGCGTTTGGGCAGAGCAGCCGGAGCGTGGAACAGATTACCCGTGAGGTGAAAAAATATGCGGCGCAGCCTGTGATTATGAAGCTGAGCCCGAACGTGACGGATATCGCGGAGATGGCAAGGGCGGCGGAAGCAGGCGGGGCGGACGCGGTTTCGCTGATTAATACGCTGACGGGAATGAAGATTGATATCCATAAGAGGACGTTTGCGCTTGCAAATAAGACGGGCGGGCTTTCGGGACCTGCGATTCATCCGGTCGCGGTGCGCATGGTATACGAAGCGGCGCGGGCCGTAAAGGTTCCGGTGATTGGCATGGGCGGCGTCACGGATACACAGAGCGCGGTTGAAATGATGCTTGCCGGCGCATCGGCGGTTTCTGTGGGAACGGTGAATTTCCATGATTTCAGAGCGACGGAAAAAATCGTGCAGGGCATAGAGGCGTATTTGAAGGAGCAGGGAATTTCGGATGTGAATGAGATTGTGGGGGCGGTGCGGCAGCATATTTAAAATGGAATGGCGTTATATGAATCTATGGGAAATTTGTCTATGTTAGCTTAAACAAAAAGAAAGCGGTATTACAATGGATGGTTGGAAGGGAAAATTTGAACCGGACAAATTGGAACGGGGAAGGGAATATTGCCAAAACGGGAGAGTTACGGATTTAAAAGAAATAAAGGGCGGTTACAAAGCTTCCGTTTTGGGCAGTCACCGTTTTGAGGTTACGATAAAAAAAGACGGCGGGACTGTTAGCCGTATGGGATGCATCTGCCCGGTGGCAAGAGGGGGACGCAACTGCGCTCATATGGCGGCCGTTTTGTTTGCGGTTGAAGCGAAAGAGACGGCAGCCGGGGAGAAGGCAGGCGAAAGCCGTAAAGAGATGGAACAGGAAGAGGAAGAGCGTAACATGCGCCGCCTTGCCCGTAAAGCGCGGAAGGAAGAAAAGGAGCGTAAAAAGGAAGAGCAGAAACGCAAAGCAGAGGAAGCGCGCCGCATAGAAGCCGATAAACGTCTGGCGGAAGAAGAACGCCGCAGGGAAATCCGTGAACAGAAAGCCAGGGAAGCAAAACGCAGGGCGGAAAAACGGCAGAAAGAGCAGGAAGAAGCGCGGCGCAGGGAAGAAAAACGGCAGAAAGAGCAGGAAGAAACGCGCCGCAGGGAAGAAAAACGGCAGAAAGAGCAAGAGGAAACAACGCGCCTGGCAGAAGAAAGGGAAAAGAACATGCGAAGAGCACAGGAAAGGGACATTGAAAAAAATGCGTCGGAGGATTTCGAACAGAGAAAAGCCGAATTTACAGTTTTGGGAAACGCCTGGGAGGAAGATTTGGATACGCCGGACGTACAGGGCGTCAGTGAGAGTTTGGAAAAGCTGGAAAAGTACAGTTACTATAACAGCGGCAAAATAAAATACTCTATGCAGATTTCACCCAAAACGTTTAAGGAGGCTGAAAAGCTGATTCAAGAAGGAAAAATAAGGGTTTTGCAGGTGGTGTCCGGCTATGATCAGTACAGTAAAGAAATTCTTGGCGAAATTGACGCGTCCGGGCAGACGGACAGGGAGGAATTTAAGATTCGGATCGTGTTTGACCGGACGGAAGTAAAGCATGCGGATTGCAGATGCCCCGGATGCCGCCGCGATTACCAGGCATGGTATGCAAAAAAAACGTCCTGCCCGTACAAGGCGGGAGTTTTGCTGCAGCTGATAGAATACATCAGTACGCATAGCCTGGGGGACGCTACGGATCAGCCCGGGCAGCAGCTTATAAGTTTTTATAAAATGAAAAGAGCAAATCTTATCATTGCGGATACGGTTGTAAAAGAAGGGAGTTTATCGCTTATTCCGCGTCTGACCCAAAGGGCGGGACGTCTGACCGTCGCATTTAAAATAGGGGAAAAGCGGCTTTTGATTATCAAAAAGCTGGATGAATTTTGCAGGAATGTTAAAAATTCTGAAACTGCCGTGTATGGGACAAATACGCAGATCAATCACAGCCTGGATAATTTTACCGAAGAAGGGAAAAGCTGGATTCGTTTTATTAACCGGGTTGTCCGTGAAGAAGAAGAGTTTCAGCAAAGGATGTTAGATTCGCGCAGCTATTATAGCAGTTACCGGAAAAGCAGCGTCGGCGGCGAACTGAGTTTATTTGGCTGGCGGTTAGACGAGTTTTACAGGGAACTGGGAAATCATACGGTAGAATATGAAGATAAGGACTGCGGGGGAAAAAAGAAAGAATTGCTTTCCTGTGCAAAACAGAACCCAAAAGTAGTCATGAATATTTCGGAAGACGAATCCCAGGGCGACGGTAATTTTCATGGGATAAAAGTAAACGGCGTTCTGCCGTCCCTTTATTTTGGAGCCGATACGGCATATTATATTGAAAACGGCCGTCTCAACCAGGTAGAAAGTGATTTTCTGCAAAAAATAGAGGGGCTGGCAAATCTGTCGGGAAAAGATGCATTTTCGTTTCATGTGGGCAGGAATCATATGTCCGATTTTTATTACAGTATTCTGCCGCAGCTGCAGGATGTGGTGGAGATTACGGAAACGGAGCCGGAAAAGTTCCGCAGCTATCTGCCGCCGGAAGCGCGTTTTGTCTTTTATCTGGACGCAGAAGACCAGAACGTAACCTGCAGGGTGCTTGCCTGTTACGGAAAAGTGGAATGCCAGGCGCTTGATATTATAAGGCTTCGCTATGCGGGCGGCGTGGAGCCGTTTCGGGACGTTTCTGCGGAGGAGGAAGTTTTGTTCCATGCCATGCAGCTTCTTCCGGAGGTTGACTGGGAGCGGGAAGAATTAAACTGCGGGGAACGGGAGGAACTGGTTTATGAAATGATGGAACATGGGATACAGCGGCTGATGCAGCTTGGTGAAGTGCGCTGCACCAATCGTTTCAGGGGATTTCATGCAGTCCGTTCCGTCAAAGTATCCGTGGGCGTTTCGGTATCCGCAGGCCTTTTGGAATTGGACATCGCCACGGAGGATGTGCCAAGGGAGGAACTTTTAGATATTTTAAACAGCTACCGCGCGAAGAAAAAATATTTCCGCTTAAAAGACGGTTCCTTTGTAAACCTGGAAGACTCTTCCCTGGAAATGCTGTCGGAACTGATGGAGGCAGCCCATGTAAAACCTAAGGAATTTGTGAAAGGCAAGATGCACCTGCCGATGTACCGTACGTTGTATCTGGATAAAATGTTAGAAGAAAACGAAGGCGTCTACAGCAGCCGCGACAGTCGTTTCAGGGAAGTTGTCAAAGGGTTTAAGACGGTAAAAGACGCCGATTTCGAAGAACCGAAAAGCCTTTCTAAGATTATGCGCAAGTATCAGAAAAACGGCTACAAATGGCTCCGTACGCTGGAAACGTGGAAGTTTGGCGGGATCTTGGCGGACGATATGGGGCTTGGCAAAACGCTGCAGGTTGTCGCCGTACTTTTAGCGGCCAAAGAAGAAAAGCAGGGTGGGACGTCGCTGGTTGTGGCTCCGGCGTCCCTGGTGTTTAACTGGGGAGAAGAGCTGGAGCGTTTCGCGCCGCAGCTTTCGGTATCTTTGATTACGGGAACGCAGGAGGAGCGCAGGCAGAAGATTGAGGAATATGATAAATCGGATGTGCTTGTAACCTCATACGATTTGCTAAAGCGGGATATTGTACACTATGAGGACAAGCAGTTTGCATATGAAATTATTGACGAAGCGCAGTATATTAAAAACCATACCACTGCCGCCGCAAAAGCCGTAAAAGTTATTAAAAGCAAAATCCGCTATGCGCTGACCGGGACGCCGATTGAAAACCGCTTGAGTGAACTTTGGAGTATATTTGACTATCTGATGCCGGGATTTTTATACGGCTATGACGTATTCAAAAAGGAGATGGAAACGCCGATTGTAAAAAACGGCGACGAAGCGGCAATGAAGCGGCTGCAGAAAATGTCCGGCCCGTTTATTTTACGCAGGCTAAAAGAAGACGTATTAAAAGATCTGCCGGAGAAGCTGGAGGAATGCCGCTACGTGCAGTTCGGCGGCGCCCAGCAGAAGCTGTATGACGCGCAGGTACTGCATATGCGGGAAAATATCGCGAGTCAGGATCCGGAAGAATTTAATAAAAACAAACTTAAGATGTTGGCGGAACTTACGCGCCTGCGCCAGATTTGCTGCGATCCGTCGCTTTGTTTTGAAAATTACAGCGGCGGGGCTGCAAAGTCAGAAGCCTGCCTGCAGCTTGTGCAGAGCGCCATTGACGGAGGCCACAGGATGCTTTTGTTTTCCCAGTTTACTTCCATGCTTGACATCCTGCAGCAAAAACTGGATGCGGAAGGGATTGCGTATTATACGATTACGGGCGCTACGCCAAAGAAAAAGCGTTTGGAACTGGTAAAAGAATTTAATGAAGGAGATGTGAAACTCTTTCTGATATCGCTAAAAGCAGGAGGCGTCGGGTTAAATCTGACCGGGGCGGACGTTGTGATCCATTACGATCCCTGGTGGAACCAGGCCGTACAAAATCAGGCGACTGACCGGGCGCACCGCATCGGTCAGACCAAAAAAGTTACAGTATACAAGCTGATCGCCAAGAACACGATTGAAGAAAAAATACAAAAGCTTCAGGAGACCAAAAAAGATCTGGCCGATCAGATCATTAGCGGGCAGTCCGGGCAAGCCGGAAGCTTAAGCAGGGAGGATATTATGGAGCTGCTGGAACTGTAAAACTTAACGGGACAGAATGGCAAGAAGACGGCGCGTTTGCGCCGTCCTCTGTTATTTCAGTAGAAAAAACCGTTGATATAAGAGCGCTGCATGCAGTAATCCACAAACGCCATTCCCATGGCGAACAGCAAAAGCAGGATCATCAGTACGGCCGCTTTGGTATCATAGACACAGGAAGCGTCCTTTTTGCAGCTTCCAATTAGAATTTCTGCGCCAAGCATAATCAAAATGCACGGCCAGAGCCGGAAAATAAATAAATAGCTGACAATCGGGAAAAAAATGTGCAGCAGAAACAATATGCCGGATGCGATTAACGCCGTGCCGCAGGTAATTGTGCCGACGCGGTGTACGGTTTCTTTTTTATTGCGCTCCATTGTTATCCTCCTCTTCTTCCAAAAGCCCGTCGATTTCTTTTTTCTTACCCCGTATCAAAAGGACGCCAAGATAAATAATCCCGACTCCGATTACCAGCCTCGGCAGATCATGGGCAAAATAGAAAAACATTTCATAAGTCCTCTGCGGAAGGAGTTCGTATAGCAGATCCAGCATTCCGTGCCAGAGCGTGACAATTCCGGTAAAAATCAATACGGCGGCAAGCAGCTTGCGGTTGTTTGGGAAATGCAGTTTTTCGGACGCCGGAATTTCCCCAAAGTGGAAAATATAGTCGTCTTCCACAGAATAAAATTCTTCGTCCGCAAGGCTGGCCAGATTGTGTACGTGAAAAAAGCTATAGAACCAAACCACCATGCCGACAATCATAAGAGGGCCGATCTCTAATATTGTTGCAATAAAGAAAACCGCCATAAAAAGGGACATGGTGCTGACTCCCATTTTCATAAAACCCATATACATTTCCCCGGCTCCCGGCAGAAGAGAAAAGCAGAGCCTCCAAAAAGAATTTTTTTTACTTGTCATATCTAAAGTCCTCCTTATTTTGAAATAGGTAATTGGTGCTGTCGGATACCAGGCTGCAGAACTGGCTTGTTTTCTGGTTAAAGGCCCGGAAAAAGGAACTCTCCCCGGCCGGAGACAGTTTGAACTCTGGCGTAAAAAACAGCATGGCGATTGCCGCGGCTGTCGCCAGGGCAGTCTTAAGGCCGTAAAACAGCAATTCACGCCGCCTGTTTTGTTCTTTTTTTGCAGCCTTTTGAATGATGGTATCTTTTAAGTAATCAGGGGCGGTGAGCATTGCATGCTGTTCTACGGATGCGATTAGTTCCGTAAGCTGTGCATCGGATAAATAATCAGGCGTTTTCATAAGCGGCACGCTCCTTTTCATATAATTTGCGCAGCATTGCCCGCGCGCGGTAGATTTGGGTCTGTATGGTTTTCTTGTTTTTGTTTTGCAGGGCGGCAATCTCTTCCGCTTTTTTTTCTTCATAGAAATACAAGACGGCAATGGTATTGTACGGCGGCTTTAACTGGCGGCACCGGTTTAAGAGCGTTTGCCGGGCTTCCGCTTCAAGAATGCGCTCCTCCGGTCCCATCGACGCGTCCGGCTCTCCCAAAAACGTTTCGCTGTCGGAAGGAATCTGGCGTTTGCCCGCGGATTTTAAGTAGTCAATGCATTTGTTGGAGGCAATCCGGCAAAGGTAGGCTTTTTCATTTGTTCCGACAAACGTTTCCATATGGCGGTAGGCGGATAAAAACGTTTCCTGCGTCAAATCCTCCGCCGCAAAATAATCCCCGGTCATTTTGCAGCAGATGGAAAAGACAAGATTCTGGTAAGAATCAATTAATTCTGTAAAATGCTGCTGTACATTAATCTTATCCACCTCCCGGTAAAACAACGTTTTTATTACTTCTGTTTTCTAATATAACGGTTTATATCCCAAAAAATCTTCAATTTTGAAAAAAATTTTCATTGCGCATCTTTTTATTTCCCCGTATAATAAAATCAGACGGAAATGAGAATCACAAAGGAGTAATAAAGGAGAACGAATGGGAATTTATGACACGTTAAATGAACCTCAGCTGCAGGCCGTGATGCAGACGGAAGGGCCTGTTTTGATTCTGGCTGGGGCAGGCAGCGGAAAGACCAGGGTATTGACGCACAGGGCTGCATATTTGGTGGAAGAAAAGGGCGTCTCCCCTTATCATATTATGGCAATTACGTTTACAAACAAAGCCGCGGGGGAAATGCGGGAACGGATTCAAAAAATTGTAGGATACGGCGCGGAGGGCATTTGGGTTACGACCTTCCATTCCACCTGCGTCCGGATTTTGAGAAGGTTTATTAACCGCATCGGCTTTGAAACGAATTTTACAATTTATGATGCGGACGATCAGAAGTCGCTTATGAAAGACATTTGTAAACGTTTGGAAATCGATACGAAGCTGTTTAAAGAAAAAATGTTTTTGTCGGCGATTTCTTCCGCCAAAGACAGGCTGACGGGACCGGATGAATTTGCACGGGAAGCGCCGGAAGATTATACGGTGCAAAAGCAGGCCCAGGTATACAAAGAATATCAGCAGGCCCTAAAGAAGAATAACGCGCTTGATTTTGACGATTTGATTTTTTATACCGTGAAGTTATTTGAAGCGGACGAGCAGGTTCTTTCGCATTACCAGGAGCGCTTCCAATATATTATGGTGGATGAATATCAGGATACGAATACGGCGCAGTTTCGTCTGATTGAGCTTTTGGCGGGCAAATACCGCAACCTCTGCGTAGTAGGGGACGACGATCAGTCGATTTATAAATTCCGCGGCGCCAATATATACAATATCCTGAATTTTGAAACGCATTTTCCGGAGGCGGCCGTTATTAAACTGGAGCAAAATTACCGTTCCACGCAAAATATCCTGGACGCGGCAAACCAGGTGATAGCCAACAACCGCAACCGGAAAGAAAAAAAACTATGGACCGCAAACGGAACAGGCGAAAAAATTATGTTCCAGCAGTTTGCAACCGCATATGACGAAGCGGATTTTGCCGCAAAAGATATTACGGAAAAGGTGTACCAGCAGGGTTACCAATATAAGGACTGCGCCGTATTATACCGCACCAACGCACAGTCGCGTTTGTTTGAAGAAAAATTTGTGGTTTCCAATATTCCGTATAAGATCATCGGCGGCGTTAATTTCTATGCCAGGAAAGAAATTAAGGATTTGCTCTGTTATTTAAAGACCATTGACAATGCAAGCGACGATCTGGCGGTCCGGCGTATTATCAATATCCCCAAACGGGGAATTGGATCTACGACGCTTTCCCGCGTACAGGATTATGCCATTGCAAACGACATCAGTTTTTACGACGCTTTGAAAAAAGCGGACGAAATAGCGTCCCTGGGCAAAGCCGCCGCCAAAATCCGCCCGTTTGTGCTGTTTATCCAGTCTATGCGCAGTAAACTGGGGCTTATCAGTTTGACGGAGCTTATGGATGAAATTATAGAAGCCACAGGGTATGTGGAGGCATTGAAAGCCGAAGATACGGAAGAAGCGAACGGGCGCATCGAAAATATAGACGAATTGATCAGTAAGATAAAATCCTACGAAGAATCGGAGGAAGAGCCGACGTTAAGCGGTTTTCTGGAAGAAGTCGCGCTTGTTGCGGATATCGACAGTTTGGATGAGGACAGCAACTACGTTGTGTTGATGACGCTTCACAGTGCAAAGGGTTTGGAATTTCCGAATGTATACATAGCGGGTTTGGAGGAGGGGTTATTCCCGAGTTATATGTCGATCGTATCGGATACGGCGCTTGAAGATATCGAGGAGGAACGCCGCCTGGCATATGTGGGGATTACCCGGGCGAAGGAACATCTGTCCATATCCTGCGCAAGGCAGCGGATGGTGCGCGGGGAAACGCAGTTTAACCGGGTCTCCCGTTTTGTGAAAGAAATTCCGGCGGAACTTTTCGGCCAGACGAACCGCAAGCCCAAGATAGAAGAGCACCGTCAAAGGGAAGCGTTCCGCAAAGCCCGTGAAACTTTTCACGCAAAGCCCATGGCGGCCGCCAGTCCGCTTGGCGCTCCAAAGAATTTTGGAACGGCGCAGAAAGAGCCGCTCAGTTATGGGATTGGCGACCGGGTGCGCCATATCAAATTCGGGGAAGGCACGGTTACGCAGATTGTAGAGGGCGGCAGGGATTATGAGGTTACGGTGGATTTTGACACGGCCGGTATCAAAAAGATGTTTGCCGCTTTTGCAAAATTAAAAAAAATATAAAAATTTCAGAAAGTGTGATTTTTTGTTTGTGAATAGGAAAAGATATGTTATAATGGACATCATGAGATCTGTCATGTGATGGCAGAAAACAGCAGAAATTTTTAAAAATAAGTGAAAAGGAGTGGACAGCATGAACAAGGTGGATGATTTTTTAACCATGACGAAACTGAATGACCTGTTAAAGAGGAAGGAAGACGACGAGAAGAAAACGACAAAGGTAATCTGGATTTTTGCTATTGTCGGGGCCGTTGTAGCGATTGCGGCTGCAGCTTACGGAATTTACCGTTTCTTTACGCCGGATTATCTGGATGATTTTGAAGACGAATTTGACGATGAGTTAGAAGACGACTTTTTCGACGATGATGACGAAGAGGATGAAAGCGAGAAATAATGAATGACTGGGGCCGCGGATAAGCGGTCCTTTTTACTGCTTGAGGCGTTTTAGAGCATGCCGGAAGGAAAGGTGAGGGAATATATGAAAAAAGGACAGGTTATAGAAGGAACGATTCAAAGGATGGATTTTCCAAATAAAGGAATCCTGGTGACAGAGGAAGGAAAGGAAGTCGTTGTAAAAAACGCCCTTCCCGGGCAGCGTGTTTGCGCCTCTGTCACCAAAGCCAGGAAAGGCAAGCGCGAGGGAAGGCTTTTAGAACTTCTGGCTCGTTCCCCATTGGAAATGGAGGAGCCTGCCTGCCCGCATTTCGGCGTCTGCGGCGGGTGCGCGTTTCAGTCGTTAACTTATGAAACGCAGCTGGAATTAAAAGAAGGTCAGGTCAGGCGTCTGCTTTCTCCGGCGCTTTCGGCCGCAGGAGAGGATTTTGACCGTGTATATGAAGGGATAAAACGCAGCCCGCTTATTTTTGGCTACCGGAATAAGATGGAATTTTCTTTTGGCGATTCAAAAAAAGACGGGCCGCTGTCCCTTGGCATGCATAAGAGGGGCAGCTTTTATGATATTGTAAGCGTAGAAGGATGCCGGATTGCAGATGAAGATTACAGCAGAATTTTAGGCTGCGCCGAAGATTTTTTTGCAACAAGAAAAATATCTTATTATCATAAACTGCGCCACGAAGGGTATTTAAGGCATCTTTTGGTGCGCAAGGCGGCCAAGACAGGGGAAATTCTGATTGGCCTTGTAACGAGCAGCCAGACAGACGGATTTGAAGAAGAGGCTCTGTTGCAGGAGTTTGTGGAGAAGGTGCGTAGCGTTTCCTTTGACGGGACGGTTGTGGGCGTCCTGCATATCCGAAATGACAGCCTGGGAGATGTCATTAAAAACGAAGGAACCCGTATTTTGTATGGCCAGGATTATTTTTATGAGGAACTTTTAGGACTGCGGTTTAAAATTACGCCGTTTTCTTTTTTCCAGACAAATTCGCTTGGGGCGGAAGTGCTTTATGAAACGGTGCGGGAATATATTCTGGAATATGATGGGAAAGACAAAGGCGTTTTGGAGGATGGCAAGAAAGCGGGAACCGTATTTGATTTATACAGCGGGACGGGTACGATTGCGCAGCTTGTCTCAGCCGCAGCCGAAAAAGTGATTGGCGTGGAATTGGTAGAAGAGGCCGTGGAGGCTGCCAGGGAGAACGCGGCGCAAAACGGGCTTACGAACTGTGAATTTTGGGCCGGGGATGTGTTAAAGGTGATGGACGACATTACGGAACTGCCGGATTTGATTATATTGGATCCGCCCCGTGACGGGATTCATCCGAAGGCGCTTGAGAAGGTGATCCGGTATGGGGTGAAAAGAATGGTTTATATCTCCTGCAAACCTACTAGCCTGGCGCGGGATCTGGAGACGCTGCAGGCGAGAGGGTATGCGGTAGAGCGGATTTGCTGTGTGGATATGTTTGCGGGGACGGGGAATATTGAGACGGTATGTTTATTGTCCAAACTTCATTCAGACCAACATATCGAGGTGGAGCTTCAGATGGACGAGCTTGATTTGACGTCTGCGGAAAGCAAGGCAACCTATGAGGAAATCAAGGATTATGTGTTGGAGCATACGGGATTGAAAGTCAGCAGTTTATATATCGCACAGGTAAAAGAAAAATGTGGAATTATTGAGAGGGTGAACTATAATCTGCCAAAATCAGAAAATTCCAGACAGCCGAAATGTCCGCCAGAGAAAGAAGCAGCTATAAGGGAAGCGTTGGAAAATTTTCGTATGATTTGATGTATCTTTAGAGATGGTGGGACAACATAGTACACAAGAGAATAAGAAACAAGTCAGTGTATAACAGGGTGTAACTTTATTTTTTGTGTTCATTATATAATAAATATTTTTGAAATGAGGGAAAAGATGCAAATACATGGTAAAAAAATTCTTGGATTTCCGTATGGAGATGTAGAAATTGGTCAACAGCTATGCGATTTTTATATTGCCGAAGGCAGTCATGAATTTATAATAGAAATTAACGATTATCCGATAGAGAAAGCCTTAGAGTTGCTATATAAAAATGAATCGGTATATAGAAATTATTTGTTTTGTATTGATGAACATGGAGAAGATTTTACACTTTATGATTGCTATATAATGCCGATGCAGATACCTGCTAAACAGATGAAAATTATATGGAATAAATGTGTATTAGGATGCCATATTGAAGATATACAAAGTGAAAAAATAAATTCAGCAGAGTATATTGTCCAGACCGATAATCAGAGGTATCCATTTCGTATGTTTGTAGGAAGAAATTCTTTTGATGTGCTTAATAGTACAGTTCATATTAGTACAGATTGGCATCAAGAAAGTGTTAAATTTGGTGGTGTGTCTATTTGTATCTCCTTAGAAGAGTCAGTAGCAATTACTGTTGTAGAAAAAATTATTTTAAGGCTTCTGGAAATATATTTTTTGCAAATAGGTTTCTTTCCAAAAGTTGAAAGTCGAAAAATGGTTTCAGAAAATCAAAATATATATTATTTTTTAGAGGATTTTGCTGCTTATGGAAAAACAACAAAGAAGAACATTAAGTTGGATTCTGCTTTGGATACGAAAGAAAATTTGAATTTTTCTGTTATTTATGATAAATGGTGGAAACTAAGAGAAAAAGAAGTCGTAACATTTAATTTGTTTTCATATCTAACAACGGAAAGTTCTCCTGTTAGGGAAGTGCCAATAGCAACTTGTATTCAATGTTTTGAAGGATATTTTCGTATTCATCATACAGAGGAATTGTTTAGATTTTCTAAAACTGCTAAAAAACAAATTAAAAAAGAAGTGTCGGAGTTATTGGATTCTTCAGAGAATTTGAAAAGAATTTGTGAAGAGAATGGTATAGAGTTAAAGGACATAAAGGAAAGTTTTAGTTTGATGTCTGGTCATATTAATGAATACAGTTTAAAAGATATATTACGATATGCTATCGAGAGATATGATGTAACGAAGCGGCTTTTTGAGTATGAGAGAATGAGTAAAATAAATGATGAGGTGACTATACTGGATTTATTTATTCAAAAAGCATCAGGACATAGAAATTGGCTATCACATTTGACGGAACAAAAGAAACGTTTTATAGGAAAGGAAATAGAGTTGGCAGATAAAAAATTGAGATTACTGTTCAGATTAACACTACTATATGATATAGGAAATGAAGTTACAGATATATCTTTAGATTCCATGATTAATAAATTTGATAAATGGTACGAGAGTAATATGCTCAAATAAGAAACAATAGATGTGTATGAGAGATGGAATTGAATAATTTTTTTGCGACATACTTGAGTATTCTGTGACTTCCTTGATATATTAAAGGCAAAAAAGGATGGTGGCATTTTTGAGAGAAAAGAAAGTCCATTTGTATGTTGATAACCAAGAACGGAGCATTTTATTACATAGCCTTGTGGAGCTGAAAAACCAACTCATAAAACAAGGCAGATATACGGACTACGTTGACGAACTGATATTTAAGGTCGTAAACGCACCCGTTAAGAGAATGAAAATTGAATATGTCTAAGGCACATCATTATGAAGCCGCTTATTCTTATTTATTGTTTAAGAGTAAGCGGCTTTTTTGCGTTCTGTCGTTCTCTGATATTGTTACATAGCCACCTTGACAAAGTGGCTAAATCTATGCGAAAGGAGGACGAACCTATGTCAAATTGCAAAGTAATCGCTCTGACGAACCAGAAAGGCGGTGTCGGAAAGACCACCACGGCGGTCAATCTGGGCGTAACTCTGGCACAGCAGGGTAAGAAAGTTCTGCTCATTGATGCCGATGCACAGGCAAATTTAACGATGTCGCTCGGTTACAGCCGACCAGACGATTTACCCAATACACTCTCAACCATTATGCAGGATATTATTGATGATAAATCCGTCGATGTTTCCAAAAGCATCCTGCACCATGACGAGGGAGTTGACCTGTTCCCATCCAACATTGAACTGTCGGGCTTGGAAGTAAGGCTCATCAATGCCATAAGCCGTGAAAGTGTGCTGAAAACCTGCATCAATGAGGTAAAAAAAAATTACGATACTGTCCTTATTGACTGTATGCCGAGCTTGGGGATGCTGACAATCAATGCACTTGCGGCGGCTGACAGCGTGGTTATCCCGACACAGCCCCACTATCTTTCTGCCAAAGGCTTAGAGCTGTTGCTTCGCTCTGTTTCTAAGGTCAAACGGCAAATCAATCCCCATCTGCGGATTGACGGTATTTTAATGACGATGGTAATGCCACGCACGAACATCTCTAAAGAGATTACCGCAACGGTAAAGAGTGCCTACGGGCAGAGGATTAAAGTTTTCGATGCCCAGATACCCCATTCCATCCGTGCGGTAGAAGCCACCGCAGAGGGAAAGAGCATTTTTGCCTACGACAAAGGCGGCAAGGTAG
>OFHB01000851.1_pt1 | contig 18788 bp, 27 predicted proteins | sample 1521881 | NCBI WGS metagenome assembly OFHB01 (sample SAMEA3504090, study PRJEB24116) | mouse gut metagenome | biome: mouse gut; feature: mouse-associated habitat; material: faeces | place: Denmark | collected 2011
TCCGAGGGCGGCAAGCAGGGCGTAGACCTCTTAATGACGGAAATCACGGCAGGCAGGGGTCCCGATATTATTGAACTGGGTACCTCAGGAGAAACCAGCCAGCTTTCCTACCGGCGGCTTGCGGAACAGGGATACTTGGAGGACCTATGGCCCTATATTGAAGAGGACCCAGGTCTGGGACGGGGAGAAAACGGGCTCTTAAAGGGGGTCCTGGAGGCCCCGCTGCAAGCGGCCAAGATCAACGGAGGGCTCTACGCCATCTTTGAAAAGGTCCAGCTCCATACGTTGGTAGGCGCAAAATCGGTGGTAGGCGACCACCCCGGCTGGACGCCGGAGGAACTGCTGAACATCTTCGCCGCTATGCCAGATGGTTCTGTGATTCTGGAGGATTACCATAATTGGAAGGATCCCTCTGTGAAGCAGCGCTTCTTTACCTCGCTTCTATACGGATTTTCGGATCTGTTCATAGACTGGGAGGAGGGGAAGTGCTTTTTTGATGGAGATAGATTCCGCTCCCTTCTGGAGCTTACCAGTTGTCTGCCGGACCAGCATGACTTGGAGCGGGTCTGCGCAAATCAGTTCGAGGCGCAGAGTGAGCATTTCAACCGGCTCAGGGATGGCGTAGTTATGCTGGAGGACACTGGGTTTGGGAACATGGTAGAGTGGAGAACTCGGTATGATTGGTTTTTCGGCGGGTCGTCTTATGTGGGGTATCCGGTGGATGATGGCAGCTCTGGCAGTTATTTTGAGCCTGTCGGCATCAAGCTGGCCATGTCCTCCACCTGTCGGGACAAGGAAGCGGCCTGGCTGTATATGAGGCAGATGTATAATTTGCCTGTTAATTATGAGATAAGGGGGTTCCATGTCGGTAAGACGTGGTATAGAACAGAATTACGAGCGGCTATGACGGACCTTTGTTATACCCGTATAGGCACAGAAATCGTTCAGTTCCCCCCTTTGACAAGGAAGGAACATGCGCGGATTCAAGAGCTTTGCGACAGCACGGCCCGCTCCTCCCTCCTGGTGGACCAGGAGCTGGTGGACCTCGTGATGGAGGCCGCCGGCCCCTACTTTGCCGGGGATAAAACCTTGGATGAGACGGTTCGGCTGATTCAGAGCCGGGCGGAGCTGTATGTCAATGAGAACAGGTAACCCCAGCGGCGCGGGGAACCCCTTGCGCTGCTGCTTTTTGCGTGGTAAAATAAGACATCAAACGACAGGAGGGATATTACTGTGAAGAAACGTGCGCTAAGTGTATTGGCGGCATGCATCCTGCTGTTTTCCGCCTGCTCCGCAGGCGGCCAGGAGCCGCCCCCGGACCCAGGCGTCACCACCCTGATCTATGCCCAACTCAGCGCAAATGGTGTGAACCAGAAAGCGCTGTACCAGTTTAATCGGGAACACAAGGGAGAAATGCAGATCGAGGTAAGGGACTACACCAAGCTTTCCGAGGGCGGCAAGCAGGGCGTAGACCTCTTAATGACGGAAATCACGGCAGGCACGATGTTTTAACGACAGAGAACTACAAACGGGTTAAAGAGCTATTTAACAGCACGACCCGGTCCTCCCTCCTTGTAGACCAAAAGCTGGTGGACCTTGTGACGGAAGCCGCCGGCCCCTACTTCGCCGGGGACAGGACCCTGGACGATACCCTCCGCCTGCTGGCCAACCGGGTAAGCCTGTACCTCAACGAGCAGAAGTAACGCCCCCCTACAGAAGGCCCCTCCCCCGCAGCCGGGGGAGGGGCCTTCCGCGCGGCCTACCGCCGCTCCCGCTTCCTGGCCAGGGCGATAATCGCCAGTACCAGGTTCTCCACCGCCATTCCGGCGGTGACGGCGAAGAATTACTTTGATCCTGATATTGAGATTGCCTATATGGGCTCCACTCAGGTCAAGAACTTTATGCGCTGCGAGGCGGCGGAATTGGCCCGACTGAAGGGAGAATACCGGCCTGCCGCGACCACGGCCATGCTGGTGGGCAGCTATGTGGATGCCCACTTCGAGGGGAGCCTCGATGTGTTTCAGGCCCAGCACCCGGAGTTGTTCAAGCGGGACGGGACGCTGAAGGCGGAATTCTCCCGCGCCAACGACATCATCAGCCGCATGGAAACGGACGAGCTGTACAGCCTCCTGATGTCTGGTCAGAAACAGGTTATTTGCACCGGCGAGATTGCCGGGGTGCCTTTCAAGGCCAAGATTGATAGTCTGCTGGACGGGGACACCTGTGCGGAAATCGTCCGGCGGTTCCCGGAGACGGCGCCGGTGATGGGGATGTGCGATGGGGCCATCGTGGATCAGAAAGTCATGAGGGATCTGGAGGACGTCTGGGACGGCACGGAGCGGGCCTACGTGCCCTTCTGGAGGGCCTGGGGGTATGACGTTCAAGGCGCCATCTACCAGGCCGTTGAGGGGCATTCGTGGCCCTTCCTGCTGGCTGTCGGCACCAAGGAGGATGAGCCGGGCCTGCAGGCGCTCCACATCCGGGATGAAATCCTGGCGCCTAAGCTGGCGGAGATTGAGGATGCTGTCCCCCGTTTCCAGGCCATCAAAGAGGGCCGGGAGGTGCCGCACCGCTGCGAGTGCTGCGCATACTGCCGCGCCACCAGAAAACTGACCAGGATCGCCGATGCGGAGGAACTGGGGGCTTCTTATGGGGATGCAGAGGATTGACCTTGCTGGTCAAGTCAAGAGCCTCGTGACGATCCAGGAGGTGGCGGAGCATTACGGCTTTCACCCAAATCGGGCCGGATACATATGCTGCCCATTCCACCACGAAAAGACTGCCAGCCTTAAACTCTACAGCGGCCAGCGCGGGTTCCATTGCTTTGGCTGCGGGGCCGGAGGCACGGTAATCGATTTTGTAATGAAGCTGTTTGATATCCCATTTCGCCAAGCGATTCTGCGTATCAATGCGGATTTTGCCTTGGGACTCACATGGGATAAACCTGACCCGGCGGTGCGGTCTGCTGTTCTGGAGGCCCGCCGCCGGGAGGCCCAGCGGAAAGAGAAGCTGGAACGGCTGGAGGAAAAACACCGGGAACTGGCTGCAGAGCACTGCTATTGGTGGGAAGTGCTGAAGTATTTCACACCTGTCAGGGATGGCGATTACGTGTACATCCATCCGCTCTACGCTGAAGCGGTAAAAAAACAGCCGTATTTGGAATACCTGCTGGATGAACTGGAAGAAGAAATTGCGGAGGTGAAAGCGGACCGTGGACGAAAAGGCACTACAACCGGGAAACACAGTACCGGCGGCCCCGGACAAACGGCCTGACTTTTCTCTGGCCGACTTCAAAGAGGGGCGGGTATTTGAATGGCTGACCGGCTTGCGATCCGGCTATCAACAGGCCATGGAGGAACAGGCACTCGCTGATCTGGCGAAGGAAGTAGGCTTTAAGGGCTTTGCCCGGTGCCTAAAAGAATATCGGAAAGAACTGAGAGCCATCTCCTTGTCTGTTGTCCGAGACGATGGAGTCTCCGAGTTTTTCGACCAGACCCTGGAATTGAATGTCGGGGAATGGACGGCGGACGAGAGCGGCATCTGGCGGTATGCCCAGGGCGGAGGGATTACATATGCCTGTACCCACCCGATCATGCCGGTGGAAAAGCTGGTGTCCATTGATACGGGAATGGTCAAGGTCAAACTGTGGTACCGGCGCAGCTACTCAGACCGCAGGCCATGGTCGGAGATCGTGGTCCCGATGAGCCGGATAGCCAAGGCTGCCGACATCGTGGCCCTGGCAGACTGCGGCATTTCGGTCACCAGCGGAGAACGGGCGCAGGCATTGGTGGACTTCCTCCGGGATGCCATCGACAAGAACCAGGATATCATCCCGGAAGTCAAAGCCGTGTCCCGCATGGGTTGGAACGAGGAAGGCTTTTCCCCCTACGTGGGGGACGTAGCCTTTGACAGCGCGGATAGTTTCCGCCCAATTTATAAAGCCATAAGCCAGGCCGGAAGCCTCGAAAATTGGCTTGTAGAGGCCCTGGACGCCCGCTCCTACAGTCTGACTGCCCGCATCGTACTGGCGGCATCCTTCGCCTCCGTCCTGGTGGAGCCGCTCGGGTGCCTTCCGTTTTTTGTCCACCTGTGGAGCATGGACAGCGGCACCGGCAAAACCGTGGCGCAGATGCTTGGGGCATCCGTATGGGCCAACCCCACCGCAGGCGGCGCCTATTTCCAGACCTTCAAGAGCACGTCTGTAGGCGTGGAACTGATGGCCGGATTCCTGCATTCGCTCCCCATGTTTCTGGACGAGCTGCAGCTTGCCAAGGATCGCCACGGTCGAGTCAATTTCAACGTGTACGAACTGGCAGCAGGCTCCGGGAAGCTGCGCGGCAACAAGTCCCTGGGGCTGGACTACACACCCAAGTGGGCCAACTGCTTCATTACCTCCGGGGAAACGCCGCTGGTGGGAGAAACCGATGGTGCCGGCGCAGTCAACCGTGTGGTAGACATCGAGTGCCGCTATGGAGAGGCTGTCATTCGGGATGGCCATCGAACTGCCAATGCCCTAAAACTCAACTACGGACACGCTGGAAAACTGTTCATCGGGCGTTTGTGCGAGGATGGCGCGATAGACAGGGCGCAAAAGCTCTACGAAAAAAACTATGCCGCCTGCACACAAAGTGACACGACCGAGAAGCAAGCGATGGCAGCGGCGTTGATAATTACTGCAGATCAGCTTGCCACAGAATGGATTTTTCACGATGACCGTGCTCTGACTCCCGCTGAACTGGGTGCGTTTCTGAAGGAAAAAAGTGAGGTCAGCACATCGGAACGCGGCTATGAGTATATGTGCGGCTGGGTGGCAACCCATGCAAACCAGTTCCGTGAAAGTGTGGAGCACGGGGAGCATTACGGTGTCATTGACGGGGACATGGCCGTTATCAACCGCACCGTCTGGAATAAGGCGTGTGAGGAGGCTGGTCTATCACCAAAAGCCCTACTTGGGCATTTGAAGTCAAAAGGACTGATTATCACTGGCAACAAGGGGTATACAAAAACGAAACGGATTGACGGCGTGTCCGTCCACTGCGTTTGGATGCGCCTGCTGTCAGATGATGAAGAACCAGAGGAATACGATGAACTCCCTCTGTGAGTGCGACTTTGCGCGACTTCGCTACAAGGAATGTCGCACGTGGAGAAGTCGGCAGTTTCAAAGGTTTGCGGCACTTAGTGCGACTTGTGCGACTGTGCGACTTTCCCCCACATAAACCTTACGTGCGGAAAGAAAAAAGTTGTTTCCGTTGAAAGGAAAGTTCCCTCGCGCATAGGAAAAATGGGGGGATTTTGGTGGCACGGTCGCACAAAGCGGCTGAACCCTTTGCGACACAGCGGTTTTGCAATGTGCGACTTTGGTGCAAATTCAAAAATGAAGGTGGCACGGTCGCACCAAAAGGAGAATCGAGATGAATTTAAGACCATACCAGCAAGATTGCATTTCAACCATTGAGGCCCAGCCTCCTGGCTCCTACTTGGTGCAGATGGCGACCGGGCTGGGGAAGTGCTTCGCTCCAGGAACGGAAATTCTCATGTTTGACGGAACTATCAGGCGTGTGGAAGATATCCGGGAAGGGGAGCAAGTCATGGGTGCGGACAGCACCCCACGGACTGTCGTTGGATTGGCGCATGGAGAGGAGCCCATGTACCGGATCACGCCCACAAAAGGCGAACCCTACATAGTGAACGAAAGTCACATTTTAAGCCTGAAAATCACTGGATTGAATGGAAAAAATGTAACGGACAGTCTTGGAAGGAAATTTTCGGGGCACGATATCTGTAACATTTCCGTGCAGGATTATTTGAAATCTTCAAAGACGTTCAAGCACTGCGCAAAAGGGTGGAGGGTGGCAGTTGATTATCCAGAGAGGCCCGTTACGATCCCGCCGTATATCCTCGGTATTTGGCTGGGAGATGGGGCCTCAAGGGGTACATCCGTCACAACGATGGAGCCAGAAATCGTTCATGAGATGCAACGATACGCCGCCAAGAACAAAATGCGTGTCTGCGTCTGCGATTCGTCGAACACAGGGAGGGCAACGACGTATTCCTTCATTGGGAAAGGCCGAGAGCACGGATGCAATACTTTTCGGAACGAATTAAAGTCCATGGGGCTTTTTCAAAACAAGCACATTCCGAGCGATTACCTGCTCAATGACCGAAAGAACCGGATGGAGCTACTGGCTGGTTTGCTGGATACAGATGGTTTCCTGGTGGATGAGACGGTTTTTGAAATTACAACTTGCCAAAAAATTCTTGAAAAGAATATTTTGACTCTTGCTCGAAGCCTTGGGTTTGCCGCTTATAGTGCGCCGAAGGCTGTAAACGGGGAAACGTATTACCGAATTGATATTTCCGGCGATACCTCGGAAATCCCGACCAGAGTGCCCAGGCGGCAGGCGAACCCCCGCAGCCAGAAGAAGAATGTGCTGGTAACCGGCATAAAGGTCGAGCCTGTCGGCCTGGGAGAATACTATGGTTTCGAGCTTCAGGGAAAAGACCGGCTGTTCCTGCTGGCGGATTTCACCGTAGTACACAATACCGTTACCTTCGCCAACCTGCCCCGGCACGGGGAGCGGATGTTGATCCTGTCCCACCGGGAGGAACTGGTGGAGCAGCCCCGGAAATACTTTGACTGCACCTACGGTGTGGAGCGGGCAGGGAACCATGCCAACGGCGAGGAGGTGGTCAGCGCGTCGGTGCAGAGCCTTGTGCGGAGACTGGAGCGGTTCAGCCCGCATGACTTCGGCCTGATTATCTGCGACGAGGCCCACCACGCTGCCGCCAATACCTACCGAAAGATTTTTGAATACTTCCAGCCTCTGAAGCTGGTCGGCTTCACGGCCACACCCAACCGTGGTGACAAAATCCGGCTGAGCGACGTGTTCCAGAAAATCATCTTCCAGCGGGATCTTCGCTGGGGGATACAGAACAAATACCTGTGCGACATCCTGTGCAAGCGCGTGGACATCGGCTACGACCTGCGGGCCGTCCACACCCGCAACGGCGACTATGCCCCCGGAGAACTGGACGAGGCCATGGAGGGCACAGCGGACGCCATTGCGCAGACCTACCGGGAACACGCCGCCGGCGCCACGCTGATCTTCGCAGTCAGCGTACACCAAGCCGAGGAAATCGCCGGACGCATCAAGGGGGCTGTGGTGGTGACGGGAGAGACCAAGGACCGCGCCGCCATCATCGAAGCCTTTACCGCCGGGGAGATTCCCTGCATCGTCAACTGCATGGTGTTCACCGAAGGGACGGACATTCCCAGGGTGGAGACGGTCATCGTGGCCCGGCCCACTCAGTCGGAGAGCCTGTACGCCCAGATGGTGGGCCGCGGCCTGCGGCTATACCCCGGCAAGGAGCAGCTGGTTCTGATCGACTGCGTGGGCATTACCGGGAAGGCGTCCCTTTGTACGGCACCGAGCCTGCTGGGGCTGGACCTGAGCAATATCCCGGCACGGAAGGCCACGGAGATACAAGGGGACCTGTTCGACCTGCCCCTGAAGATCGCCGCCGCTGGCGACTGCCCGGAGAGCTGGATCAGGAACGTGGAGATCGTCGACCTCTGGGCCCAGGAGCAGAAGTACAACACCCACGACATCAACTTCTTCAAAATGCCGGATGGTGAAATGGTGGTATCCTTGGCAGAAGGCAAGAACCTGACGATCCCCTGTCCGAACTCCCTCGGCCTTGTGCATATGTCGGATGGGTCCCAAGTCGGGATGCAGGAGGCCATTGACCGGGTGTACATGGAGCTTCTGAGGGACTATACGGATTGCCGCCAGTTGTGGGACCTGGAATCGGTCAGGCGGTGGGGCAAGGCTCCGGCCACGGACAAACAGGTCGCCATCATCCAGAGACGGTGTAAAGGCTTCGACACCGCTGGTCTGAGCAAGGGTGACGCCAGCCAGATTCTGAACCGGCTGTTTAACGCACCGAAAAAGAAAGGGCGGCAGAGCGCGTGAAGCGGAGGTGACAAAACATGGCACGGAATAAATATCCTGGTCGCTGCTATTGCTGCGGAGAATGGATAGAACCTGGCTACGGCCACTTTGAGAAGGTCCGCAATCCAGTACCGGGGGAACCCAAGTGGCGTATCAAATGCGTCAAGTGCGCCAGCGGACGAGTGCTGACGGATAAAGACCCCGGTGTAATTTGGGCGCAAAAGGCTGTAAAGGAGGCGAGAACATGACGGAGGCCCAGCACCAAGCGATGGTCATGAAGTGGTCTCAGCAGCCAGAAATCCGCTCCAGGTGGCCGGAGTTGGCCTTGCTCTACCACATCCCCAACGGCGGTACACGGGACGCTATAGAGGGCCGCCACCTGAAACAGCAGGGCGTCAAGCGAGGCGTTCCTGACCTGTGCCTGCCGGTTGCGCGGGAGAACTACCACGCCCTGTACATTGAGCTCAAAACCGATACCGGTCGGGCCACAACGGAGCAGAAATGGTGGGGCGAACATCTCAAATGCCAAGGGAATATGTGGCAGGTCTGTCACGGCTGGGAGGCGGCAGTGACTATGCTGGAATGGTATCTCTCCCTTTCTGATGAGGTGGTGACATGAGCACCCCGGATTACAGCTATGCCTTCCCCTGGGAACGAGAGGCAATGCAGGGGGCTGAGATGCCGGACGGGTTGTCCATGTATGACCAGATGGCTTACATATCCCTGCGGACGCTCTATCACGATTACCACGAAAAGCGGATGGATAGGGCAACGGCGTCAGCGGAAAAGCGCCGTATCTTCGGAGCCTGGGACAGGGCAAAGCGTACAGCAGAGTTTGAGCGCAAGCTGGCGTTCTTCCATGCGCGGCTCTACAAAGACACCGAGATGGCCAAAACAGCGGTTAGGAAAGACCCCAGCCCGGAAAATGCAATCAGGCTTTGCAACGTGCTGGATGGGCTGGAGAAGTACAGGCCAGAGGAAACCGCACATAGTTAAAGTCAATTCCCAAACGTTTGTGAATTTGGAGGTTTTACAAAATGACAGCGAAAGAATTAGCTGAGATGCTCGACCGCCGGGAGGTCGGCGAGGAGATTGAATGGGGAGAGGAGCAGGACATAAAGGACGCCGGCCTGGTCGTGGTCTACGGCTATTCCGACGATAATGTGGAGTTCTGCGGAGCAATCAACGATGAGGTCGGCTCCTATAATGGCGGCACCGTCTACCTCACCAAGAATGGCATCCTTGATGGGCCTGCCTGCTCCTGCGCTGAGGACTGCGAGTGCCCCTACTTCGCCAAGGAGCGTGAGAAGGCCAGGACCATCCAGGCTGTATGGCACGATGAGGGCGGCCCCTGCTGGACGTTCGAGACCGACATCCCCCACGAGACGTTCACCATCATGGAGGACGGCGCACCGTGGTGCATCGGGATCGTGTTCAGCATGGCGGATCTGGAGGACAAGGAGCCGTTATGAAGATTCTGGATATAGTAAAGTTCAACAGCGGAGTGGCGTTTGTCGTTGATAAAATGCCCGTCTTGACATACGAGAAGATGGTCGCTCCAACCTCAGCCTGCGAAGGCGAGTACGAAAAATTTGTATTTGCGGGGAGGGAGTTTCTGATTGGATCTGACGAAAGCGGTGTGTTCTACGATGTCCTGTATCACAGGAAAGAAAGCGGGCCCAAAGCGTTCGGCGGTCACGTGTTTTCGCACCCGCTGAAAGATGGCGGAACATTTACGACAGACGGCTGGTGGTGGGACGGAGGTTCAACCGTGGCGGCGAGGATGCTCGGAATTGAGATGGGCAGAGTAACAATTCAAGACCGCACATCTCTCGAAAAATGTTTCGTTTTCACTGCACAGTACATGGATGTGAAGATGTTCGATGAGCGGTTGTATCGTCCGTTTTTGGAAGAACGCGGGAAAATTGAGCCACGGGATTACCATGAGTTTGAGTGCGAACTGAGATTTACGAAAAGACAGGAGAGGTCATTGTGAGTTTTTCTAAGCGGCCAGGCCGGAGGGAAGCGTCGTGAAATACTGCTGCAATGAATGCAAAAACAAGGACTGCCCAGTTAACTACAAAAACGCGCCCAAGGGAGCGCCGATTCAGCTCGCCGCCCTTTGCGGCTCGAAACAATGCATGGGGTACAAAAGGCCATGAAGATTCTCTCCTTCGGAGCTGGTATGCAATCCACGGCGCTGGCGCTGATGGCCTGCGAGAACGCCAACATGAATAAGCCAGTGCTGCACGGTTCGGTCCCAATCTATGATGCGGTCATCTTCTGCGACCTTGGCCTGGAGCCGCCGTGGGTGGCGCGGCAAGTGGAATTCACCCGCTGCGCCTGTGAGCGGGCTGGAATTCCGTTTTATGTTCTGGATACGCCGCTGTACAAGGACTTTATGACTAACTTCGGCCAGCGGCGCACAATCAGCGTCCCTTGGTGGACGCTGAAGGAGGATGGGCATAAATCCAAAATGCCCCGGAACTGCACCATCGACTACAAGATCGAGGCCATTTCAAAGTTCGTCCGTTGGGAGCTGCTGGGGTACCGAAAGGGTCAGCGTCTCCGGCCAGAGGATGTCAAGGCCCACGAGATGCACATGGGCTTCAGTGCGGAAGAAAAGCAGCGTTGCAAAGAGAACCCAAACCGCCTCTTTGTAAACCGTTTCCCCCTGGTCGAGATGGGTCTGACGCGGGCGGACAATTACAAGTACATCCTGGAGGAATGGGGCTTGGACACAAAGGCCAGTGCCTGCGCGTTCTGCCCCTTCCACCGCAACTATTTTTTCCAGTACATCAAAGAACACGAACCGAAGACCTATGCTGCAGTAATAGGCGTGGACAATTTGCTCCGGGATAAGAACCCGAAGCCGCCCATGGATTCTGACCTGTTCATTTCCAGGAGCCGGAAGCGAATCGCAGATCTGACCCTGAAAGATTGCGCCGACGCTGAGTGCTTTGAATACTGCGGACGTCAGGTCTGGAACGGTTTTTGAGGAGGAATCATCATGAGTTTTTCAATCGAACTGCCCCAAACCTACACATTTTCCCTTTGCATCGACCAGGGAGGCCACACCATTGTTGACACAACGGTCGAAGTGCCGGACACCAGAGAGGGAATTGCCAGAGCAAAGAGAACCGTCCAGCGCCTGATGAACGAGTACGCCCCGACTCCCAAGGCGCCGGAGCCGGCGGGACTGAACCCGGAGAGCCAGCCCCCCGCCGACCTGTTGCCGGCAGCGGAGACTGCACCCACCCCGCCCCCGGAGAAAAAGCCGGAAGGGGCGCGGGGGCTGCTCCGTCTCCACTGCCCGGAGTGCGGGAACACCTTCGGGACATTCCTGCGGGAGTACCAAACGGAGATAGCGTGTAAGTGCGGCCATCACATCGACCTCACCGCCCCGCTGGCCCTGTATCGCTTCACCTGCCCATACTGCCAGCACGAAGGCTGGGGCAAGACCAACCTGGAGGACCCGGAGATCACGGTTCGGTGTAAATGCGGAGAGGATGTTACCCTGGAATGGACACCCTCGGAAAAAGAGTATCAGAACTGAAGGGGGACACACACATTGACATGGAATATGGCAATCAGAAGGTCAACCTGTTCCGCTGCCCCTTCTGCGGTAGCACCCCTGCCGACTGGAACCAGCGCGACTGGAACCAGGTGCCAGATGGAGGCGGGAAGGATGCTTAAGAAATACATCGATAGCCGCGGCTGGAAGTACCAGGTCATGCCCGGCCTCGGCGAGAACACCTTCAAGGCCCGGTACCAGCGGCCGGAGAAAAATGGCGATATTGGCTGGAAGGGGCTGGCCGCCGTCCCGTGGCGCGGAAGCCGTGAGGAAGCCCAGACCGACCTTGACCATCTGGCCGAGAAGAAAGGGTGGGTGGAATGGAACGACTGACCGTTAAATGCGATGATGGACATTGGGGACTGAGCCTCACAATTTATGATAAGGCCATCCCTTCTCGAATACTTGAAAAGCTTCCGATTGCGATTGACCGCCTCGCCGCCTACGAGGACACCGGCCTGACGCCGGAAGAAATCATGGGGTTGTGCAGGATGGATCGCCGGGCGAAGATGGCGGAACTGCTGCGGATGGAAGAGAACAAACCGCTGACCCCTGATGATCTGCCGAAGATGGACGGGACGCCGGTGTGGATCACCAAAATGGATGGGGGCGGTGGTGTGTGGATGCTGGTTGACGCAGAATATGAGCTTTGCCGAGAGGCTCACGGCGAAATGGCGGTGTTTGAGAACTGCGGCAAGACGTGGCTGGCATATCGCTACAAGCTGGAGGATGAGAAAAAATGACCACGTTATACGATATTACTAACTGGCTCAAGCTGGGGTTTAATAAAACGGAGTATCCTCTCATCGGCACTGTAGATGCCGCCCCCCAAATCGGGAGAGTGCTGGATGTCGCTGGCCAGCAGTTCGAGGTTGGCGTCCTGAACCCCAAGGAAGGGTATGCTGGCGTTCGCCCTCTCGCCACCAAACTGAACACCTCCCCGGAGTTGAGGGAGCTTGAGGCGAATATTATCTGCCCCTACTGCGGGAACATTGACCGGGATTCCTTTGAGCGCAGCGATGAGGATACGACGGAGTGTATGAGGTGCGGTGGGATCATCCACTATCAGCGCATTGTCACCATCGAGTACACAACCGTGCCCGTGAAGCCACCTAAGCTGATCCGGGCGCATTGGGTGAAGGACACCTGATAAATCGCCACGCTGGCGGGGCTGTTGGCGGCACTGATGGCCCAGGTGATGCGGCTGAGGAAGTGGCCCCACCCCAGCCGCAAAAGCCAACACAGGACGCCTGTGGGGGCCGCCAGAGGAAAGAGACAAAACAGTTCAAGGAGATATTTGCGGCCATGACAATTAAGGATTTCAAAGTCGGCCAGACTGCCTACATACTCGAGGACAGGTACCAGGGCGCTTTTGGCACCGCAACAGAGGTCGAGGTCACCAAGGTCGGCAGGCGGTATGTCACCGTCAGAGACATGGGGCGGGAGGCCCGGTTCTATGAGCCAGCCAACAGCACCACTCACTTGGTCGAGGACAGGGACTACGGAGCGAAGCGCCTCCTGTTCTCGACAACCGGGGCCGTGGCCGAGCACAAGGAACTGATCGACCTGCAGGGCTGGGTGCAGGAGGCCACAAATTGGATGAAGGTCAAGCACTACACCCTCGCCCAGCTCCGGGAGGTAAAAAAGATTCTGGAAGGAGGCGAGGACACGTGAAGGCGTTGACTGTGTGGCAGCCCTGGGCGTCTCTGCTGGTGTCCGGCCGGAAGCGGTATGAGACCCGTAGCTGGGCTACCTCCTATCGCGGCCCCATCGCTATCCATGCAGCTAAGCGGCCGGTGCGTCAGACTATCGACGCACTGGTCGCTGACCGCGGGGACGGGTGGCTCACGCTGGACTATTTCGATAGCCTGTTCCTGCTGCCTGGGGAACTGAACCATCTGCCTACCGGGGCTATCGTGGGAACGGCACTCCTGACCCGCTGCAATCTCATCACGGAGGAATTCGTGGCGAAGCTCACGCCCATGGAGCGCGCCCTGGGGGACTTCACCCTGGGGAGGTATGCCTGGGAGCTTCACGGGAGGGTACCCGTTGATCCGCCGGTACCGGCGAAGGGAATGCAGGGGCTTTGGGAATGGAGGGGCAGCCTATGAAACCGCAATGTCCTTATTGCGCCCACGATATGACGCTGCTGACCCTATCGCCCCAGTTTCCGTCTGATCTGACACATCGGTACATCTGCCCCCACTGTGGTGCGGAGGCCCCCAAAGGAGCCGGCGAGATGGATGCATATCATAAGGCAACGATGAACCAAAAATCATGGAGGGAATGACAATGATAAAAAAAGGAACGCTCGTAAGAGTAAATCCAGGCTTTTGTTTGGCACGGTGGAGCGGGTTTGCCATCAGGCACCCTGGTATGCGCTCCGATGGGCATATGGCGCACATCCGAAGCCCGAACGCATCTATCGTGTCATTGGGATACATGGCAAACGGAGCCGCCCGGTGGTGGTCATCAGAGACACCACGTGCAAAACAGAGAAGTACAACCCGATCTTCTTCATGGAAATCGAAGGCGTCAAGCCGGAGAAGCGAGGAGGGGAAAAGCTATGCTGATCATGAGCCAAAACAAGAAATGCCTGCTCAACATGGAGCAGGTTGGAACCGTGTTTCTGTCATCCCTTTATGGGGACCACAAGGAGGGAAAACCTGTCAAGGTGCTGGCCTCCTTCCCTCTGGCCGAGGATGTCACCGAGAGCCTGGGGGAGTATGAGAGCGAGGCCAGGGCCATGGAGGTGCTGGAGGAAATCGTCCAGGAATACGGAATGTATTTCAGAACCGAGGGGAGTGCCCACAAAGCCGCATTTGCTTTTGCCCGCCCGAAGGTCTACCGGATGCCGGAGAAGTGAGGGAGGAGTGAACATGAGCAAAGCAGCATGGACGGCATGGGCCGTCAAAAACAGCATCGTGGTGATATGTTTCGCCGCCCTGGCGGTTCACTTCAACCATTGGTGGATTTCCCTTTTCGCTATCCTGCTGACTTCATCGTTAGCGCCGAAGTGGATTCCGCGCCGCATCTGCGACGGTTGCGGAAAGTCTATCTACGCAGAGGACTTGGATATAGATGGGGCTATGCAACGGGCTGGTTGGGTCCGCAGGAAGAATGGCGACAAGTGGGAGGACTACTGCCCAGACTGCCAGAGAGGCGAGGGCCGTGTATAAGCAGAAGCATCCGTACATTGCCCAGGTGTTCTATATTCTGAAGAACCGGGCCACCAAGTACAAGGGTCTCCTTCGGGGGCTTTTGAATAAACGATGAAAGGAAAGAAAAACCATGAAACAGTACATCGGAACCAAAATCATCGAGGCGGAGCCCGCCACCCTCTATGAGCTGAAGGAGGGCGGCCACTTCCTGAAGAAGGCCAGCGAGGAGTGGACTGAGGAGAACGCCCGCGTTCCCGATCTGGCCAGCTCCACGCGGGAGGGCTACGCCGTCCGCTACGCCGACGGCTACGAGAGCTGGTCTCCCAAGGACGTCTTCGAGCGGGCCTACCTCCCCATCGAGGTGAACGCGGATCTGAAGCCCGACCAGCCCAGCATCAGCCAGAAGATGGTGGACGACTTCATCGCCGAGGTTCACGTCACCACCCTGGGGGAGAAAACCACCGTCGTCCGGGCCGTCCTGGTGAACGGCTTTGAGCTCGTGGACGCCTCCTCCTGCGTCAGCCCTGAGAACTACAGCGAGGAACTGGGCAAAAAGATCTGCCTGGAGCGCATCAAGAACAAGGTCTGGATGCTGCTCGGCTTCCTCCTTCAGACTGGTGTGTCCGGGGTGAAGAAGTGAGCGATACAGCAAGGGCTGGTGGGCATATTGCCGTGAGCCGGAGGAGGGATCATTTTGAAAGAACAGCAGTTTGACTTTCTTGAAAAGTGGAGCCGCGAAGAAAGCCTGAGATTTCTGGAGGCTTTGAAACGGAAGAAAATTGAGTTCTGCAAAGAGTATGGCCTCCCGGTTCCTGCGTTTGACAAAGAGGAGGATTTCTTTGTAACCTCCGAGATGATTGCGTGGGCCCAGGGGGAAGAAAAGCCTGATATGATGGCTCCGTGTCCCTTCTGTGGCGGTCCTGCAAAATGGGGACGTGAGAAACGGGAGGATGCTGTGTTTATCTACTGCGAAAGCTGCGGGTGCAGCACGAAAAGCGTCCCGAGGTACATAAAAGACGGGAACGGCATCAAAAACCAGCCGCATGAACTGATTGCAAGAAGGCTCTGGAATGCGAGGTGTCAGAGATGAACAGATGGCGGGACAGACAGCTTTTGGAGGCGGTTCAGATGTTCCTCGCTGCATTCGCGGTCATTGGTGTCCTATGGGCTGTGCTGGAGCGGCTGATTTATGGGGAGGTTCAGCCCAGGATTGTAGATGACCTGATTTCCCTTGCCTGGTCCGGCACGGCTTGGTGCGCTTACTACTTGGGCCGGGAACATGAGAGACGAACACCAAGATCATAGGCCAAAATCCCAAACGTCTGGGATTTTGAAGCAATACATAACACGGAGGGGCTGGTGGCATGACGCTGCAGGAACTATCGAAATACTACAAGCTACACGAGCGGTTGGAGCGGAACCGGGAAATGCTCTCCTCCCTGTACGCAGCGGCAGGGCCGGGGGCGCAGGTGATCACGGGGATGCCCCATGCGCCAGGGGTGTCGGACAAGGTGGGCGATCTGGCCGCAGAACTCTGGGACCTGCAAAGTAAAATCGAGTATCTCGAACAGAGGTGCGCCGAGGAAAAGAAAAAGCTGGAGAAGTACATCGGCGGCATCAAGGATGACCAAACGCGCATGATATTCCGCCTGCGGTTCATCCACTGCATGACCTGGCCCCAGGTGGCCGAAACCATCGGCGGCCGGAACACAGCCAACAGCGTCAAGCTGATCTGCCATCGGTACTTGAAGCCCAAAAGTTGAAACGGCGTGAAACGGTGTGAAACTTGACGAAACGCCCCGCTCTGTGTTATGGTAGGCTTGCGAAAATCCTAAATCAGCCAGGCGGTCCTCCTCCGGGAGGGCCGCCATCCTTTTTGAAGGGAGGTTTTTGGCTCCGCGCTTTCTCTCCTTTGCGCGTGGTCTTGCATCGGGTACGGCGACCGCCAGCGTCGTTACAGCGGTGACAGACGACAAAAGGAGGTCTTCGCAATGGAAATTGTGAAGATGAAATTATCGGAACTGAATCCGGCGGAGTACAACCCCCGGAAAGCTCTCAAGCCGGGAGATCCGGCCTACGAGAAGCTGAAGGCGTCCATCCTCTCCTTTGGGAACGTGGAGCCCATCGTGTGGAACCGCAGCACGGGAAACGTGGTCGGCGGCCACCAGCGGCTCCGCGTCCTGCTGGACTTGGGTGTGACGGAGAGCGAGGTCAGCGTGGTCGAACTGTCCGAGGTGGACGAAAGGCGGCTGAACATCGCTCTCAACAAAATCACTGGCGAATGGGATGATGATAAGCTGACGTCCTTGCTGGCCGAGCTCACTGCCGGCGGCGCGGACGTGTACCCCACGGGCTTTGACGAGCAGGAGCTTTCCTCCATGTTCGCCGACCTCACCAAGGCGGCTGCACACGATGATGACTTCGACCTCACCGCCGCCCTGGAAAAAGCCTCCTTCGTGAAGCGGGGCGACGTCTGGACAGTGGGCAGACACCGCCTCATGTGCGGCGACGCCACCTCTGCCGAGGACGTGGCCACGCTGATGGACGGGAAGAAGGCCAACCTCATCCTGACCGATCCCCCCTATGGCGTCTCCTTCAAGTCCTCGGATGGGCTGACCATCCAGAACGACTCCATCAAGGGGGATGACTTTTACCGTTTCCTCCTCCAGTCCCTCACGAACATGGTCGCCCACCTGGAACCGGGAGGGGCGGCCTATGTTTTTCATGCGGACACGGAGGGTCTCAATTTCCGCCGGGCGTTCATTGACGCTGGCCTGCACCTGGCCGGGGTGTGTATCTGGGTAAAGAATTCCCTGGTGCTGGGCCGATCGGATTATCAGTGGCAGCATGAGCCTGTGCTGTATGGTTTCCTTCAGAACGGGCCGCACCGCTGGTATGCTGACCGTAAGCAGACCACCATCTGGAACTACGACAAGCCCAAGCGGAACGAGAACCACCCAACGTCAAAGCCATTGGACTTACTCGGCTATCCTATCTGCAATTCCTCCCAGGAGAACTCCATCGTGCTGGACACGTTCGGCGGCTCCGGCTCCACCCTCATGGCGTGTGAGCAGCTGGGGCGGATCTGCTGCACGATGGAACTGGACGAGAAGTACGCTTCCGTCATCCTCCGCCGCTATGCGGAGGGCACCGGGGGCGGCGGAGACATTCATGTCCTTCGCAACAGCGAGACGATCCCCTACGCTGACCTTGTGAAAGAGGTCGGGGCCGATGGATAGGCTGAAGCTGGGGAGTCTGTTTGATGGCTCCGGGGGCTTCCCTCTGGGCGGCCTGCTCTGCGGAGTCGAGCCTGTCTGGGCCTCGGAGATTGAGCCGTTCCCCGTCCGGGTGACTACTCGGCGGCTGCCGGGGATGAAGCACCTGGGCGATGTATCCGCTATCAACGGCGCAGAGATCGAGCCGGTGGACATCATCACCTTCGGCTCACCCTGTACCGATATGAGCATTGCCGGCAAGCGGGCTGGCCTGGAGGGCGCGCAGTCCTCCCTTTTTTATCAGGCCATCCGCATCATCAAGGAAATGAGGTGTGCGACCAATGGAAGATACCCGCGCTGGGTGTGCTGGGAGAACGTCGTCGGGGCCTTTAGTTCAAACCAGGGCTTCGACTTCAAGGCGGTCCTCGATGCGGTCATCGGCATCGTTGAGCCGGGGGCCTCGGTGCCTATGCCTGAGAAAAACCGATGGCCCTACGCCGACTGCTACATGGGAGACCGATGGAGCGTTGCGTACCGCACTTTCGACGCACAATATTGGGGAGTCCCCCAGCGAAGACGCCGCTGCTACCTTGTCGGAGATCTTGCAGGCCGATGCGCCGGACGAGTATTGTTTGAGTCCGAGGGCCTGTCGGGGTATTCTGCGGCGAGCTTCCGCGCGTGGCAAAGAGCTGCCCGTTATCCTTCGGCAGGCGCTGGAGCGGCAGGCCGGATCTGTCTGAACGATCAGGGCGGGGGCCGCATGGATGTGTCCGAAGAAGTGGCCAGCACCCTCCGGGCGGAGAGCCACGGCCACCCGCCCTGCGTGATGGCTGCGGGCTTCTGCACGGAGCACTCCGCCGCCAGCCGCTCCATCAGGGCGTAGGCC
>OFHB01000853.1_pt1 | contig 18737 bp, 18 predicted proteins | sample 1521881 | NCBI WGS metagenome assembly OFHB01 (sample SAMEA3504090, study PRJEB24116) | mouse gut metagenome | biome: mouse gut; feature: mouse-associated habitat; material: faeces | place: Denmark | collected 2011
GATGAACCTTTATGCAGGTGGAATCCAAACTTATCACATTTACTTGGATTTGAATGATTCCCAGTTGCTGCAACCGCAGAAATACTCGTTCCAAAACGCCTTTTTTCGCCCAGCGGTTTATCCGAACATAGATCACATGCCAATCTCCGTATTCTTTGGGCAAGCTCCTCCATTTGCACCCATTTTCCACTACGTATAGCACTGCATTCAATACGTCCAGGTTGCTGATTCTGGCTGGTTTCCGCTGTTTGGGAAAGCACTCTTTGATTTGCTCGTATTGCTCTTTCTTTATTTCCATTCTTTGATTATATCACAATCCCACTTATGTGAACACTACCTAGCTGTTCCCGGAACAGCTGGAGGATTGCATTTTCGTAGTGGGATTCGGTAAAAGACATAAAAATCCCTCCGTTTTCATTCTGTTAGTAAAAACGATTTTGTACACGCCTACCCTTCCAGCATAGCCGCGACCGCTTCCTCCGCCGTATCAAAAGGGCCGTTCAGATTTTGGCGGTTCCTGCTGTCGCGGATCGCCTCCTGGAGCGAGGGCGTAGGCGTCCTGCGCCGTACAGAGAAGGGGATACCTTCATTTTCTACTGCGGCATTCAAGAAAATGCGGACCGCAGTTGAGGTATCCAGTCCCAAACTGGAAAAAAGGGTGTCCGCCGCCTGCTTGAGAGAATCATCCACGCGAATTTGTAAGGTTGCCATATTGCGCCTCCATTGAATTTGTATTGCTATTATAGTGCATTTGCATTGAAATATCAATAGGGATTTGCGGTAAGGATGTTTGGAGCGGCTGGAGGGCGGCAAAGCCGATGAAATAAGGCCGACATGGATAGACCTCTGTGCTCATTCTTTTGGAGCAACAAAACCTATACGCTGCTTAGGTTTTTCATCAACTTTGTCCAGCGATGTAAGTAAAAAGTTTAATTGATTCATATGTTGAATCAATGTGGACATTTTCCCATTAACATATCCCTTAAAAATCAGAAGAACCGGCTTTTCATAAGTAATCTCAACCACTTGCATAATAGCAGCTTGACCAAAATTAGTCATCATAATTCCAACTTCATGTTCGGAATCAAGAGCTTTTTCATATTCTTGTATATACTTTTTTAAAAAAGCAAATTGTTCATCCACAAACATATGCCGTAAAGGAGAATCAACTTTTAGGGTCTCAAGTTTTGGGAATTTTGCAACGGGAGTTGTGGGCAGAAAATTATTTGGTGCCATTTTTTAATCTCCTCTAAAATCATTTTGACCTACAATTGGATATCGGATACTTCAATCTCGCCCGCCATAAGTTTCGGCAAAAGCGTATTTTTTAGCGTATTCAAAATTGTATTTTGCTCTTCGTTTAGCCGGATTTGCGAAAATAACGGTTCAATTTGACCATTAAAAGATAAAATCCTATCTTCGGGTGGAATAGTCACTTGAATTGACCGCAAATTCGCCTGACTGATTTTTGGCTGAACTGCACCAGTCACTATTGATTTTACAGGTGTTTGCCTAAAAAGCAAATACAAACTTTCAATGTTAAACCCCTGTTTCCCCGTAAGTATATGAGCGTGATTATTTACCCAAAATTTACCCCACACATATTGTAAGACTGGATAGCCAGCGGCATCAACTACAGTCCCATCTTCTCCCAGTAGGAGATATTTCCCATCGAAGATGTAGTCGTCTACATAATCCATAAGCGAGGCCGCTCCATAATATGGATATGTTTTACTTTTCATTTGTTCCCGCACTGTACCAGAAAGGGGGATACGTTTTGCATCGTGAAGTTCTACAATTTCTCCAACAGTTCCGACACGCCAGCCATCAGGTAAAGCGTCGGTCACTGTATATGGAAACATCTGCTGAAAAATCGCCTGTGCCTGCCGCTCCAAATTCTCGTTTATCTTCTGGTTCAGTTCGATTTTATCTAATATAGGATATAGGACAGAACAAATTTGCTTTTGCACAGAAAGAGGTGGAAGAGCTATTTGGAATTTATTAAGCGTTTCAATAGTCAATGCCTTTTGTGTTGAACCTATACATTTAGCATCAATTTGACGTTGAGCATCTGGAGAGTTCAACCATAGATAAAGGTATTTGCTTAATACCCTATCCCCACTTCTTAACCATGTAAGATTTCCATCTTTGAAATAAAAATCCGTTTCATCCACTAACCATGAAACACCAAGTGTTCCAACTGAAGTCAAAAGTATATCTCCAATTTGGGGAGCACCAAACTTTTTTTGTATTTCATAAAATCTTTCCGGACTTATAAATAGCTCTGTAGAAACATGATTGCCCTTATGTTTCTCTATTATCTCTTTACCTCGATAAAAAGGAATACCCGATGATGTATATTCTTTTGCAAAAATTCTCTTGCTGGAGGTAATATTGCAGATAGAACCAAGAGGCACATGTTCCCATTTTTCTCTTACTTGCAATTCAGATTCCATACCCAATTGCCCCCAACCGCTTCCTGATCTCCCCTTCCAACTCATGGGACTTTGCAAACAGCTCCGACAATTCCGCCGTCAGCCGCCCCATCTTCTCCTCAAAGGGCTCTCCATCCTCTTCCTGCTCCTCGATCCCCACATACCGCCCGGGTGTAAGGATATAGTCCTGCTTTGCGATCTCCTGCAAGTCCGCCGCCGCGCAGAACCCCTTGGCCGCCTCCAGCGTCCCAGCCGCGAAGGCGTTGTAGGTGTCCGCGATCTTCCGGATGTCCTCCTCCGTCAGCTCCCGCAGCTTCCGGTTGACCATCGTCCCCATTTTCCGGGCGTCCAGAAACAGCGTCTTCCCCTTTTGCTTCTTATTCTTGGACAAAAACCACAGGGACACGGGGATCTGCGTGGTATAAAACAGCTGGGGCGGCATGGCGATGATGCAGTCCACCAGATCGGCCTCGATGATGTTTTTCCTGATCTCCCCCTCGCCGCCGGACTGGGAGGACAACGAGCCGTTGGCCAGCACCATCCCAATACGCCCGCCTGGGGCCAGGTGCCAGATCATATGCTGGAGCCAGGCGAAGTTGGCGTTCCCGGCAGGCGGCATCCCGTACTGCCAGCGCACGTCCTCCCGCAGCTTGTCCGCACCCCAGTCGGAGAGGTTAAAGGGCGGATTTGCCATAATGAAGTCCACCTTGAGCTGAGGGTGGCAGTCGTCAAAGAAGGTGTCGGCGCTGAACTTGCCTAAATCGGCGTCAATGCCCCGGATGGCGAGGTTCATCTGGGCCATTTTCCAGGTGGTGGGGTTGGAGTCCTGACCGTAGATGGATATCCTGTTGATGTTCCCGCCATGGTTTTCCACGAACTTCGCGGACTGGACGAACATACCCCCGCTGCCGCAGCAGGGGTCGTAGACCCGGCCATTGTAGGGCTGGAGCACCTCTACCAGCGTGCGCACCACGCAGGCGGGGGTGTAAAACTCTCCGGCCAGCTTGCCCTCCTGCTCGGCGAACTTGGACAGGCAGTACTCGTAGGTCCGGCCCAGGATGTCCTTGCTGTCGCCGTGTTCCACCATCTGGATGTTGGTAAAGAGATCGACCACGTCCCCCAGCCGCCGCTTGTCCAGCTCCGGCCGGGCGAAATTCTTGGGGAGGATGTCTTTCAGCTTTTTGTTCTCTTTCTCGATGGAACGCATGGCGCCGTCGATCACCGTGCCAACTTCCGGTGTGTGGGCCGCCGCGGCAATGACCTTCCACCGGGCGGACTCCGGGACGAAAAAGATGTTATCAGCGGTGTACTCGTCTTTATCTTCCACAAAGCCATCTCCTTCAGCAACCAATTCGTTATATTTTGCCTCGAAACGGTCAGAGATATATTTCAGGAAGATCAGGCCCAGGACGACGGATTTATACTCCGATGCGTCCAGGTTGCCCCGCAGAACGCAGGCCGCGTCCCAGATCTGCTTTTCAAAGCCGATGTCGCTTGTGTTGACTGCCATGGTACATACTCCTTTTTCTGCATTTTTCTATATTTTAGCATGTTCCTCCCCAGGCCGCAAGGCAGCCCGCAAATTGGGAATCAGTTATCCGATCCCCCTATATCCATGCTTTTCCGCATGACCCAGCAAATAGAGGAAAGCAAATGCCGGGATCCGCAGCATATCCGTCCCGGATATTGTATTGTGTACGCCGAAGTCGTCCGCGTTTTTTGTCACGACCACCGCCGCAGATGCCTCGCCGCACAGCTCCGAAATAGCGTCGTCGTCTGCGATAGGCGCTCCCTCCCGATACTTGACCTCGATCAGGATATTGGCGGTATTGGGATAATCCACCACGATGTCGATCTCTTTTCCTTTTTTGCCGCCCCGGAAGTATCCAACCGATGCGGCCTGCTGGTAGTAAAAGGCCGCCACATGCTTATAGACAGCCGTCTCTACAATCTTGCCCATCTCCACCGGGTCGGACAGCAATCCATCGTCCATCAGTACCGCGTTGCGGATGGCCGCATCCGCGATATAGATTTTGGGACTGGCCTTCAGGACCTTCTTTCCCGCCATGTTTACCGGCCAGCTCTGATAGATCAAATTGGCGCTTTCCAGATATTGAATATAGTTCTCCACAGTAGGCCGCGAGACGCCGCTGAGTTCCCGCGCGATAGCCTCGATGGACACGATCTCAGAGGAAACATTACAGAGGTATAAAAAGATCCGCTCCAGCTCTGTGGCGTTTCGGATGTTATACAGGGAGGGCAGGTCCCGCTTCAGCACCTTGTCCACCACATCCTCCCGCATGATCTGCTGGGCCATAAGGTCGTTGTTGGCCAGCGCCAATTCAGGGAACCCGCCGACCTGTAAATAGCGGTTGAAATGATTCTGAACCTTGGACAGCTGTATCATGATCTGTGTGCGCTGCTGCTGGGTTATGCGCAGCATTGGCGTGATCTTCAATTTTTCCGGTATCTGGGGCCGGTCAATATCCAACAGCTCGCAGTACTCATAAAACGACATGGTGGGGACCTGTATGACAGACCAGCGGCCAGCGCCGCTCTCCCGGCTGCCGCGCATCAGCGCGGGACTGGCCGATCCGGTCGCCACTACCTGGGTTTCCGGCTGCATATCGTAGATCGTTTTCAGCCACTTGTCCCAGTCCTGTGCGTACTGCACTTCATCAAAAAAGTAATACACATCCTGTTCCGGGTAGACATTCTCATGGTAGCATTCCAGAACATCATTAAAACCGCTCAGCTTCAGCATAGGATGATCCATCGAAACGAACACGATCTTTTGCGGCGCGACTCCCCGCTCCAGCAGGGTCTGGATCATCTGATACTGGATCGTAGTCTTGCCCACCCGCCGTGTTCCGGTCAGGATGACGGTGCGCCGCAGATCTGTCTGCGTCAAACGCTTCATTGCCTCATGGAAGGCAAATCTCCGGTACATCTTTGCCATCTGCGGATTGACTGCACCTGTTTTCCACCAGGGGTTAAATGAGGTCAGCACCTTCAATATCCCCGCTTTGCTTGTAATTGCCATCGTAACACCTTCCTTTATAGATATTCTACCGCTAAGTTTCATTATAGTCAAGAATTATTGAAAGTATACTTGTAATATTTCCTGCTATTTATGAAAAAAGAGCTTCCCCACTTGAGGGAAGCTCTTAAAACCTTATAGATACAGCCCCACCTGGTATGTAGCCTCAAACCGGTGCCCCACCGCCGTCCGGTCCACCCGCTCAAACTTCATCATTCGTACGGGCCTCATCTTCTTGACCATCTGTCCGCCCACAGAACCGGCCTCGCGGGCACTGATATCGCCGTTGTAGCCTTCCTTCAGGTTAACGCCGACCTCCCTTGGTGTACCTACCCCAACTTAAAGGACCGATTTTTACCATTTTCTTCAAGCCGCTTCGGCATAGTGCCAATTTTATCGGCGCTTTTTGTGCAATTTCCATAAGCAAAATCTTTTTAAGATGGAGACATACCTGTTTTTTATGAAGCGGGTACATCAACCTGTTCCTCTTGGGTTTCCGGCTCGATTTCGCCGATAAATTTGTAGAAGATGCGCACGCTCTGGCGGTAGGGCTGGTTGGCCCGGGCGGGGATCCTGTGGCTGCCGTCCTCATAAACCTTGGGGCCAATCTCGATTCGGTCCACAAAGGTGACCAGCGTGTCCCGGTCCAGTTCGTCCAGATGGGTATAGGACCGGGCCAGCTCAAAGAATTGCGTGTAGCGGTCCGCCATCTGCTGGGCGGGGCTGGGGGCGCTCAATTCCTCCAGCGTGGCTTTCAGTCCAGCGGATTCCCGCTCCAGGTCACCCACCATGCGGCTCAGCCTGTCGTCATCCAGCTTACCCGCCGCGTTGTCGGTATACAGCTTGGTGACAATCTTGTCGATGGTAGCCACCCGGGCCTCCGCCCGCTCACGCTTCATCTTCCGGGCCTGGAGGTTTTCCTTACTCCCTACACGACGAGCGGCCTCCTGTGCCAACTCCTCAATCTCCTGATCACTGAGGGCCAGCAGGCTATTCAGGTCCTGGCGTACCAGTTCCATCAGGTCGGCGTAGCGGATGCGCACTCCCTCGCAGGGCTCCGGGATGTCCTGGCGCTGGTGGGTGCAGGAGAGATACCAGTATTTCTCCCGCTCCCCCTTGTACACCGTGCCGCAGGAGCACAGCGAGTAACCACACCGGGCACATACAGCAATACCGCCGAAGATGCTTTTCCGCACATGGTCGTAAGCCCGATAGTTCCGGGTACCTCGGCCCAGGTTCTCCTGAGCTCTCTGAAACAGGGACTCATCCACCAGCGGCGGGTGGGTGTCCTCTGTGACCGCCCAGCTGTCTCTCGGGACAGCCACCTTCTTCTTGGACTTGACACTGACCTTTTTGCTCCTGCCCAGCAGGGTATGTCCCAGGTACACCGGGTTTTTCAGGATGCGCTTCACCGTGGTGTAGTTCCAGATGTCCGAGGCATGGGACGCCCCCTCCTCGCTGAACTCGTCCCGGTACAGCACCCGGTACTTCAGCGGCGGGATGACCCCGTCGGCGTTCAGGTCCAGGGCGATCTTCCGGGAGGAGTCCCCCGCCGCCGCCCGCCGGAAGATGCGTTCCACCACCGGGGCAGTGGCCTCGTCCGGAGTCAGGCGGTGCCGGTTCTCCCGGTCCTTGCGGTAGCCGTAGGGCGGACAGGCGCAGTATTGCCCGCTCTCCCGTTTGCTCCTCAGCACGTCCTTCACCTTGCGGGAACCGTCCCGGAGATAGACCTCGTTCATGGCGAAGAGGAACGGGGCCATGATGTTGTCGTGCTCGGTGTCGAAATTGTCCGCGATGGCAAGGAACTGGATACCGTGCTCGGGGAAAAACTGCTCGGCGTAGTAGCTGGCCTCCCGCATATCGCGGCCCAGCCGGGACAGGTCCTTGGTGATGACCAGGTTGGCCTTGCCCTGCTCCAGCTGCTTCAGCATCTCTTTGAAGCCAGGGCGGTTAAAGTTGCCGCCGGAGTAGCCGTCGTCCACAAATTCCCGGACGAGAGTGATATTGTTCTGCTTGCAGTAGTTCTGCACGATCATGCGCTGATTGGTGATACTGGACGATTCCCCGCCCTGGGCCTCCTCGTTGGACAGCCGCAGGTAGGCAAACGCCAGTGTGAATCTGCCGGTTTTCATGCTCGCCTCCTCCGGTGAACCGGCCCACTGGCTTGATTATACCTCATGGCCGCCGCCTCCGTCAACGGACTGGGTATCTGGAATATTTTGGGTAATTCGTTCCGCCATCAGTTCGGAAAGGGGCCGTGTGCCTTGAAAGACCCGTCGCAGCTCGTAGGTGACCTGACCCATGGTGATGGTCTGCTGTTCCATTGCATCGCCTCCGGGGCTAGTTTGCACTGGAACGGGGCGATTTATCCCACTATTTCCCATCGGCACCGTCCTTTGGGAAGGAAGCCAAATAGCCTCGGGTGACGTCAGGCCGCTCATGGCCCAGCAGTTGGGATACACGGAGGCTGGCGCTGAGCGGACTCATGCCGCTGTTGATCAATTCCTGGTATGTTCGGGCGGCGAAGCTGTGGCGCAGGCCGTGGTGGGTCATAGGACGGGTGGAATCCTCGTCCTGAATCCGAGGCCGTACCTGATAGATGTACTGCTGGAGCCGGGCAATGGCGATGTCGGTGGGTACGCCGTCAGGGACAAACAGCTTGTGGCCCCGCTCGGTGACAGCCAGCAGCTTTTTCAGCTCAAAGGAAATACTTTCGTTGATGGGTACAATGCGGGCCTTGCCACCCTTTCCTTTGATTGTGATTGCGTTTTCCCGGAGGGCCTGTTCCGCCGTGGCTGTATCAATGCGGAAGCACTCGTGGATGCGCAGTCCGGCGTACCAGGTCAGGCAGGCGATGGTGGCAAAGTCCTCGTGATTGTCTGCCAGACAGGTCGCCAGAAAACGATGAAACTCCTGGACGCTCCAGGTACGGTCCACCCCACCGAAGCGGCGGCGCTCCAACTCCACCGCCAGTTCGTCGTTGGAGGGCAGGCGGTATTTTGTCCGCTCCATCTTGTCGTGAAAGAAACGAATGCCCGCCAGGTCGGTCTTGATGGTAGAGGCGGACTTTTCCCGCTTCTGCAAATAGAGTACGGTGCTTGCCGTTGATGTTAGCCAGCTTTTGAAGGCGATATTGCTCCGAGAGGAATTTGCAGAACCGCTGCATGGCCTCGTAATACCGCTCCTTGGTGCGGAAGCTTCCTTGGCGGTTGTGCCGGGCAACCTTGTCCAACTGGGCGGTAAGGGTTTGGTAGATACCGGGATTTTGCGTTTTTATTGTCATAGCATTGCTCCTTATTTTACAGATGATGTTCAAATGGGCATAGTCTGCCCAGTGGCACAGGCAGCTGTTTCTGCCCGGTTTCTGATGAAACAGTCCGTTTTCCCTTTTGTCCCTGCCACTGAAAGCCTTGAAATTGCAGGACTTTGAGGGTATTGAACAATGTGCGGAGAAAGTCTGTCTCTGTTTGGAATTGTAGGATGGTGAGTACGATACAGCATGGGGTGACTGCACCTTGTCCGTATTGGACCGCTGTTGACACAACCGCTCAACTCGGCTGCGGCGTATGCCGCATGTGTCCTGTGATTCCTCCGGCTGGGATCGTGGGTGTGCTTCTCTCACGCTGCCGGACCGACGCGGCGTCGGAGACCGTGAGAGGCGGGGCTACTGCCAACGGCTCCCGAGGTTATCCACCCTGCGCCCCCGCAAACCTCAAAGCGGGGAGGGTATGGCAATGCTGACCTGTGCGGCATCCTGTTTTCCTGGCCGGCGGCTGGCAGGGCCGTCGGCTACTCTGAGTGAACCGAAAACTCCAAAAACGGAAAAAGAGAGTACGAAAAGTCCTTGAAACCTTTCGTACTCTCATGAGAGCACAAGCAATCTTACATTTTAGCCCGTGGGCAAAGTCGTCCCCCGGTAAATACCGGTCAGTTTGAAATCCGAAATTCGGCCAATGGGCATACTGCGCCCCTTAGAGCGTCTTCCCTTCAACCGAAGCGTACAACCTTAACAACGTATGCAATGCAGCTCTTGTGTCTGCCGACAGACCTGCGGTCTGCCCACGGACTCTCACCGTGACGCACAAACAATCAATTACAATCCGAATGGTACCACAAGATTTTCTATATGTCAAGAAAGATTTTCTATATATAGCGCTTGCTTAGAGTTTTTTGAGCAAAACCCACAAAATATGCTTATGCGTATGTAATACGGCAACAATGCGTGTAATGGAATGCTTTGCTATGCCTGTACGTATTAACGCCGTATTATTTCCGCTTTGCTGAATCAAAGCCTACCTTAATACGTGTTTTATGCGCTTTTTATACGTATAATATGGAAAAAATCCTTAAAGTGTACTAAAGTGTACCCCAAATAATAGACACGAAAGAATCCGAAATTCCTAAAAGTAGACACATCAACAGATATACTAAATGCGAGGAAATTCGTAAATCCGCAAAAGTAGACAGTAGGAAGTGTTGGTGTATACATGCAGCAAATAGGAATCCCTGAAAGTAAACACGCTAAAACCGAGAATCCCACATGGTAGACATGGTGTTTCAGCTGTCGGCGTGTTATACTTAGAAAAAGAAAGCTGAGGGGTATACTTATGGTAGAAAAGCTATTTACGCCGGAAGAAGTCGAAATTTTGAAATCAAATCCTTACACGGCGCGGGTAAGTGAAAAAACGATCAGTTTTACGCGGGCTTTCAAAGAAGCATTCTGGAATGGATACCTGGAGGGACGCGGCCCAATCCAGCTGGTTCGAGAACTGGGGTATGATACAGACACCCTGGGGCGCCGGCGCGTAGACGGTCTAGCAAAACGTATCCGGGCTGAAGCTAATTCGGTGCAGAGATTTCAGGAGGGTTCTACGAATTATGCACAGCGCCGCTTCTTGCGGAGCGAGTCACGGGTTTCGTCTGGTGATCCTGTTATCCAGCGAATGCAGGCGGAATTGCTCTATCTCCGGCAAGAAATGGCATTTTTAAAAAAAATTATCAAGCAAACCAGTGGTCAGCGATGATGAACGATAAGTCTTCTATCAAATTCGAGATAATCCGAGAGACGCTAGAACAGGCAGACAATGTGCTGCATATCAAGACGCTCTGTGAGATCGCCGGAGTTTCAAGAGCGGGTTACTACAAATGGCTCCGTGCGAAGCCAAAACGTAAGGCGCGTGAGCAAAAGGATCAAAACGACTTTGCGCTTCTTTTGAAAGCTTATCAGCACAGGGGCTACAATAAGGGTGCTCGCAGTATCCATATGCATCTGCTACACCAACAGCCTCCCATAGTGATGAATGTAAAGAAGATTCGTCGGCTCATGGAGAAATACAACCTGTTCTGCCCCATACGGAAAGCAAACCCATACCGCAGAATGATGCGAGCGATGCGGACAAGCCACGTGTCCCCAAATCTTCTTGACCGAAACTTCACTACAATGGGTCCGCGTATGGCCTTGCTTACGGACATCACCTATATCCCTTTTAATGGGACATTCTGCTACCTGTCCACTATTCTGGACGCTTTTACCCGACAGATTCTTGCCTACGTGGCCAGTGACTCCCTGAATGTCGATTTTGTCCTCGAAACGGTTTTGCAACTTGTCCAGAACCATGGCGTTTCGCTACAAAGCTCGACCATACTGCACAGTGATCAGGGCTGCCATTACACCAGCTATAAGTTTATCCGTATTGTGAAAGACCAGCAATTGCGGCAGTCCATGTCTCGGCGCGGCAACTGTTGGGACAACGCGCCCCAGGAGAGCTTCTTCGGCCACATGAAAGACGAAATCTCTTTCTCAGACTGCACTTCCTTCCAGCAGGTGAAAGCCATCATTGATGACTGGATCGACTACTACAACAACGAACGATATCAATGGCAACTGGCAAAACTGTCTCCCAATGAGTATTATCGCTATATTACACCGGGTGACTATCCATTGCCCATTCCTCCGCCTTAATCAACCCTTACTTTGTCTACTTTCCGGGGAACACTTCATTTGCCACCGTTACCGTATTTAGGAGCAGCGGCAGTTCGTCGTAGTCTTTGTAGGCGGATTCTTTCATGCTATACTTGACCTCCACTTTTCATGACACGATTTTTTCTCTGCTTTTCTGGACTGACTTCCCTCACTCTTCTACCACAACCTCTGGCGGCTGAAACGGAACTTTCTAATAGACGAGTTTACAAAATGTTTACCGATTTAGAGTGCAGGTTCCCTCATCCCTATACCACAATCTCCGAAGCCCAAAAGCGACTATTATTTTTTATTCACAGAAAAAGTCTTTGCTGTGAAAAATCACCCGCCAGAACTGAGCCTGACGGGTGATCGTATCAGATGATTTGATGGGTGTTTGATGATGGCCTGTATTTCTTTGTTTAAGCGAAGCAAAATTTGAGTATGCCTGATGTGGCAGATTTTATGCGACGTCTTTGTATCGAGTGTAGACGTACTCATAAATTCGTTGACGGTAACCAGAAATGCTCAGTTCATCATAGCACTCCGGAAGTCCGTTCCAGAGCGTGTCGCGGATGAGGTTGTCAATGGCTGCCTTTGTCTCCTGCTTATCGGTCCAGTGGTCAAGCTCCGCGATTCTAGATTTGACCTTTTGCAGAAGGTCGACCGCTACCTGTTTGATTTTCTGGATGTCCTGTTTAGAGAGGTTTTCAGAGAACAGCATATCGTAGAGAGATAATTCTTCATCGCTGGAAAATCCCTCCCGCACATAGCGCTGCTCCTCCTGATCCATGCTCTGCACCAGCTTCATCAGCTCATCAAAGGTCTTTTCAATATTGGCGCGGTCCTGCTGGCTGTTGTAGTCCTCAATGATTGCCTGATACCGCTCATGGTACTGGATACGGTTGGGATTATTGAGCAGCATCCTGTCCAGACGTTCACAGATTAAGTCCTGCAAATCTTTCAGGATGAGGTTCTTTTTCTTTGCCCGGGAGAACTCCCGGCGCAGCAGATCAAAGTCAATTTTGCTGATATCAAACTGGCGGGACGGTCCAATCCCCTCAGCCGCCTGCTCAATTTGGACGTACTCACTGATGATGCGGTTGATCTCCACCATCAAATCCACGTTGTCTGCCGTCCGCCGTTTCTGATTCAGCAGTTTGTGGATAGCAGCAATGGCATCATATTTTTGACGGACATCCGTCTCCACATCCTCCCGGTTCGCATACTTCACCAGGCGTGCTAGCTCGGAGGCGTAGGTCTGGAACGTCTTCTTCTCTTCCAGCGTAGCGGACACTGCGTTGGCCGCCGTTTTCAACAGGTTCAGCTTTTCAAAGCCCTTGGCGTCAATCAGCGTTTGCAGCGCAAAATCCCGGTCAGCCAGGAATGATTCCGCGGAGGCGATAATCTCCAGAATGCGGGCGATCAGTTTCTCCTTATCCACAGTCGGGTCGGCGCTCCCGGCGCCGCAGACATTGACGGTGTAGTCGGCCAACGCCTTTCGAAGCGCTTTCACGATCCCGATGTAATCGATAATCAGGCCGTTGCTCTTCCCCTCCGCCACGCGGTTGGCCCGGGCGATGGTCTACATCAGCGTGTGGGCCTTCAGCGGCTTATCCAGATACAGGCAGGACAGGCACTTCACGTCGAAGCCGGTGAGCCACATGGCGCAGACGAACACCACACGGAGGGGATTGTCGGCATCCTTGAACTCCTTGTCCAGCTCCCGCTTTTCCATTTTTGTCCGATGAGTCTGGATATCTAGTCTCCATTTCTGGAAGGTCTGAACCTCGTTCTGCTCCTGGCTGATGACCACCGCCATCTCGGTCTCCTGCATCCATTGCAGCTTGCGTTCCAGCTCTTGAGCCTCCTGCTGGGATGCGCTCTTGATTCGCTCTTTCAGCGTGTCGATCTCATCGGTCCAGTATTTCTGCACCAGGTCATACATGCGGACGCAGGTCACCTTATTCAGGCAGACGAACATGGCCTTGCCGCTGGTCCACAGATCGGAGTAGTGCCCCGCGAAGTCGTGGGCGATGCATTCCAGCCGGGGCGTAGCGGTAAGCACGTGAATCTCCTTTGCGAACTCCCGCTCCAGTCTGTCCTGCTGGTTCACATCCATGTCAGCTTGCTCAATGGCATCCAGAATCCGGTCCGTGATTTCCGGGTTGTCCTTTACATCCAGAATTTTCTCTCCCCGGTTTTCATAATAAAGCGGCACCGTGGCCCCGTCATCCACGGCCCGCTGGAAGTCGTACACAGATATGTAGCCGCCGAAGGTGCGTTCTGTAATGTGGTCGCTGGACAGCAGCGGCATGCCGGTGAAGCCGATCCGGGAGGCGGTGGGCAGCAGGCGGACCATCTTGTCCGCATAAACACCGTACTGGCTGCGGTGGGCCTCGTCCGACATAATGAGAATATCATGGTCAGGGTAGATTGGCTCCATGTCCGCCCGGTTGAACTTCTGAATCAGGGTGAACACAAAGCTGGGATTGCCCCGCAGCTTGTCCAGCAGATCCGTACCGCCGGAGGCGATAAACTGCCCGGCCTTGGCGGCGCCCAGGACGCCGCAGTTCTCAAACGTATCGCTGACCTGCTTGTTCAGCTCCACCCGGTCTGTCAGCACCACGATGGTGGGAGAGCCGGAAAACTTGCGGCGTATCTTCTGGGCCAGGAACAACATGGAGTAGCTCTTGCCGCTGCCCTGGGTGTGCCAGAACACGCCCAGCTTGCCGTTGTTCAGCCTGCGGGCCTCGTACGCCTTGATTGCCTCGTTGACGCCCAGATATTGATGGTTTCGGGCCAAAATTTTTGCCGTGTGTCCCCCGGAGTGGTCAAAGAGGATGAAGTTTTCCAGCAGATCAAGGAAAATCTCCTTTTTGCAGATGCCCCGGAGCATGGTTTCCAAAGCCACGCTGCCCGGCTCCCTTTCCTCCAGCCGTTTCCAGTCGTGGAAAAACTCGTATTTGCTGCCCAGTGTGCCCACCTTGGACTCCAATCCGTTGGAGAGAATCAAAAAGGCATTGTAGTAAAACAGGTGAGGGGTGGTGTCCAGATAGTCGGTGTAATTGTTGGTATAGGCGTCCTGCACATCCACCCCGGCAACTTTCAGCTCCACAAACAGCAGCGGGATTCCGTTGACAAAGCCCACAATATCGGTCCGGCGGCGGTACAGGTCCCCGTGGATTTTCAGTTCCCTGACGGCGAGAAAGTGGTTGTTGTCTGAGTTCTGGAAGTCGATAACGGCGGCGTATTTTTTCTCTGTCCTGCCGCCAGGTTTCTTCACGGTGACGGGGATGCCGTCCCGGATCAGGGAATACTTCTCCTCGTTGATTTGCAGCAGGGATGCGGTGAACAGGCGGTGCTCCATGAGCCGCTGGGCCTCATCCAGCTGGGCGGGGGTGAGCCAGGGGTTCAGGCGCAGCAATGCCTCCCGAAAATACCGGGTCAGCAGGATTTCCTTGTAGCTCTTGCGGCCAAGGGTACCGGCTTCGCCTAACTGCTCGGTGTTGTAAGCATAGACAACCTCCCAGCCCAGTTCGTTACGGAGCAGGTCGGCGGCGCTTTCTTGGATGAGGATATTTTCAGAGTAATCGTAGCTCATAGAATCACCTCATTGCTTCCTAGTATTCGAATTGATAATTTATTAAGTTACCATCTGGGCCGAACAGATATGCTACATAATTATCCAAAGACAGCGGATTATTTTCTTTAAGCATTTCCGCATGTATACGATTATCATTTTTCGCTTCAAACACAACAGCTGCTGTACTAATCACATAATCACCATTTTCTGATTTGCAGAGCATATAATTTACAACATAATCGAAATAGTTATGCAAATGGTTTAGGTCATTTTACAAGGAACTACACGCAGACCGTGAAACGGGCTGCTGACAACAAACAGGTGCTATGCTCCCGGCAAGGGGCATAGCGCCTGTTTGTTGTGGGGGTATCCAAAGGGGGCAACGCCCCATTTGGCACACGACTTTGCGAAGCAAAGTGTAGTGTGTTATACGCTCTGTCGGCGTTGCCGTGAAAATGCCGTTGCCGCCGGGGAGGGCAAGGGCATTTGAAGCGGCAGGAAAACAGGGCTTTGTTTGGGGCTGGGAAGCCGGAAACAAAGGGCTGGTTTCAGCAGCAGACAGGGCGTATATGAAAGCCCTCGTCCACCGTCCTCAGCCTATGGGACAAAATGTCCCAAACCTTTAGACACCGTGACTATATGTGTGGCCACACTCATTTATTTTAGTGGTCGTTCTTTTCTCAAAATTGAAATGGGCGGGAAGCCATTTTAGGGCTTTCCCGCCTTGATTGCCCATCAGCAAAGGCAGGCGGGGCTGTCAACGGCGGCGCATTTGTGCGCCGTTCATCTTGACCGTTGACTGGCTCGGCTGCCTTTGCTATCTCCCCCGATAAACTGAAAGTTTTAGATTAGTCCCACACGATTTCCAAACAATCGAAGTTATCTGGAATTGGTGGTACGCACGAATAAGTATTTAATTCAAATGCCTCTATTGTAATTACTCCATCAGAGCATAGCCATTCGCAATTTACTAATTTTTCTAATTCCGCAGGCAAAATGGTTGTGCAAATCACGATTGTATCTCCTGCAAGAACTAATTCTTCTTTCCCATTGTTTTCTACGATTTCTGTATCATCGTGGAGAGCAACACGCACCCATGCTATGTCAGGCATTAACTCAATCTTTTGTAGCATATTTCGTATTTCAGAAAGCGTTGGACGGCCAAATTCCCATTGGTTCGGAGCAATGGAATCCTCCTCTGTGTTTCCATCGAAAAATTCATCAAGCGTTAGTAATGGCAAGCGTTCTTCATTTTCTTCCAATATTTTTTTGAATGTATTCAACTCTATCATAGTCACAATTCTCCTCGCAAATCAGAATTAGTTGATTTTATCCTCTCCCCGGATTTTCTTGTTTTTCCGTTCTTCTAACTCCGCAATTTGGTTCATCAAGCAATCTGAAAAAGTCCCCTCAATCGGTGTAGCTTCTCCTGTTGTGTAGTAGTCAAGAAGGACTATGTTATTATTCTTGTCAAAACAAAATATTTCATCACCATTCCCTATAATGGACAAGAATGGGATAAAATCAGTAAAACCTTCATCGTGTAGTTCTTTCGTTTTTTCACGAATATCCAAAAAATCGGGTATTCCATTGGCAATTCCATAGACTATAATTCCTCGACAGAACGACCAAAATGGGCCTATGTCATATTGTTTCGCTTGTGGCCATATTTCTTCTCGAACCTCCATATAAAGCCCACCTAATGGGGACATAGTGAACTCTCTAAAATCAGCAGGAAGATTTATCCCATACTGATTTTCAAAATCCTTTATATCCTGCTCCGATGGCTCATTTCCCATACAAGCTACAACCTGATAAGTCTGCTTATCATAATTATGGAAATAATCATAAACTTTTTCCAATGACATAATATACCTCCTACAAAATGCGATTTTTTATTTTCTTACTTCCGTCCCCGCTGTGGGGTTGGTTTTTTCAGCAAGTCCGACTTCTGTGCAATCTTTTTCAGCCACTTCTTTTCTTCCCCGGACAGCTTCTTAAAGTTCAGCCGCAGCCGTTTGCAGATAAACGCCAAAGACGCTTGCTCCGGGTCACTGTCTGGGTTGGTAATTTCGGTAGCGGCTTCCAATAATCCTTTCAGCGGGTTATCCTCCGGGACGCTGAAAAAATCCTCCCTGTGGGCTTCCCGCAGGCCGGCGGCTATCTCGTCTATGTCCTGCTGGATTATGTAACGGCAAAAGCTGTCATCATCAATATGGGCAGCGATAAGCTGTCTTAACTGCGGGTCGGTCAAGCCGGGATTGTGCTGTTTCATAATCATTGCGCTCATAGCGTCCACAATGGCGTTTGCGCTCTGTACCTGCTTCACCGCCGTTCCGTTCACATAGATTTCAAGGTCGGCCATCAGCTTGATAAAATCCGGGTGCGCCGCCAATTCGCACAGCAGAGCATTGTCCACCTGCCCGCTTTTCAGCAGGTCAATCATTCCGTCACTCAAACGCAGGTCTGCAAGATCAGCGTTTGGGTGACGCTTCATTTCAGACAGCCCCAGCAGATAGTCGGTGGTCACGCCGTAAAACTTCGCCAGCTTGATAAGAGCATAGTGGCTGATGTCCTTAAAATCGTCCGCTTCATAACTGCCCAACGCAGACTTGGAGAGGTTCGTCTGCTCTGCAAGCTGTTCCAGCGTCAAGCCACGCTGCACACGCAGGTCTTTCAAGCGTTCTTGAATGGATAAAGACATTTTCTCGCCCTCCTTGTCTGTTCGATAAATCGGAAGTTAGTGAATCGGTAATAATTCCATATTTTTTGCCCGCTTTAGATTTATTTTAAGGTCGTCATATCCAAACGGCTTGCCATGTCCCGGATATATTAGATTTGGTCTAAGTGCGATGATTGTTTCCCAAGATTTTAGGAAATCCGTTTTATCCTCCGCCCAAATAGTTATTCTGTGTAAACTTGGCAATCCGTTCATAGCAGCGTCGCCGCAGAATAGAGAACCGTCATTAGTTAAAAGAGATATGGAATCGGCGGTGTGACCGGGAGTATCAATGATTTTTCCTTGCAATAAAAGTTCCACTTGCTTACGGTTTTGTTCGGTCACTTGAATACATCTACATGAATATTCTTGCGTTATTGGAGGAAACAAATGCTTGCCCTTGCCAACAAATTTCATTAAGAAACAAAAGAGCAAGGCAATCTTGGTTGTGCAACCGCCATGAAAAGAGTTTTGCCCTTTATATAATCTTTCTAACGCCTTGTCACTCATAACGATTTGAATGTCAGAGCATTCCGAGAGTATTTCATTCAAATAGCCTGCATGGTCATCGTGAGCGTGTGTCAGAAAAATATATCGTATCTGTTGAGGGGCTATTTGCATCTTTGCCAGTTGCTTTTTGAAATGTGCAAATCCTCTTTCATACCCTGTATCAATCAGTACATAGCCGTTGTCAATAGGATATATCCAATTATTTACTATCCTGCTTCCTGCATTGAGCATAGATGTTCTCTCTTTTCATTTATTTTCATCGGCGTCAACTTTCAATTTACTGTTCTGTATTTTCCCATTATACCACAATTCCGAGAGCGTGGAAATAGCGAGTTTTCCGGGCTGATTTCCTACCTCTTGGATATACGGCACAGGCAATCAAAAAAGTATACACTTGAGATAGTTCATCGATGGACAAGCCTCTTGAAAACTAAATGACCGTCTGAAAAGGAATACCCCGGCTGGGGAAGTGTGCTGTGACCCCGCTT
>OFHB01000855.1_pt1 | contig 18717 bp, 21 predicted proteins | sample 1521881 | NCBI WGS metagenome assembly OFHB01 (sample SAMEA3504090, study PRJEB24116) | mouse gut metagenome | biome: mouse gut; feature: mouse-associated habitat; material: faeces | place: Denmark | collected 2011
GAACTGGAATTACAATCAAGCCGGAAAGACTTGCAATACTATAATAGGCGCAAATAGCAAGGACTCTATTCCAACTAAAAGAATTGCTTTTTGCAATCAAATCCCCCAGATACGCTTTTGCCAACTCTTTGGGATTGCCCAGCCGTTCAGTAATTTGTTCTGCGGTTTTTCCATCGCCTTGCAATTCAAGGATTTCACTTTTGATTTCTTTCACAATATCAACACGTTCGGATATTGGCAAAGGTTTCAGATACTTTTCAATTTTTTCAAGATAGTCATTTAAAATTTTTTCCATAGTCTTATTCTCCTTTAATTTCATTGATTGCATTTAACAAGTTATTCCATTCTTGAGACATAGCAGAAATATATTCAAGCCCTTTGTCTGTAATGGAATAATATTTTCTCGGCGGCAAACCCTCGGCACTTTCCTGCCATGAGGACGAAACATATTCTTCTTTCATTAGCCGTCTGAGTAGCGGATAAATTGTATTCTCTTTTGCAGCTAAAATAGGATATTTTTCTAATGTGCTGATAATTTCATATCCATAAGATGGTCGCTGCCTTATCATTAACAGAATACAAAAATCAAGTGTCCCACGTTTGATTTGGGATTTCCAATCATCAATATTCATATACTGTACCTCCTTGCTATATATCGTACCACACAGTATATCTAATGTCAATGGTATATCTGAAAAAAATTAAGATTATACATGTTATAAGTAATGCGTAGGATTTCGCCGACGTAGGCACTGTGGGAATGTGCATAACTTGCTGTCTTATGGAGTTGTGGGAAAGTCTGTTTGCAGAATGTGGGAAAGCTGCACTTTAGCTTTTCCATGTTCTGTGAACGGACTTTTCCATGACGGAATAGCAAGTTATACACATTTCCACGGTGCTTATCTTTTGGTCTTTGGTTTCTTTGGTTCGGAATAGTGTGGTGCTGGCTGTCTATCTCTTGTTTTCGGTTACTTGCTTCTTTACCGTACATGAGCATTCTTCCAGGGCATGTCTCCATCTGTCCTGCTCCATCCAGACTTCCCATCATACTGCCCTTCCTTTCTGTATATCTTCACTCCGAATCTGGCACTCTATCCTTTTCTCTGCTGTCCTGTTCTCACTTATGATTACCTAGTGTCATGGTTCTTATGGTCATCCATATAATAAAGCACAAAGCAGATAAGTTCTTTCTCGCTTACTCCATAATCGCTGACCCTACCCACAGAATTTCCACCTGATTCATAAGTGTATACTGTTCCGCCATCTTCCAGTTCCATGATGTAAACCGTATCCGGCCTCTCCCCATCCTCCGTATCATAAACAGCCATGACATCAGCCATTACTCCCTCTTCCAGAAGCACTGTATAATACTCCCTTCTTCCTGTCCCCGCTGAATCATCCGTTTTTCCTAACATCATCATCCCCATGTACCTTCCCTGGCATAAATCTTCTCTTTCCGTGTCGCATTATCCCTTACAGCTACCTGCGGATATTTTTTCAGCAGTTCATCCCTCCTCTCCAAGGCGCTCTCCATATTACTACAGGAATAGCACCAGTTCAGTCTCTTCCCATTTTCATCAAATGCCCGGACATCTGCGCCTGTCCATGTGAAGTCATCGAGATTGGCATTGATATAGGCAGTCCCCTCGATGATGAAGTCCGCCAGCAGCCCCGCCATGGCGTGCATGGCCTCCCTGCCATCCTCCAGAGTCTTGAATGTGCCGATACTGTTCTTGACCCATCCATCATCCTCGAAATATTCTATCCATAAGTCCAGATAGATTCCTTCACTGCCTCCGTAGTCCAGGCTGTTCTTCAGCTCGAACTCGTAAATCCTGATAGGGACCGGCTCGCTCGTGGCAATCCCGTAATCCAGGATGTCCGGCATCTTCCCTTTTTCCTTCAGGATATCACATATCCTGTTGAAGAGTTCCTGTGTCGTCATAGGTCTGTCCATAGTCTGCAATCCTCCTGTAAATGAAAGGAATCCCCATGCCACCGATGGCACAGGGATCGTTATCGTGTCATAATAAGAATATATATCTGAATGCCGGGGCTATGCGACCCTCATGGCTGGCAATGCCCTCCCGCCGGAGACGCCTGCCTGCTGTCCGCATCCTTGTCTTTCTTCCGCAGGAACCTCTCCCCTTCATAGATGCGCACCGGGTCCCCCTGACGATGCGGTAGTGCTCCATCCATGCCGCCCCTGTCCTGCGCTGATCTGAATCATATGTCTGTTCCTCAGTCCTCATCTTCCTGCTATTTTCTGCTTCCGGCTTTGTAGTTATAGACGGGCTTCAGGATATCCGTTATCCGGACGGTGTCCCTGATCTGTCCCGCGATTTCCTCTATGGAACGGTAGGCAAAGGGAGCCTCGTCCAGGGTATCCGCTCCCACGCAGCTGCTGTAGATGCCCTTCATTTCCTTTTTGAAGTCCGATACGGTATACCGGTCCTTCACATCCTCCCGCTTCAGCCGCCTACCGGAACCGTGGGGTGCCGAGCTGTTCCAGTCCGCATTCCCCAGGCCGATGCCCAGGATAACCCCGTCCCTCATGTTCGCCGGGATGATTACCCTGTCCCCCTTTCCGGCGGCTATCGCCCCTTTCCGCAGCATCCCGGAAGCATCCAGGTAATTGTGTGCCACCGAGAACTGATCCGCTGCTTTCCATTTCATCCCTTTCAGAATCTCCCTGACGATAATCTGCCTGTTGGCCGCGGCATAGTCCTGGATGATCTGCACATCCTCCAGGTAGCTCTCTTTTTCCTCCCCTTCCAGATAGCTCATATAATAGGGGACCTCCAGCCCCCTTCTTTTCAGGGAGGCACTGGCAAGCTTTGTGTAATATTCCGCCACTTCCTCTCCCAGATGCCTGCTGCCTGTGTGCACCACCAGGTACAGCTTTCCATCCGTCCCCCTGTCAAGCTCTATGAAGTGGTTGCCGCCGCCCAGCGTGCCCAGGCTCCTCTCCGCCTTCTGCCTGTGGATATGCCGGGCGCAGCGGAGCTTTCCATAGGGGAATCCCTCCGCCAGGTGGTGCTGTTCCCTCCTTATGGCAAAGCCTGAGGGCACGTTCTCCCGGATGACCTTGTCCAGCTTCTGGAACTCCGCATGCTCCTTATTCAGCTCCACACAGGTCATGCCGCAGCCGATGTCCACACCTAAGAGCTGCGGGATGACCTTATCCTTGACTGTCATGGCAAGTCCGATGGGCCCCACCTTGCCGGGATGGATGTCCGGCATCAGGCAGATTCTGCTGCCCCTGGCCACTTCATTGTCACATATCATCTTTACCTGCGCTTCCGCGTATTCCTCTGCGTCCTCTGTAAATATCCTCGCTTCGGCATAAACGCCTTTTACTGTTTTCATATGATTTCTGTCTCCTTAAAAATGGGCGCAAAAAAAGCACCCCAAAGGTGCGGTCTCCGGATTCCCTTTCCATGCAGTCTGCACAACAGGCAGACTTCCTTAAGAGCCTTCTCTGGCCCTGTAAAAGGATGCCCTGATAAAAAAGCTATCTGCAGCTCATATGGAGCGCTGTACCTTTGATTGTCAGTTGCTCTATTTTATTCTGGTCTTTTCTGTTCTTCTGCATGGCAAGCACCCCTTTCGTATCATAATGTATCACATCAGCAACGAATTCATAGTAGCACAGATACCCAGGATTGGCAAGAATATTTTTAATTTGTGCGCAAATATTTTTGACTTAAAACCGCAAAGCTGTTAAGATACAATACAGAGGAGGATACTATGGACAGCGAGATGAAAGATATCAGGCTTGAAGAACTGGTTCCCTTTAAAGGCCATACCGGACAGGCATATGAAGGGGAGCGCCTACAGCAGCTGATGGACAGTATTGAAAAGACAGGACTAATAAGCCCTATCATCGTCCGGCCTGCCGATAACGGAAAGTATGAGATTCTATGCGGCCACAACCGGGTCAAGGCAGTAAGGACATTGGGACATGATACAATCAAGGCAGATGTAAGATATAAGGTATCTGATGATATGGCGCTGGAGCTGTTCTTCGACAGCAACCTGAACCAGCAGTCTTTCCTGGATTGGAATTATTCGCAGCGGTTCGAAGCAGTCAAATATATTGAGACGCTTATCAAAGAAACTTCAAGACAGGGAAAGCGAACTGATTTAGAAAAGGAGACAGCTATGGGCACGGACAATGGAACTTGTGTCCAAAGTAGACACAAGTTGACAGAGAAACCGAAACGGTCTACTATCCGGGACAAGATGTCCAAACGGCTTGGCATCAGCACGGCAACCTTGAGCAAGTACAGGCGTATCATTAAACTGCCGGACAATCTGCTTCGTTCTCTTGAACAGTTGCTGGATGAAAAAAGAATTACGTTCGAAGCTGCATACATAATAGCAAACATGATTGATTTTGATATAGAAATTCTGATAGAAGGCATCATCAAAAATCCCGACAAAATACTTGACTTGGCCATACTAAAAAATTTGCCCCACAGGAATGACGAAAAACCGGGGGTAATATATCCAAGGTCAAGAAAAAGAGCTTTAGCAGCATTGAAACCAAGACCGTCTTCCGACGTTATCGCCCCGGTTAGAAGGACTAAATAACTACACTGTATGCAGTACATGAATTGTCAAGGGGAGTAATTTCAGCAAAAGTACTCCCCAGCCCTTCTGGCTCCGCAAATCCATAAATAAAAACTCTGGAAAACATTATTTTACAAAATACTAGAATTCCATCCTCTTTAAATAATGATAATTTTCATGCATCTGCAATTCTAATCAACATTTTGAACTGCAAATTCACTATATAACGATCTCAGTTGTCTTTTATACCATTCTATCTTTCTTTCGTATTCTGATTTATGATTTGAACTTAACATAGGCATATCTTTAAATGGACATTCACAGTTCGCAGTAAATGTAATTTGGTAAGGATGGTTCCGTAAATACTCTTTATACTCTTTCACAAGACCAACAAACCGAAAAATCTTTATGTATGTTAATTCTTTTTTGTATGCCTCAAAAGGTACAATAATATTACTTTGTACATCCTCAACGAAACGATTGGCTAGTGATAATAAATCGTAATCACAATATAAATTTTTAAATTTAATCATAAGAGGTTCTCTATTAATAAAATCTTCAATTTTGCATTCCTCAGCAACTTCTTTAAAAATCCTCAGCATTTCTCTGTCATAAATATTATCTGGAGTAACCTGCCGTTGAGACACGGGAAGATTCATGACTTTTTGCAGCTGTCTCAACAGGCTCCAATAAAATTCATCTTCCACATCTGTTTCTAAATCTATAAAATCATTATCAGCTACTTCCTTGAAGGATTCTTGTAACTGTTTCCAGTTAGTATTTATACAAGCTCTAAACTCATTAACAACTCCATCTTCATTAAACTTAGTGTCGTAAAAACATGATTTGACATTGCATGGTCTGTATGCATCACCTGTTTTAAACCATGTCTTTACGGTATCCTCTGGAACCGAACTAGTTGCACCAGCTGCTTTAAGCAGACTTTCTACTGTTTTCGGCCGCCCCTTCCAAAAAGGCTTTATTGTATCAAAATAATCTTTAATAGTCATAAAAAATACTCCTTCTCAACAATTAGTTCATTGTACCTTAAACGTACCTTTGCTGCACCCTCAACGTCCTCTTGAGATAATAAATGTACACAGATAAAATAGCTGTAAGACGAACACAGACGGGGAGGTGATGTGCAGAGCATATTATATTTTAATTTAGATTTGCTTTAATGTAAAGGATTTTAAACTAAAAAATGGAGGCGAAAAATGAAAAAAAAAAAGAAATATGCTAAATGGCTTGGCGCTGACAGCTACAATGCTGGACAAATTGTGCCTCTTCCTACATCTTCCTCATCAGGACAAACCAGGACAGGCAATATGAATAATATCCCTGCTCAAATGGTCCTTAAATCCAACGAACCCGGTGTCTTTTTCGGCACCAAGAGCAAGGAAAAAGCATCTGAGTACATTGGTATGTCCCAGGGCGCAGAAGGCAATATCCTCATTGTGGGCGGTAATGGTAGCGGTAAAAGTTCTGGTATTGCAAAACCAACATTACTAACTTGGCAAGGAGGCCTATGTGTTACTGATATTAAAGGTGAACTGTCCGATTATTACCAGGCACTATATCAGGATGGAAAGGTTACTCGGCCATATATAATTTTTGATCCTATTAATCCAACTTCTCCTAGTTACGACCCATTCAGTTGGCTTTTAAAAGACAACAAACCTAATTTGGTACAAAATATTTGGGATATCACTACAGCTATTATCCCACTGCATCCAGAGGAAAAGCAACCATTTTGGACGCAAACTGAACAAGGAATATTTGCGGCAGCTCTACTCCACCATTTTAATCTAGGATTGAGTTTTAGCGAGACAATCTGCAGAATTACTACAATGCCTTTGTCATTGCTCTATACCGAGATTACGGAAAATCAAAATATATATACAAAAATTTTTCTCGGGGAAACTGCTGGCCTAAAGCCTGAATTAATAGCTGAAATTGATCGAGGTTTACGCAATAAAATAATGCTTTTCGCTGCTGACCCGTACATCGGCCACGCATTCAGAGGCGTTAGAGAAGGCGCAACATGCTTTACCTGGGCTGACCTGGATAATTACAATATTTTCTTACGTATCCCAGCATACAAAATAGATCAATTGAAAGAAGCCATTGCTTTAATGTACAACCAGCTCTTACGCCACCTAGAACGCAGACCGGATAAATATAGTGTGGAAGGAACAAACAACGAACCAGTATTACTTTTAATGGATGAATTTGCCAGGTTTGGTAAGTTAAATAACATATCCACTGCTTTTTCAACGCTTCGTAGTAAAAATGTTAATATTTGCCCGATTATCCAGAGTACCGCACAACTCGACAAAATTTACGGGGAATATGACAGACGTATTATTTTTGATAATTGCCAGTTCGTGGCTATCTTACGCGCTAATGACGCCGACACGCAAAAGTACCTCTGCGAACTAATAGGCTCAACAGTAAAGCTACAGAGATGTATGAGCGAAAATAAGGATAATTACATGGATACCATCGGCTACAGCAAAAGCATCACCGAAATTCGTGAATTGCGCATTTTTCCACACGAACTTTCAAGTCTGAATGATATCCTTTTACTGACTCCATATGGCTTCTGCAGAGTAGAAAAATTTTCTCCGCAGAATAGCAATCAGGAGGCACAAACGGTATTACCAACCCCTTTTCCAGAGGAACCTTGCCTTACACTTGAAGCGATAAGCACATCTGTCTTTTGCGATACTGACATAAATAATCAAAAAAATGAAATTATTCTACATGCTAATCGTACCTCAACTACACCTAATGATTCATTTCCAATTAATTTGATAGGAGGTGGCTATACAACTATGCTTTCAATAGAAGAAAGAGCCAAAAGATCAGATAACAAAGCTACAGCGTTTAAACAACAGCAACGGCGAAAAGATCGGCAAAACCAAGAAGCACAGAAAAAAAAGGCACAGCGTCAAAATTACATTATTGGAGAGTCCTTTGCAAATCACTTTCCAATCATCAGGAAACTTGAACCAGGCACAGACGCTGAAAATGCAATTACTTTTAAGCCATTGGAAATATTCATGTCAAAGCTTGCTGAGAATCCAACTGTAATGGAAATGCTTAGCACATTGATTGATAGCAGCATTGCAAAAACAGCTCCGGAAGAGAACATTTGTTCTCCGCAATGTATAAGTGGACAATTAGATTATGAAAAATGCATAAATAATGAAAGGCGATAATATATATGTCAAATTTTCATTTGGAAATTCGAATAATCAGTCGTGGCAATGAAAGCTCTGTCGTACAAATAGCCAATTACATTAGTGGTGTAAAACTGTATGACACCTACTTCAACAAGACTTATTACAGTAAGAGAAATGATGTCCTTTTCTTGCAAATTTTTTTGCCTGACAATGTTCCTCCTAAGTTCAATCATCTCCAAAAACTTTGTAATGAAATTGACTCGGCTGAAAAAAGATATGATGCACAAACCGCACGACAATTTATAGGCTCCTTACCTAATGAGTTGCCGTTTGGCGAGCAGAAGCAGATTGTCGTCGAGTACATTAACCACAACTTTGTAGCGAGCGGTCTATGTGCCATAGCGGCAATTCATGAGGGTAAAAATGAATTCGACCCGAAAAAAAATAATCCCCATGTGCATATTCTCGTTTCAACTAGAAGGATTGAACCTGATGGATTTAATAAAATCAAAGACCGGGAGCATAACAAAAAAAAATATATTAGAATCTGGCGAGAGCAATGGGCACAAGTCCAGAATCGTGCCTACGAGCGAAACGGTTATGATATACGGGTCAGTCATGAAAGCCTTGAAGTCCAGGGCATCAGCCGCAAACCAACTATACACCTTAGCCGTATTGATTGGGAAAGGGAAATGCGGGGTCAGTCCACCATTGCAGGAGACAAAAAACGTGCTATTAGGGAACGTAATATGGAACATGCCCGGCAACATCAAATAGAATTGGAGCGGATACATAGCAATGAATTATCCAGATAAAACCAGGCGTATATCCGCTTTCTGTAGTGATATATTCTTACTCAAAGGAGGTAAACGATATGACCAAAAGTATCTTAAAACTCGAACCATATAAGGACAATAGCAGCCATCCAAACAGCTTCAGAACCATCTTCAAGACAAAGCATGGTCGGATTGTGTTTCTGGCGCTCTCAATTGACGGTACTGGTTGTACCATAACGGACTGCTTTTACATCGACCGCAACCAAGGTAGAACCGGGGCAAAACGCTATAGCTCTAAACCCCAAAAAATGCAGACATTCCAATTCGGTATAGATGCGCTTCTCTCTGTAATAGCATCCGAACTGGACAAAAAATTTTACGGTGTGGAGTACATACAGACAAGCGACTCTGCTCTCCCGCTCGACCAGTATCTGCAGATGAAATCAGAGTGTGCCTTCAGAAAGTACCATTTCCTGATTATGATTGGAAACGGTGAACAGCACAACGGATTGCCTGCCAGGCTCCGTACACGACTGAAAAATAAGCTTCATCGGTCAATCTATGTGGAACTGGCCTATTACAAAAACGGCCAGGGAGTCATCAGTCAATGCTACTACTATGACCGTATGTACAAAAGGAAGGGAATCAAAGTCACCCCACCGATGTTGACAAGCTGTTTCTTTCCATACAATCAAAAGGAAATAATAAATCTGCTGAACCATGAAATATGCTGCGACTTCACTCATATGATTGTAACAGACGGAATCGACATAGATTCCAACAGAACGCCCCTTTGCGGCGCATTATAAGTTGAGCCAAACCAGAACAGGAGGTATTATCATATGGCGACATTGACAAAAGAGTACACGGACATAAAGGACATCAGGCACAATGTGGAGCATCTTGTGATGCCCACCAATGACAAAAGGCACAGAGACCAGCTCCTTGACGAGCTCTTCCATGCCCTGATAAAGCCTCATAATCGTGCCCAAGCCCGTCAGGAAATCCAGCTGTCAGAAATCTAAAATCAGGCTATGATTCTGCCAGCCAAAATCTGCCATGAAAGGAGGTGTGTCAAATGGCAATCATCCTCTACGCCCGGAAATCTGTAGAACGGGAAAACAGCATCAGCTGTGAGACCCAGCTGGAATACTGTCGTTCCGTCATCAAACCGGACGAACGGGACGAGAAAGTCCTTACCTTCGTGGATAACGGTTTCTCGGGAGGGAACATCAACCGGGACGGTTTCCAGAAAATGATGAAGCTCGTCCGACAGGATAAGGTCAGCAAGGTAATCGTATACAAGCTGGACCGCATGAGCCGCTCCCTGGCTGATTTCGTGAACATCCTTCAGGAATTCAAGGCCCACAATGTAGAATTCGTGTCTTCCCAGGAGTCCTTTGACACATCCTCCCCTTACGGAGAGCTGATTGTGAAAATCCTGATGGTGTTCGCCGAGTTTGAACGGACATCCACCATCAACCGGGTCACCCAGGCTTATGCCCACCGGAGTGAAATGGGATTCTACATGGGCGGCAGGCAGCCCTACGGCTTCGAGCTTGTCCCTACCGTCATCCACAATATCAAGACCAAGAAGCTGAATCCCATTCCCGACCAGGCAGCTCAGGTACAGTACATATTTGAGGTTTACGCCCAGGAAAGCGTATCCCTAAGACGACTGCAGGATATCCTGATTGCAGAAGGCAAAAATCCTCTGAACGGGAGCGCCTGGACCACAGCAAAACTCTCCGCGTTGTTGAAGAATCCCATCTATGTCAGGGCGGACTGTGACATATACGACTATTATGACCGGCATGGCGTTCAGATGATAACCGATGCCGCAATGTTCACCGGGGAATACGGCGCTCAGCTCTATGGGCGCACCAAGCATGAATCCGGAAATCCGGACTGGTCCGACATGAAGCTGGTCCTGCTGACCCACAATGGTATCGTTGACTCCGACATCTGGCTGAAATGCCAGCGGAAGCTGGAAAAGAATAAACAGATAACGAACAGTTACAGCAATCCAACCAGCTGGCTGGCCGGTAAAGTGATCTGCGAAAAGTGCGGTCACACGATGACTACCATAAAAGGGAAAACAAATAAAACCGGCGAAATGCGCAGATATTTCAACTGTACAGGCAAGTCACACAAAAAGCTCTGTACAGGGCCTAAAGTATCCATCTATGCCGAGGATCTGGAGAATATGGTCTATGACTGCATCTCCGAGAAGCTTTCCGACCTGGCCCAGACAAATCATCCTGCTCCAAAAGCCCATATCGGGGAAATCAATGACTGTAAGCTGAAAATCAAATCCATTGAAAAAGAGGAAAGACAGCTCTTGGACACCATGCTGGCGGGAGGCTTCAACGAAGATCTCCTTACCCTTGCCAACCAGAAAGCCTCACAGCTGAAAAGAGACCGGCTGGCTCTCTATGAGCGTATGGAAGAATTAAAGAGTTTGCATTCCGAGACAAATAAAGCGATAGACCTGGCTAAATCCTGGAAGACGGCGGATTATGACCGAAAAAAAGCTGTCGCAATGATAATGATTCACCAAATACGCATCAGCGAAGACGGAAGCGCCAAAATAGTCTGGAACCTATAACTGGCTGTCTTTGGAGAAAATTCTCCAGAGACAGCCTTTGAAATCGTCTGCTGAGACAATCTTTTGTGCCGCTCCATTCAGGCTCTGGCTCCTATCGCTTTTCCAGCCGCTCTATTACACAGCTGTGATGTTTATTGGCGTCGTCCCTGTCATAATTTATCCCCACAGCCAATATCTCGCCCATATATCCCTCCAGCGCCTGGGTGTAATGCCTGTCCTTTATCTGCCGGATAGCCGCATTGACTGTCCTGTCATATTTCAGTTCTACCACCAGCGCCGGTTTCTTGACCGAGGGCAACGGAAGGAATACCACATCCGCATAGCCCCGGCCCGAGGGGAGCTCCCTTATGAGCCTGTAGTCCTTTCTGGCACTGTAATATGCGAGCCCAATTGCAACAAGCAAATTCTTGTCCAGAAAATCATTGGACAAGAATTGCGAGTTCTCATCATTGTAAGTCAAAATAGAGGCCGCCTCCGTGTGTGCCTGGTCAAGCCCTCTCGCCACACTGTCCGCATCGCCATCCAAAGTATCTCTGAGAAGCTTATCCGATGCCTTTAAAATACGCATGATTTCCGGCCAACCGCTGACGCTCATGGCATTCTCGAACTCCCCCACAATCTCCTTATTGGGGATGAACGCCTCCTCCTTCTCGGCATCATATGCCAGATATCCCAGATGAATCAGGAGCGTGAGCACGTCGTCCTTTGTCCTGAAGTTTTGCATGTCGTTCTGGAAGCTCCGCGTGTTGACCCTGGCACATCCGCCTCCCAACATCTGCACGATGTCCGAGCGGAGCCCGTCGAAGTCCATGTCAATATAGATTTTCAGGGCATCGTAGGTTTCAGTAGCAGTCCAGTAATTGGACAGAACATGGCTTTTCATTGCCGCAACTACAGACCTGGGATTATAGATATGCCGGAACTGCCGGAATCTGTATCCATCATACCAATTGCTGGTCTGTGCAAAATCCATATTGTATTTCTCACATAATGCCTTTACCTCATCCTCTGTAAAACCGGTATATTCCTCAAGAGCAAACTGGTCTGTCATGGAATATTCCCAGAACATATTCAATGCTGAATGCTGGCCATACTTTTTTACGGGCAGAATGCCTGTCATGTAGACAAGGGCGACATACTGCTGGTCTTTTAAAAGATTCCTCAGGAAATCCAGATACTGTTTCTGCAGCGTTTCCGACTCCTGCCGTTCCCTCATGACACAGTCCCACTCATCTATCAGGAATATGAACTGCTTGTCCGTTTTTACATAGATTTTCCTGAGCGCCGCGGCCAGCCCCATATCCCGTCTCTGCAAGATTTCCCCATACTCTTCTGCCAGTTCCTCCACTACTTCCTGTTCCAGATACTCCGTCACCTTTCCTGGCGCCGCCTCAATCAGGAACTGCTGCATATTCAAATAAATGACATCATAATGATTCAGATGCTTTGAAAAGGATTCATCGCTTTCTATCTTAAGGCCTGTAAACAGCTCCCGTGAATCACTGCCGATGCTGTAATAGGCAGAAAGCATCTTCAATGCCATGGATTTTCCGAAACGCCTGGGTCTGCTGACACAGATAAACTTCTGCTCTGTATTGATGCAATTATTCGTTTCTGTAATCAATCCTGTCTTATCAACATAAATCTCGGAACGGATGGACTCCAAAAAGCCCCTGTTTCGCGGATTTAGATAAATTCCCATAAATGCTGCCATCGCCTCCCATTGTCTTTACAATAGTCACTGTTTCTCTGAGACCATTCTAACACAGAAGCAAAATCAAAGCAATCAGGCTATATGCCGATTTTGGCCTGAAACCGCCTGAAATCCACTTAACTTTGCCCGGTTCGCTTCGCCGAACCTCTGGAAATGCACGATTTCCCGCATGCGCAGGAATTTGATGGGCTCGCACACATCCGGCTCCTTCACCAGGCGCAGGATGTTGTCATAGGTGGTGCGGGCCTTCTGTTCCGCCGCCAGATCCTCCATCAGATCCGTCACAGGGTCGCCGGTCACCTGGAACTGGGCCGCGGTGAAGGGGAACCCGGAAGCCGCCTGGAGCCATACGCCTATAGTGTGGTCTACATAGTAATTGGCAAAGCCGCTCTTCTCAATCTCCTCCATGGACAGGTTGCGGGTGAGCTGGTGCACGATGGCCGCCACGATTTCCATATGGGCCAGTTCCTCGGTACCGATGTCCGTCAAAAGCCCCGCCACCTCCCGGTAAGGGATGGAGTAGCGCTGGGACAGGTAGCGCATGCTGGCCCCCATCTCTCCGTCGGGCCCGCCGTACTGGGAAATGATGGCCTGGGCCAGCATGGCGTTGGGCTCCTTGATGTTCACGGGGAATTCCAATCTCTTCTCATAGCTCCACATTTACGCGCACTCTCCTTCCCAGGGCAGAGGGGCCCCTCCCCATCTCCACTCCTCGCCACACTCCGTCAGTCTGAGATTCAGAGGGAAGTATTTCTGGGAGAACTCCTTCTCCATCTGATTCTTGATTCGGTTGTAATGGTTGAAGTATTCCATCGCCCTGCGGTCATGGGGATGGGTATCCAGATACAGTGCCAGCTCAATCAGCACAAAGTCTGCAATCCCGATATCTCTCAAAAGCTGTTCCCTCTCTCTCATGATACGCATCTCCTTCCCGTGAAGGGCTTATCCAGCTCCGGGAATATGGTCCCGGCACAGTAAGCCTTCTCCAAATCGTCATACATCCCTTGGAATTCCTGCCAGGGCACATAGGCCATGGCCACCGGGAACCTGTCGATATTTTTGCCGTCACAATGTTCGTGCATTTCGATTCCTTTCATTGCCTAAATTTGCTTGCTATTATACTATGAAGGGACTCGGAAACTGTGCAGCAATCGAGGAGGGGAATCCTTTCTCCCCTGCCCGCCGCACGGCCCGCATGCTGCATCAGCAGCAAAATTCCATATGCAGGTCTGCGCGTAAAAAAACAGACCGGCCGCGCTTTCATCGCGAAACCAGTCTGTCATATCGTTCCAGGGGTATCCTTCCGGAAAAACAGCCATGGAGCCTTCCCTCAATCAGCGGGACTCTCCCATAAAGAACAGCGCAATGGTGCCCGGCCCGGAATGCGCTCCGATGGTAGGGCCGATGTGGCTGATTAGGAAGTTCCGGAATCCGAACCTCTCCTTTATCAGATCCCGCACATACTCCGCATCCTCCAGAGCGTCCCCATGGCTGATGAACACGCAGTCCTCCCTGTTCTCCTCCGCCCAGGAACCCATCTTCTCCTCCATATAATCCACCAGCGCGCTCAGGGATTTCTTCCGCCCCCGCACCTTTCCAATCAGGATAAGATGCCCTTCATCGTCCACATGGAGCTTTGGCTTGATGGAAATCATGGAGCCCAGCACTGCAGCCGTCCTGCTGACCCGCCCGCCCCGGTAGAGGTGATACAGATCGTCTACCGTGAACACATGTGTGAAATTCAGCACATGCTCCTCCAGCCACCGGGCCGTCTCCTCCATGGATTTTCCCGCATCCCGCATCCTCACGGCCTTGTGGACGAACAGGCCCTCTCCCATGGATGCGCTCAGGCTGTCCACCACCCTGATTTTCACCTGCGGATACTCCTCCATCAGTTCCCGGGCCGCCATACGGATATTGCCGCAGGTGCCGCTTAAGCCGGAAGAGAACGCCAGATAGAGGATTTCCTCCGCTCCCCCTGTCTGTATATATTCCTCCAGCAGCTCCTTCGCCTCGGCGGGATTGATCTGGGACGTGGTGGGCATCTTGCCCTCCTCCCGCATACAGGCATAGAATTCCTTCCAGTCCAACTGCTTTTCCCTGCCGTAGGTGACACCGTCCAGGATATAGCTGATGGGCAGGCAGCCCACATCGTGCGCCTCCAGATATTCCACCGGAAGGTCTGCCGTGCTGTCGGTAATGAGTTTGAACATATTTCTCCTCCTGCTATACTCTATTCCATACTATATAATCGGCATTTCATTCTTGCCAGCCACATAGCACAGCCGGTCATGCCGTTTATCCGGTTTTGGGCAAGATTTAATCACCGAATATATATAATCAACTTTCCTGACTTTACCACAAATCCCCTGATTTGTCAAATCCGCGCCGCTATCCGGAGCCCCTCTCCGATTCCCTGTCAAAACCAGCGCGTATACTCTCCCGCGCTTCGTCCTCCTCGCCGGAACAGCTCACTGGGGCAGCAGAATCTCCGTGGTGAAAGCCCCGTCCTCGCTGTTGCGGCTGATGTAGCCGTGGCACCGCTCTACGATGGTGTCGATCCGCACCAGCCCGTATCCGTGGCCTGTGCCCTTGGTGGTGCGAAACCGCCCTGCCTCCTTTTTCTGCTTCTTCTGCGCCGTGGTGTTGGTAAAGGACATGTACAGTTGGGTGTTCTTCATGTCCATATAGACGCGGATCAGGCGCTCCTCCTTGGGCAGCGCCATGCATGCCTCGATGGCATTGTCAAAAAGGTTGCCCATGATGATGCACAAATCGATTTCAGACGTGGTCAGGGACACCGGCACATGGGCGTCCGCCCTGACGGTGATGTCCCTGGATTTCGCCAGGGATATCTTGCCGTTCAGGATGACGTCCGTCATCTTGTTGCCTGTCTTCAGCATGGTATCCACCAGCTCCAGGTCGGCCCTCAGCTCCTTCAGGTACGCCTTCAGGGATTCCAGGTCACCCGCCTGGGCATAGCTGCCCAAGACCTGGATATGGTTGCGGTAGTCATGCCGCCATCCTCTCACCTGGCTGTACATGTTTTCCATCTCCTCGTAGTGGGCCGTCAGCAGGCCGCTCTGGTACTGCGCGATTCTTTTGTCTATCAGCTTGTCCAGCAGGCGCACAGGGACTCTCCTTTCCGGTGAAAAGGTCAGAAATAGGCGATCAGGGCCCGGTTCACTCCCTCGTAGGCCCTGCCGGACAAAGGCAGCCGGGTGCCATCCTTCAGGGTCACGTCGGTCCTGGCCACCTGCTTCACAAACCGCAGGTTCACGATATAGGAGCGGTGAATTTTGTAGAAGCTCTCGTCCAGTTCCCCTTCCAGCTCCTTCAATGTACGCTTAACCGTATATTCTTCATCGGCATGTACCGTGACATAGTTGCGCAGCACTTCCAGATACCGGATTTCATGCAGCGGCACTCTGGTGGTGGCGCTGCCGCAGTTGAGCAGGAGGGCATTCTCCCTGGCGGCCAGCCGCTTCATGGCCCTGTCCAGCACAGGGCGCAGCTTTTCCCCTGTCACCGGCTTCAGCAGATAGTGGAGCGCCTCCACATCGTAGCCCTGCCCGATATAGTCCATGTAGCCCGTGATGAACACAATCTGGAGCCCCGCGCCCATTTCCCGGAGCCTCCCTGCCAGCTCCACGCCGCTCATCTCCTTCATCTCGATGTCCAGGAACAGCACGTCTACGGAATCGTCGTCCTCATATGCGAAGAGAAAGGCCTCGGCGGAGGGATAGGATTCTATCCGCAGGGGCTGCCCCGCCTCCCGGTTCCACTCCAGTATCAGGGACTTTATATAATCCGCATCCGCGGCGACATCGTCACATATGGCAAATCTGTACATGGCAAAATCCTCTTGGCGGCTTCGCTGGCCGCTTGGCTCATTGCCCGCGGGAATAAAAACATCCCACAGGAAAACAGAATGCTGGTACGGCTGATTCCTGAGGGATGTCGAAAACAACTATTCCTTAATCTTGTCAAGCTCTGTCAAGTTTACTCCTGCCACTGTCAGTATTACTTTCAGTTCAATATAGCGTTCTTTCATTTCCGCGTATGCATCTGAATCCTTTTGTGACAGCTTCATGTAGCGCTGCAGTCTGCCGAACTCTTCAACCGATATCTTTATCATCTCTTTTTCAGACATCCTATCACCACTTTCTAAAGGGCCGCACCTGTATATCCGATGCTTTCATTATAACAGCCCTCCGGTAAGGTGTAAAGCCTTATTTCGTCCCCCCATTCGGCTATTTCGTCACCGCTGCGCCAAATTGCGGGAATCTATGATACAATAATTACATCCGCAAATTCCTATCGAAAGGAGACATGACAGAACGATATGGCAGAAAAAAAGCAAAAACCCAAATACAACATGTGGCAGTCGTCCTGGTACATGATCAGCCTGGCTATCTGGGAAAAGGAGAAAAAGGTACCCCTCCTGTGTATTTTCACCGCCCTGCTGGCAGTGGCTTCCAACCTGACATCACTGACCATCACCCCTGTAATCCTGGGTGCCGTGGAAAACCATTCCCCGTTTAGGACACTGCTCCTCCTGATCGGAGGTTTTATACTTCTGGCCATGCTGCTGAACGTCGCCGCCAGCTATGTGAATACCAACATAAAGTATGGTAAAATCACGGTACGCACAGCCATTATCGCCAGACTCAGCGACAAACTGATGAAAACATCCTATCCCAACATCAGTGATGAAAAATTTCTGAAGATGCGCGGAAAAGCCCAGGAAGCAATTAACTGCAATGCCGCCGCATCCGAAGCGGTCTGGGACACATTAACCAGCCTGCTGCAGAATCTTCTGGGCTTCCTGGTGTATCTGGCACTGCTGACCTATGTGAATCCTCTGCTGATTCTGGTAATCACTGTCACATCGCTGTTGAACTATTTTATCAATAAGCCCTTAAGCGAATACGGTTACCGCCACAAGGATGAAGAAGGGCAGCTGGACGGAACTCTATGGTACTGGATGACAACCGCCGAAAGCTCCCATATGGCCAAGGATGTCCGCCTCTTCGGCATGCGCCCCTGGCTGGAAGAACTCTATCGGAAGACCTGGGCCGCCTACCAGGCATTCCACCGCAGGGCTCAGAATGTCTACATCTGGGGTTCCATTGCCGATCTGATACTGGCCTTTGTGCGCAATGGCTTTGTATATGCTTATCTGATCTGCATGATGCTGAACGGAGATATGAGTATATCCCTGTTTTTATTGTATTTTACCGCGGCCGGTAATTTCTCCGGCTGGGTCAGCGGTATTTTAAACAACCTGCTCACCCTGTACCGGCAGGGCCTGGAGCTGTCCAATCTGCGGGAATGTATAGAATATCCTGAACCCTTCCTCTTTGAAGAAGGAAAGCCTCTGAAAGCGGATCCTGACAGACCATATGAAATCCGCCTGGAGGATGTGTCCTTCCGCTATCCTGCGGCAGAAAAGGATACCCTCTCCCATATCAGCCTCACCCTGCATCCCGGCGAGAAGCTGGCTGTGGTGGGCTTAAACGGCGCCGGAAAGACTACATTAATCAAGCTGCTCTGCGGCTTCCTGGACCCTACTGGAGGAAGGGTACTCCTGGACGGGACGGACATAAGGGAATACAAACGCCAGGACTATTACACACTGCCGTATTCCAGGATTTCAGCCTTCTGGCCACCTCCATTGCCTCCAATGTGGCCCAGACAGAGGATGCCGTAGATATGCCTCGGGTCATGGACTGCATTGCAAAAGCCGGACTCACGGAAAAAGTAGAAGCCCTGCCCGGGCAATATGAGGAAAAACTGTGTAGGGACGTATATGAGAATGCCGTCATGCTGTCCGGCGGCGAGACGCAGCGGCTG
>OFHB01000871.1_pt1 | contig 18552 bp, 12 predicted proteins | sample 1521881 | NCBI WGS metagenome assembly OFHB01 (sample SAMEA3504090, study PRJEB24116) | mouse gut metagenome | biome: mouse gut; feature: mouse-associated habitat; material: faeces | place: Denmark | collected 2011
ATAACGGCCTTTTTCCTACGTTGATTTTTTCTTCGTGAAACAACCCTGCAGGTCAAGCTTTCCTGCCGCATGCCTCAAATTCTCTCCGCAAGTCCATTCAATCAACAGTGCGGCAAAGATTTCTCTCTGCCGCACTGTTTTCAGGTCTAATATGTTCCCTGTGTTCTACGCTTTCTTCTTTTTCTTCCGTGACCTGGCCACAAGCAGAACCACCGTCAGCGCTGCTATGGCCGCTGCAGCCATGAGCAGCAGGTTATTTCCCGCCGTCTCCTCCGGTTCCGTAACCTGGTAGACGCAGAGCGCCCCGCCGTTCTCTCCGGAAGAAGTCTCCACAGTGAACTCCAGACAGCTTCCCATGACCCTGGAAGGCACCTGCCTGTAAGCCCCTTCCTCCCAGAGCTCTATGGCGGACTCCTCCGGATTCTCACATAGCACCCGCACCACCAGTTCCCGGGTACCCTGCTCCATGCATGCCCCGCCTTCCTGGCGTGCCGCTGAGACCTTACATCCCTCCGGCGTCTGCTCCAGGGTCAGGTAAGCCCCCGGCAGGAAACGGCCTTCCACAAGTACCATGCTCCGTCCCTGTTCATCCTTCTCCCCGCTGGCCAGGGTGGAGACCCATTTTTCGTACTGCGCCTCCAAAACCCTGCTGCCGGTTATGGGCCCGTAGGCGTAGTCCGGCCAAACCCCAAAATACCCTTCCACAGGAGGAATCTGGGGCACCTGGGACAGATCAATGCGATCACCGTAGCTGCACTGTATTGAGGCAAGCTTCCGGCCCTGGGCCTGGAAGATGACAGTAAATGTCCTAAAAGCCTCCGGAACACCCTTCCTGCTGCAGAATTCCTCATAGCTCAAAGGCTCTGCGGCCCCCTCATAGCCAATGGAGTCCACCCCTGGAACGGCAGCGGCCGGATCTCCTGCCTCCTCCTGCCTTACATAATAGTTGCCATAGAGAACCCCTTCCTCATTCACCCATCCTGCGATGGATCCGGCCGCTTCTCCTGTAAAATCAATCTCCGGGTAGGTATAACAGTAGAAAATGTCGCTGCCCCTGCCCACAATGCCGCCCACATAATTTTTTCCGGATATCCGCCCCATGGAATAACAGCTCCTGACACAGTATCCGGAAGAGCCTGCAATGCCTCCCACGGTGCTGCCTCCGGTGCTGGAGACATTGCCGTAGGATTCACAGGAAATGACCGCGCCAAAATCCGCCCTGCCCACAATACCTCCCACATAGTCCTTTTTCCCTGTCACGTCTCCCAGGTTGCGGCTCTCCCGCACCACGGCCTTGATACTCTGCTCTATGCGAAAACTCTCCTGGCCGCTGACGGCAATATCGTCCTCCGGATCAAAATCCAGCTCCGTGGCCACCTGTCCCACAATCCCCCCCACACTGGTGTCCGCCTCCACCAGGCCTGTGTTGATGCAGAGGGTAATCTTCCCTTTCTGGAAGGTGCTGGTGTCATACCATGCCTCCTCTTCCTGTTCTCCAGCTCCCAGGTGATCCATCTCTCCTCCGGCCGCCTCGTCGGACACATCTTCTATGCTGATCCCCTCATAGCGGAACAGGTCGTCCCTCACCTCCTGAAACAGTTTCCGCAGCACCCTGGCCTGGTCAAAAAGGGCGTCTATATCCTCGCCGGTGCGGTCAATGCCCTCCCCAGCCACATCTGTCAGCTGCACAAGAGAGGCGCTGGCTGCCTGCAGCTCTCTGTCCAGAGTCTCCAGACTGGTGTTAATGCCGCCGCTTTTGTCTTTGGTGGTGGATGTCACCACATGGATCCTGTTGCTGGTGCTGCTGCCAAACCTTCTGAGAGCCGCCGCATAGCTCTCTATGTCCGTGAAGACATTGGTGATGGGGGATGTGTCCGGCAGATGAATGTCGCTGCCGCTGACGGAGGAAAATATTCCATCACCACCGCTGACGGAAATCTCCGGCAGATGTCTGTCCTCCTCCCTGTCCCTGATTCCGTCGGACAGACTCTCCCACTCCTGGTTTAAGCGGTTGATGTCGCTGCTGACCCCTGTGAGTTCCTGATTGTACAGATACCACAGGTCACTGGCTGTTGTGGTCAGATTCCCCGCGGCGGCGGAAGCACTCTGCAGGTTCCGGCTGATGCTCCCTGCCAGGTCCACCGTCTCTGAGCTGTACCTGTTCAGATCGTCATGGAATGCCTCCAGCAGATCCAGGAACCGCCCTGTCTCCCTGTCAATGTCACCAAGCCTGTCATTCAGGTACTGTATCTCCAGGAAAGGCTCCATCTGCCCTGCAATCCCCCCCACATCCTTTCTGCCCAGCACATGCCCGGAATTGGTGCAGTTCTGTAAATAGCCCTGGTGGAGCCTGCCCACAACGCCACCCACATTATAACCCACATGCTGATAGCCAACCGTGCCGGAATTGGTGCAGTAGTATATCTTTCCCTCGGAGTACCCTGTGACGCCCCCTGTATCCATATGAACCGCCACCCGTTCCAGGCTGTTGATATCCTCCAGGTTTTCCATGGTGATATCCTCCAGACTGTAGGATACCTCCTGGCTGAAAGTGTTGATATTCCCGGTATTCTGACAGTTGTTCAAAGTTCCATAGTTGGCGCCGCAGATGCCCCCGGTACTGTGATCCCCTGTGACCACCGCCGCCGACTGACATTTCCGGATCTGCCCTGTCTCCTGGTTGCACCCCACAAGTCCGCCGATCTCTCCGGAACCGGCCACGCTGCCGAAGGCACTGCAGTTTTTAATCTGTCCATAGTTGACCCCCGCCAAAAGCCCCACTCTGTTTCCGCTGCCCTCCGGGTGCACCATGCCTGAGACGGACAGGTTCCTCACCACGCCGCCCTCCTGGACATAGCGGAAGAGTCCGGCCGCAGAACCGGATGTCCGGATGTCAAGGCCTGAAATGCCATAGCCCTGACCGTCAAATATCCCGCCAAACACAGGAATGGAGAGATCCTGATGCTCCTGAAGAGCAATGTCCCCCTCCAGGGTCACATATTTGTCCCGGGACCAGGAGTCCACCTGACAATTTCGGGCAAATTCCGCCAGATCCCCTTCGGTGGAAAGGCTGATCCGGGTGTACCCTGCCTCTGTCCCCGGTATGTTTCCGGCATTCTCGCCGGAGAGATACTGCCCATAGACAGAGGACTGGGCCGCCTGGGCGGGAAACACGCTGCCCACCGCCAAAAGGGCCGCCGTCACCAGGGCCATATGCTTACAGTGCCTGCTCTTATCTCTTCTCATGGTCTGCCGCTCCTTTCTGTCTCTCCTGTGCCCTCCGCCCCAGTGCCAAGGGCTTCCGTCTTTTTCTGCCGCCATGTCCCTGGGCATTCTCCTCCGTTCCTGCACTCTCCGGACTTGGGGACATATTTTCCTCTGCCGGAACTTCCGGTCCGGTGGATGCCGACAGTTTCTCAGGGAGGGGACTCTCCCCGGTGGATGCCGACGGTTTTTCAGGGAGGGGACTCTCCCCGGTGGATGCCGACAGTTTCTCAGGGAGGGGACTCTCCCCGGTGGATGCCGATGGATCTTCGGGTGCTTCAGGACCGCCTGCGCTTTTTTCCTCCGCCGCCTCTATCCCCAGCAAGGGGGTGTCTTCCCCGGATTCCCCCGGTGTCACCTGCTGCACCCTGTCCCTGGCCCGTACCACAGCGCCCATCTCACCGTCTATGACTCCGCTGAACTCCCCGTCCAGGACACCGTTCACATAGCCTTTGATATGACCCGACATCCGAATCCGCCCTCCGGAGGGAAGGGGTTTCACCAGATCACGCTTCAGGGTGAAGGCCGTCTTTTCTATTATAATGTCTCCTATGAGCAATGTCTGAGGCAGTGCCAGCAGCACCAGAGCAATGGAAGTCAGAGTCCCCCTGCCCAGAGCCAGACCGATGGCTGCCACCACCGCGTTGGTGGACACATTGCTGATGATAAACCCTGACGCCACAAGCATGGAACCGCTGGTGACTATGGTGGGGAATGCCTGATTCAGCGTCTCCACAATGGCCTCTTTTATGGGCATATAGGTCTTCAGCTCCATGTACCGGCTTGTGATTACAATAGCATAGTCAATTGTAGCCCCCATCTGAATGGCGGACACCACCAGGTATCCCAGGAAGTACACCACCTCTCCCGTCAGATACGGCAGGGAGAAGTTCATCCAGATGCTCCCCTGAATCGTCACCACCAGCAGCACGGGCAGCCCCGCGGACTGGAAAGTGAACAGCAGGATTGCCATGACGAACAGGGCCGTCAGAATGGTGATAATATTGTTGTCCATGACAAAGGAATCGCTCAGATCCTTGTTGCTGGTGGAATTACCCACCAGGTAGACCTCCTCATCGCCATAATATTTCGCCGCCACCCCCCGGATCCGCTCCAGGGCGGCATAGGTCTCCTCCCCCTCCGAGGGCACGGACAGCTCCAGCACGAAGCGGCTGCACCGCTCCCCCAGCAGCTGGTTCTTTGCGATGCTGATCTGGGAGTAGGCATCCGTCAGCGTCTCCTCCAGGTCGTCCTCCAGCGTGATGTTCCCCCGCTCCTTCTGGTCGTAGATGAAGAGGAACATGTCGATCAGCGGTACCTTGTACTCGTTGATGCCGCCCAGCAGCGCCCCGTAATTGCTGTCGTCCACCGCATAGGCGGAGTAGAGGAGGTTCGCCACCTCGATGTCCATGTCGATCAGCTCCGCGAACTCCCTGGGGGAGAGCTGGGCCGTCAGCACATAGCCGTCCATGGCCTCGATGTTGGCCAGGCCCATGCAGGAATCCACCTCCGGCAGGCGCTCCAGCTCCCGCAGCAGCTGTCCCTCCTTTTCATAGTCGCCGCCTGGCACGATGACCGCCAGCTGGTTCACGGTGCCGAAGTTCCTGTTCACCATCTCCACGGAGAATTTGTTCTCGCTCATGTTCTTGGACTGCAGCGTGTTCACATCGTACACATAATCCGCCCTGCCGGAGAGCACCGCCCCGGCGATCACCGCCACCACCAGCAGTGGCGGTATGACGAACCTGGTGTGCACGCAGAACTTCCCCACGGCCGTGATGTTCGGCACGAAGCTTTTGTGATGGGAATGGTCTATGGCCTTGGCAAAGGTCAGCAGCAGCCCGGGCATCAGGAAGAACACGGAGATCAGGCTCAGTACGATGGCTTTTGCCAGCACGATGCCCATGTCATAGCCGATCCTAAACTGCATGAACATCATGGCCACCATGCCGGACACCGTGGTCAGGGAGCTGGAGGAAATCTCCGGGATGGCCTTGCTCAGGGCCACGATCACGGCCTCTCTGGCCTCCTTGTCCTCGTGCTCCTCCATGAACCGGTGGCAGAGGATGATGGCATAGTCCACGGCCAGCGCCAGCTGCAGCACCACGGCGATGGAATCCGTCACGAAGCTGATGGTGCCGAACCAGTAATTGGTCCCCTTGTTCAGGATGGCCGCCACGATGAATGTCATCAGGAACACGGGGATCTCCGCATAGGTGGTGGAGGTGAACAGCAGCACCGCCACGATGACCACCCCTGCCAGCAGCAGGATGACGATCATGTCATTGCTTAGATCCGCCGCGTCTCGCTCCTCCTGGCCGATGTCCGAGGAATAGTACACATCGTACCCGGACAGGGCCTCCAGCACGCTGTCCAGATGCTCCTGCGCCGCCGGGTCTCCCGCCTCCCCGTCAAAGGTCACCTTGAACAGGGCCTCCATGTCGTGGTAGTACTCTTCCGTGTCCTCGAAGTCCAGCATCGCCACCCCGTCCATCTCCCGGAGCTCTTCCGAGAGCCCCTTGGCCTCCTCATAGGTCACATTGCAGACCATGATACGGGCAGTGCCGTATGTAAGGAACTGCTCATCCATCAGGTCCAGCCCCTGGCGGGTCTCCGTGGTATCCGGCAGGTAGGAGGTCAGGTCGTTGTTGACCTTCACCTTATCCATGGTGAGCACGCTGTACAGAATCAACAGGATGAACACCAGGTAGAAGCCCTTCCGCTTATCCACGATGAGGGTGGAGAGCCGCATCATGAAAGAATTGTCCTTCTTCTCTTTTTCCGTTTCCATAAAAAAATGCCATTGCCTTTCTCTGTTGCCAGCCCTCGGCGCATTTTCCGGCAGCCGTCCATAAAACATATTTCTGTTTTTTACTTAACAACAGTTGATTTATTCTTCAGATGTAATTATAATGGAAACAGAGAGAAGCGCAATAAACAGTTTTGGGGGAAATGTATCTTTCTGGACATTTGCGGCGGGAAGTGTCGCATATTTATGAAATGTTTAGAAATACCCGTGGCGAGCGAAAAGGAGGAATCATGCGATGGCAGACGCGAAGACGGACCGGAGAGTCCGGAGAACCAAAGCCCTGCTGCTGCAGGGACTGATGCAGCTGATGGAGACCAAGGATGTGAAGGATATCTCCGTGAAGGAGCTGTCCGACCTGGCGGACATCAACCGGGGGACCTTTTATCTGCACTACAGCGATGTCTATGACATGCTGGCGCAGCTGGAGGACGAGCTGTTCCTGGAATTCCATGGCATCATCGACCGGACGCTGAAGCCGGATACCCCGGTCCATGCGTCCCGGGCCACGCTGCTGGAAATCTTCTCCTTCCTGGAACGGCACAGGGCGGTGGTCAGGACCATGATCGGGCCCCACGGGGATCTGGCCTTCGTGAACCGGCTGAAGAACCTGGTAAAGGAGCGGCTGGACAGCATCTTCACCGCCAGGCAGGCCGACAGCGACGGCTGTTACATGGAGTCCTTCGCCGTGTCCGGCTGCACTGGCGTCATCGAGACCTGGCTGTCCCAGCCGGACGCGCCAAGCCCGGAGGCCATGGCGGATGTCTGCACCAGGATTCTGGAGAGAGGGCTGGGGATGGATTGAGGCCAGCTCCTTCCCCCGCCCTTTCCGGCAATGTCCCCTCACACTGGATCCAGTCCGCCGCCCGGTCTTTCCGCGCCTCACATCAGGCGAAAAAGCCCTCTTCCATCAGCCTGTCCAGCAGCTCCGCGAACAGGGTGTTGGCCCAGGCGAACCAGGGTCTGGTGAACTCCTCCGGCGCGGAGGGGTCGAAGGACTCGTGCATGTAGTTGGTCCCGGCGTGGGTCTTTGCCAGCATGTCCAGGCACTGCAGTATCTCCTCCCTGTCATCGGAGGTCAAGGCCTGCATGGTGATGCCGATATGCCATACGAAGCCCGCGGGCGTGTGGGGGCTCCCCATCCCTTTTGCCAGGCTGCCCTCATAGTAATAAGGGTTGTCCTCTGACAGAAGGAACCTGCGGGTATTCCGGTATACCGCATCATTCTTATCGCAATACCCCAGATAGGGCATGGCCAGCAGGCTGGGCGAATTGGCGTCGTCCATCAGGATGTGGTTGCCGAAGCCGTCCGTCTCATAGGCGTATATCTTCCCGTACTTGGGATGCTCCACCACTCCGTAGGTCTCGATGCCGTCCCGGATCTCCTCCGCCAGCTCCCCGCACTCCTTCGCCAGGGCCTCGTCCCCGTAGCACTCCCTGCAGATCTCCGCCCCGAAGCCCAGGGCCTTCACCGCCATCATGTTGGAGGGAATCAGATAGCCGAAGTCACAGCAGTCATCGGAGGGTCTGAATCCCGACCAGGTCATTCCCGTCACCTTCACCGCAGTCCCTCTTCCCTCATTGGGCAAGGTATCGGTTTTCGCACAGTCATGGCGCTGAAAATAATAATCGGATTTCCCGTGATCCTGTTCTGTCTGAAAAGTCCTGACAACCGCGGCAATCATGTTATAATAGCTTTCGGTGAAAATTCTGTCAATTCCCGTGGTTTTCCAGTAATGGTATCCCAGATAAAGCGGCGCGCACAGGGAATCCACCTCATACTTCCGCTCCCACACATGGTCATTGCGCGCCGTTATGTCCTGATGGCCCGCCCCGTTGGCAACCTCATTGAAGGCATTTGCATAAGGGTCAATGCATACAAACTGGGCCTGCTTCGCAATGACACCCTCCAGTATGGCCTGCAGCTGCGCATCCTCCCCGGCAAACTGCACATAGGGCCGGACCTGGGCCGAGGAGTCCCGCAGCCACATGGCCGGAATGTCTCCGGTAATGACAAAATAACTGCCGTCCTCCAGCTGCTTTACCGTGGTCTCCATGGTATTTAAAAAGCATCTGGAAATCAGCGGAGCCAGTGCCCCATAATGAGCTGCGTAGTATTCTTCCAGTTCCGCTGCCCTCCTTCTCAGATTTTCCGGTATTTTCATATCCCTGTTCCTCCTCACCTCTGTCTCATCCCGCCTCCGATGCGGTGTGCAGGTCCCTTCCGCTTCTCCTGTCACAGATATATTCTCCTAGTACTCTCTGCAAAAAAGTGCTGAATATATTATATATGTTATTTAATGATATGTCAATCCGAAAACACATTTTATACTCACGACCGAAAACCGACCTAAAACCTTTGCCAACGTATAGTAGACAAATTTTTATCCGGGCCGATTGACAAAACCACTGCGGCGATATATAATGTAATTATCGTTACATAACAAAAATTACTAAACAAGAGGAAAAGTTATGCCGCCAAAACCTAAAATCACAAAAGAGATGGTTATTGATGCTGCCTTTAAGGTTGCTCGTGAAGAGGGCTGGGAAAACATCAATGCAAGGATTGTCTCAAATAAACTGAACTGCTCTACGCATCCTGTTATGTATCACTTTGCTACGATTGAGAATCTAAAGCTTGCGGCTTTTGAGAGAACCGATCAGTTTCACCTGGAGTATTTAATGAATGTTTCGGGAAACGAAGAGGAAATCATGCTTGGAATTGGGCTGAATTATATTCGTTTTGCGGTGGATGAGCCGAATTTGTTTCGGTTTCTGTTTCAATCGGGGTATACAAAGGGTAACAGTTTGCTTGAAATGATAAATTCCGAGGGGCTTAAGCCCGTCCTCTCGGCAATGCAGCAAGGGATGAATTTGGATTTAGACCAAATGGATTTAGACCAAGCAAAAGAGGTTTTTATAACGCTTGCGATGTTTGTTCACGGTTACGCCAGCATTATTGCGAACAACTCGCTTGAATTCGATGAAAAGCTGATTGCAGAGCACTTGGAACGGGTATACACCGGCGCGATATTATCAATACAGTCCAGCTAAGAAATGTCAATAGGAAATTTTATAACAGTCTCGGAACGAAGGTGCCCACCGTAGTGCAGAGACGGTACTGGAATAGGAGGAAATGAAATGAAAAATCAGCAGGCTATGGAAAATAATAAAAAGAGTACCGTCCTCACGATGACAGGTGTGGCGATCATGGTAGTATTGGCGGCGACGAAAATTGTGCCGTCCTCGAATATTGCGGGCTATTCCGTGTTTGTTGGAATTGCGTTTTTCTTCCTTGTGGAAATAGTTTCCAAAACGCCGAATGCCAAATCGGGTTTGCGTTTTAATACAATTGTGGAAGATATGAAAAAGCCGGGTGTAACTGCATGGGCATTGGTGCCATGCTTTAGTGGTATCGCAACGATTATTGTGGGAAATTTGATTTTCAGCGGGGAATTTGCTGACCACGTACTCGGCCGGACGAGTTCCTTCCTGTCTTTTGATAAGACAATACTACTGATCATACAGTTTATCCTCGGAGGATTTGGCGAAGAAATTGCATTTCGCGTCTTCTTTTTCGGAAAAACCTCAAAGCTGTTTCCCGCTTGGATTTGTGCGGTTGTATCGTCCATTATTTTCGCAGCAGGGCATATTGCCACAGGAAACATTGGTGTTGTGATTTTTGACATTTCCAATGTATTCATTGACAGCTTGATTTTCTCAGTAGTTTATTGGAAATCGGGAAATTGCGTTATCAGTACGTTTTCGCACATTCTTGGAAATGTGATATCCTGTATTGTCCTGTTCAGCTTTTTTAAGTAAGACATCCCGGAGAACGTGGCGTAACAGGTGATGACGAAGCTGTGCAAGGGAATGGAGACAGAGCTCAGGACTTAACCCTGCCCCTCCCCCCTGATTACCTTATAGGGAACATTATATCTCTTCGGCACTTCCTTCCCTTCCATGCGGTTCTTCAGATATTTGACCGCCATGGTTCCCATCAGATATTCATCCTGCACCACATGGGAAAAAACGGGATTGGAATCGCAGGCCTCGTCTATACCGTCGAAAAACACGACTTCCTTCTCCTTCTCCTGCCCCATTTCACGCAATATCTTATAGACCATGATTCCCAGTTCCAGGCCTACCGCAAAAAAACCGGTCACATGAGAGTGCTTTATAATGAAATTTTTCACCGCCTTAATGTCCGCCCGCTCCTCCCCCTCGTCTTCGCCCATCCGGGGAAGGAATGCCTGCAGATTCCTCAGCCACATGTCCTCGCCGGTTCTTAAGCCGTGCTCCAACAGGCTGTCCAGATAGCCCGAAAAACGCGCCGCCACACTGGATGTCTGCATGGAAGGATGGGACAGAAAACAAATGTCCTTATGCCCCCTCTCAATCAGCAGCGCCATCAGATCCCTGGACGCCTGATAATTGTCCGTACACACACAGGGAATCGGCAGCCCTGTCAGCTCCCTGTCAATCATGACGATGGGAAACTGCTCCACGGACAGTCTCAGCACATCCGCATTATAGGTCTCTCCCTGCACGCACATCAGGATGATGCCTTCCACTCCCAGTGCAATCAGTTCCCCTATGGCTCTCGATTCCTCCGCCATATTGCCGTAGGTGCATTTCAGTATCATGTGGTAATTGCGCTTCCTGCACTCGCGTTCGATTCCGTTGACGATATCGCTGCCGTATGCGGCGCCGAATCCGTCCAGGACTACACCTATCAGCCTTCCCCTGCCCTCCGCGGCAGCTCCCGGCAGAAGGGCCATGCTCTTCTCCCCTTCCGCCCCGGCATTCTCCAGTACATAGGAGCCTTTCCCGGGCCTTCTGGTGATAAAGTTCCTGTCGGCCAGCATCTCCAGGGCTTTTTTGCTCGTAATGCGGCTCACACCGTACTGCTCTGTCAGCTCCTTCTCCGACGGAAGACGGCTGCCGGGCGGATACTTATGAGTCCTGATTCCCTGCAAAAGGTCATTATATATTTTCTGATACAGAAGTTCCTTCTCCATTTATTCACCCCGCTTACATTGCTATCAGTATATCTTTTTTGAATTGATATGTCAAACCAAAGGTTCGCCGCAATGACCTCATTCACCTTGTCCGCCAACTCCTTCAAATCGGTGTCAGCCTTGCTGTCCAGGAAATTGTTATAGCTCTCATCCCACACCTTACTTGCATCGCCGGCCCAGTCAGCCGCATAAAGCACGCCGTTCTTTTTCTCCACAGACATCATTGTCTGCACTGCTTCCGCCGCTTCCGGATGACCCGCTTCCGTAACCGCATCATAAAATACATGCGCAGAGTCCTTGTGGGCTCAGGGCGTCACGGGAGTCACTTTCAATACGCTCTCATACATCTCGCCGCTCATAAACTTGATCAGCTCCCACGTCTCTTCGGGATGCGCCAGGTCCCTGGGAGATACCCAACCCACAGTGTCATATGTAGTGGTGCCATAACCGCCTCCTTTGTTTTGCGCCATACAAAACCATTCTTATTCTTCTGTCTCAATGGCCGCCTTCCTGCTGTTAATCTGTCGGATGATCTCCATATCAAACTTGGCTTCCCTGTCATACGTATACAGGCCGTTCACTTCCAGTTCCACATCATACAGCTGTGTAAAACAGAACCCGAACATTCTGGGATTGTCCATGAGCACATCCGTCAGGCGGCGGTACCGCTCCAGGTATTCCTCCATGGTCCCGGGGCCGTCTCCGTATCCCCAGGCGTCGTCTCTGCCCGCCTGGTCCACATTCCATTTGATGCCGCCGTATTCGCTGATAAAGACGGGAACTCCCTCCACCGCCTTCTGCCTGTATCCGTGATTGTCCGGAAGAGGCCCTCCCTGGGCAAAATCCCTGTATCTTTCCGCAAAAGTATCCGCATCCTGCTCATAGTCATGCAGGTCATAAATATCCGTCTGCACATGGTAATTGCCGCTTGTGTCAATGCAGGGCCGGGTGGTATCATACTGCTTCGTCATCAGGTAGGTCAGGCGGAGAAGATCGTCATCCTGCTTCCTGCCCTCATAATCCCAGGTCTCATTAAAGGGGCACCAGCCCACAATGGCAGGATGGTTGAAGTCCCGCTTCAGCACCTCCATCCATTCCGGCAGAAAACATTTCAGCCCATCGGGACGGCTATGGTCAAGCCCCCAGTTCGCCTGTTCTCCCCAGACCAGATAGCCCAGTCTGTCACAGTGATACAGAAAACGCTCCTCGAACACCTTCTGATGCAGCCTGGCCCCGTTAAAGCCCGCCTGAAGGGACAGCTGTATATCCCTCACCAACGCTTCGTCGGAAGGAGCCGTATAGATCCCGTCCGGATAGAAGCCCTGGTCCAGTACCAGGCGCTGAAAAACCGCCTTGCCGTTCAGCAGTACCTTTTCCCCGAGGATTCTGATTTCCCGCATGCCAAAGTAGCTGTCCACAACATCCTCCCCAAAGGAAAGCTTCAGGTCATATAATCGTCCCTTTCCGGCTTCCCACAGATGAAGCCTGGACAGGCTGATTTTCAGGAAACCGTTTCCGGAAGTGATCTCTGTGTCGGCGCTTCCGCAGAGGATACCGTCATAAAAAGCCTCCGCCCGCAGAACCCCGCTTCCTTTCGTCCGGGCTTTGATTGTCAATGCGGCCTCCGCAATATTGGGATACATCTGTATACTCTCTATGTAGTCAGAGGGGAGAAATTCCAACCACACCGTCTGCCAGATTCCAGTGGTCCTGGTATATTCACAGCCAAAGGAATCGAACAGCCCGCACTGCTTTCCCTTGCACTGCCTGCCGCTTCTCTGGTCATCAAAGGCATATACCGTAACGCGGTTTTCCCCGGTTACCGTCAGGTCCGTGATATCAAACTGAAAAGAAACATAGCCTCCCTTATGGACACCCGCCTCTTTGCCGTTGATCCATACGCGGCATTCATAGTCCACTGCCCCGAAATGCAGCATAATCCGGCCTTTGCGCTGCTCCTGCGTCAGTTCAAAGGTACGCAGATACCATACTGCGGGCATAAAATCCTTATTGCCGATTCCGCTGAGCGCACTTTCCGGGCAGAAGGGCACTGTTATTTTCCTGTCCAGCTTTTCCTCCTGAAACATTTTCCTGGCAATCCCGCTGTTGCCGAAATCAAAGGAAAAATCCCATGCTCCGTTCAGGTTCATCCAGTTTTTGCGCTGCATCTGCGGCTTTGGATGCTCCTGTCTGGGTATATTATTCATACGTTTACCTCCTGGCATATGTAGTCCTGGGATCGCTTCGCGTCCCCTTTATCATAACTACATTATAAAGTACGCAATTCGTGACTGCCAGTGATAAAACAGCTTGAAATGTATATAAAACTGCTATATTATGGTATTTGTTTAAATATGCCCTTGATTTCCACCAACCCATCTTAGGACAGAATATGACCATATTATTTTGACCATAGTGCTTTCTGATAACTGATTCTTTTTTATTTTGAAGATCCGCAAAATCCGTCCTACATCCGCTGGCTGTAGGCACTGGGCAATTATGTAACCATCCATGCCGAGCGCGACTACACACTTGGGGATAACGCATCAGGATAAACCTCTGTTCTTTGAAAGGCAGACGCGCTAAAACTTTCCGATGCTGTTTTTCAAAAGCCTTTTTACAGCTTCAACAACTGCTTCAAACCCAGCTCCCTGCTAAAAGGCAGGTACCAGCTCCTGGCATGTGGCGGGTCAGGCTTTACCTTTCAGGGTTATAATCCGGGTTGCGCTTCACCTGAATATACAGAATCTTTCCATTTTTTCTCTATACGCTTACCACAACAGCTTCCCTGTTCCCTTGAGTTTATAGACCGCTTCTATAAAAAAGTAATCGGCATAATTCATCGTCATATCGTGAGCCGGGCTATGGTATGCGGCGCTGCATCCTTTTACGATTGCATCACAAGAGTCGTCGAAATCTGCCCTCTCATCTGCAATTGCTCTCAGAATTTTTACCGCCGCTCTAAGATATATTTCCCTTTCATTTGCCGAAGCACAGCGGGCAAATTCCAACAGCCCTCCCGCTATCACGCATGCACCACAGGAATCTTCATAGGCCGGTTCTTTAGGCTGTCGGAAATCCAACGGCAGAATTCCGCTCTCCGGAATATTGGAAACACAGTACTGCGCAATTTTTCTTGCCGTATCTAAATAATCATTTTTCCCCGTATGCAGATAGCTGATCATAAAGCCGTACAAAGCCCACCCTTGCCCTCTCGCCCATGCAGAACCCTCTTCGTACCCTTGCCCTCCATAACATCTGACCTGCTCTCCCGTCACCGGATCAAACTCAACCAAATGATTCACGGAACCATCCGGGCGCACAAAATATTTCATTACGGTGTCCGCATGCATCATGGCTATATGCTTAAACCGAGGATCCCCGCTCTCCTCCCATGCCCAATATAACAGTGAAAGATTCATCATACAGTCAATGATCACCCATCCCCGAGTATCCTGTTCCAGATCATTCCATGCCCGGATAAACCGACCCGCAGGATTAAACCTGCCCGCCAGAAGGTTTGCCGCATGCATTCCGGCCTTTCTGGAATCGTCATTTCCCGTCAGACGATAATCGGCCACTGCCGCAGGGACAAACATAAATCCCACGTCATGATGCAGCCCATAAAAACCGGAAAAACATTGCTCCAACATTCTTTCTGATATCCGAGCTATCTCTTTGTATCGTTCTTCCCCCGTGTCCTGATACAGCAGCCACTGGATTCCTGCCCAGAATCCGTTTGTCCACCAGTTGATTCCGTCGTCAATCCGCCACTCGCGCGATGTATCCGCCTTATCGTCATACTCTCCATATTCGTTCGTAGTATATGGAATCTTATTCTTGTTTTTTTCACTAGACCAAGCCATCTTAAGACGAATCTTCCCAATTACCTCATCTGTCCATGCAGTATAGTCTTCCATGTCATACCCTCCCCCATCATTCTGAATCAGATACCTGAAAATAGTCGAAGTCCGCATGTTTTCCGAACCCCGTTAAATCCTGACAGCATATACCGATCATGGTTCCGGTAAACCATCCTTCCTCGCACGCTTCATCCGACATAAAACTGGCATCCACGGAAGGACCCACGGATTGCAGCGTTCCCTCCCGATACCCTGCATAGAACTGAGCAGAGCAATCCTTCAGAACCACTTTCATTACAATGTCTTTCCCGGGTTCAATAGCCAAATATCCCGTCAGATATTCGTAATTCTTATTTTCAGCCTTCAACAACGCAATGCATTTTCCTGCATCCTCGTCTTTTGATATATGAAGATACAGATAATTTTCCGTATCGTACATCACAATCAGCCCTGCCATCTGCTTGAACACATCCGGCTCGAATGCCATGCAAATTTCTGCTGTCATATGATACTCCGTCATCCTGCGCGCTAACAAACATTGCGAAAAGAGTGAAGCCAGCCCGCTTCTTCCATACATACGAAGCCATCCCGGACGTTCCGTCAGAGATATGTAATCCTGATCCATAGGCACCCTCAGGGATTGATACTCCAAATCCAATACCTCGGAATCAAAATCGTCCCTGACCAGTTTCTGATATGCCACTTCCTCCTTAGCCTGATCGGCGCATTTCGGTGCCTCAACCATCTCCTGAGGCACCACCGTGCCATTATCCAGTACCAACCAATCATCTTCCGTCCATCTCATCTTCTGAATGGCGGTTTCTCTGCCGATCATATATCTTCGGCTTCCGGCAAACCTTTTGGCATCCTGACAATTTCTCTCTTTAGAAGCCCTCCCACACAAATGCACCACATACCATTCGCCATCCTGGGTTTCCACCAAATCACAGTGTCCCGCCTTTTGAAGCAGTATATCCTCGTGATGCCTTGACGTTATGACCGAATATGCTTCTCCCTTCTGACGAAAAGCATCATAGTCGGGTCGGTACATCTCATAAGGCCCCCAGATATTACGGGATCTCTGAATCGTCTGTCCATGCAGTTCTCCTGTTCCAGTATCCGCACTGAACAAGTAATACCATCCCTTGCGCTTAAAAATATGGGGGCCTTCCAAAAAGATATCCTTCGCTGCATAAATTTCTTTTACCGGCCCTGTCATTTTACTATCTTCTGCGTCAAATTCCTGCATCACCAAACGCCCTGCATATTTCTTCGGTATTCTGTGATCCGTCACCATACTGACAATATATTTCCTTCCGTCATCATCATGGAATAGCGACGGGTCAAACCCAAAATTATTCAATGCCACCGGTTCTGACCATGGTCCATGTATACTTTCCGCTGTGACCAGATAATTATTTGTATCATACATATTGCAGTAAAAGGCCTTCACTACCGTATAAACCAGATAATATGTACCCTTGTCATAGGTAAGGCAGGGAGCCCATATTCCCTGAGAAGCCCTTACCCCTTTGAGGTCCAGCTGCGATACTCTGTTCAGAGGATATTCTATCAGTTCCCAATGTATTAAATCTCTGGAGTGGTGAAGCCTGACCCCCGGCCACCACTCAAAGGTAGATGTCGCTATATAATAGTCCTCCCCCACTCTGATAATTGAGGGATCCGGATGAAATCCCCGTAAAACTGGATTGTGTATCATCTTCCGCATTTTTCGCCTCCCCATATTATGGCAACATAGTCCAAATCAATAATATTCAAACTTATATTTGTATCCTATCATTTATTCTCATGTAAATGAATAGGACTTTTCATTGAAATAGGGTAAAAATTATCAGTATACTGCTATTCTGCCTTTCTTTTTTATTTTGCTTTATCCCATTGTCTCCATAAATTCTACATCACATGCCAGGAGCAGCTCACCATAGTGAGAATGGCTCCAACACCATCCACCCGGCCAGCACCACGCTGGCTGCCGTCCCCGCCAGGGTAGCCAGCAGCGCTCCTGTCAAAGTAAATCTTGTCTTCGTCACCTTCGCCGCCAGGAAGTACACGCTCATGGTATAGAACACCGTCTCCGTGCAGCTCATGAGAATGGAGGTCAGCATCCCCGCATAGGAATCCGGCCCGGAAGTGCGGAAAATGTCCAGTACCAGCCCTGTGGCCGCCGAAGAGGAGAACAGCTTCACCACCAGCAGCGGCATCAGCTGGGCTGGCAGCCCCACTGCAGCCGCAGGCCCCAGCAGCGTCCCCAGCATCTCAAAAAATCCCGATGCCCGCAGCATCCCCACCGCCACCAGCAGGCCGATGAGGGTGGGCACGATGTCCACTACTATCTTTAGCCCGTCCTTTGCGCCCTTCAGAAAGGTTTCATATACTTTTACCCTGGAAACAAAGCCATAGCCTACGATAAAAAAAATCAGGATTGGGATTACAATATCCGAAAGATGAGCCAACGCGTTCATACCGCTTTTCCTCCCCTGTCTTTGATCTTGCAATACACGATTGCCACCAGTGTGCTCACCAAAGTGGCCGCAATGGCCGGGGCAATGATGGCCGTAGGATTGGCGCTGCCGTACTGGCTGCGGTAGGCAATCATATTCACAGGAATCAGCTGCAGGGAGGAGATATTAAGGATCAGGAAGATACACATCTCATTGCTGGCCCGCCTGCCCCGGCCTGCAGTCCCCTGCAGCTGGAAGTCTTTACCTGCCGCTGTGGTCTGTGCATACTTCCGGTCCCGGGTATCCCTTTCTCCGGATTCCGTATCCAGATACTCCGGGTTCCCACGCTCCGCCTCCAGCTTCGCCAGCTCCTCCATAGCCTTCAGTCCCGCCGGAGTGCAGGCCCAGCCCAGTCCCAGCACATTTGCAATCACATTGGCGGCTATGTACTCCTCCGCAGGATGTCCCTGGGGAATTCTGGGAAACAGAAGGCGCAGAAAGGGCGAGATTCCTCTGGTAAGTTTTTCAATGAGCCCCGCCCTCTGGGCTATCTCCATAAGCCCCATCCACAGCGCCACCACCCCTGCCATGGTGAGGCACAGGGACACCGCTTCTCCCGCGCTGTCCAGCGCCCCATTCGTCACCTCGGCCATACGCCCGGTGACAGCCCCATAGACCACCGCCAACAGTATCATCACTGCCCAGATTACATTCAGCATATCCCATCCTGTCCGCCCGCTTCACCGGGCATAGAAATCTCTCCTTCTATCTTATGACACCTGGGAACAGTCAATGCAGGCAGAAGTACATTATCTATTTACAGCATTTCATCTCCAAAGATTCGGGAAAAGTTAAGCGATATCCAGCCCTTTCCGCACAGTAAAAAGGATTGTGCCTTAGAAAAAACACTGCCGGCCCCAAATGGGACACGGCAGTGTTCTTAGTCTCTCTGATCTTGTCTATTTTGTTTTAAGATCTTTTACAGATACTTTTTCAGCGTCTCCACCTTGTCCACAGCCTCCCAGGGAAGAGCCACATCGTCCCGTCCAAAATGTCCGTAAGCTGCCGTCGCCCTGTAAATGGGTCTGCGCAGGTCAAGCATTTTGATGATCCCTGCAGGACGCAGATCAAAATTC
>OFHB01000874.1_pt1 | contig 18502 bp, 18 predicted proteins | sample 1521881 | NCBI WGS metagenome assembly OFHB01 (sample SAMEA3504090, study PRJEB24116) | mouse gut metagenome | biome: mouse gut; feature: mouse-associated habitat; material: faeces | place: Denmark | collected 2011
GAAGGCTTCTACACGTTCTCTATTTTTGTAAGATACCCTGTGACATCTACCATTTGATACAGAGGTTCTTACATCTTCTCCATCTAACCAGGGGACTAAGAAAACATTGTTATCTTCCAAAGGGAATGTGAAACCTTCATCAACTGCAACACATGCTCAGAAACCTCCATGCACAATGACGGGAACTTTAACAAATGTCAGATGTAACCAAGGGCTTCTAGAAGATTCTGTTCCTGTCCAGGTGAAGGAGGGATTTTTACTTCTATCTCAGGAATTCTAAGAGCATTCAGCACCTTTCCAAAAGAAGCTATGGTACTTGTCACACATGGTAGAATCTCTAGATACCTTGCCATCTTTCCATGGGACTACAAATCCTCTGCCTTCTACATAGGTTATGTGACCTCCCAAATCTGAACCTAGGAAGTCAGAAACATCTCCATCTGAAAAAAATTCTTCATCCACCAGGAAAACTTAAAAAAAAAAGAAAGAAAAACAAACAAACAAAAAACAAAAACAAAACAAAACAAACAAACAACAAAAAAAAAACATTGTTATCTTCCCAAGTGACTGTGAAACCTTTGTCTTCTGTACCATGTGCTCAGAAATTTCCACTAATTACATCAGGTACTCCAACAACTGTGAGATGTAAACAAGCAGTTCCAGAATATTCTATACCTGTCCAGGAAACTTTGGATTTTTTGCTGACGATTCCCGGGGTTTCTAGAACATTCAGCATCTTTCCAACAGAAGCGAGGGAACTAGTCAACATGGTAGAATCTCAGGATACCTCACCAATATTCCAAAGTACTACAGTCCCTTTGCCACATCCCTCAAGTCATACAGGATATTCACAACCTGACCAATGATCTCAGGAGAATTCTTTAGAAGTCCCAAGGGATCTAGCACCTTTGAAGTCTACCAAATTTTCATATCTGTTGAGGCATGTCTAGGCCTTTCACTATATGCTCAACAGTCTATCCAGCAGTCATCATCTTCCCAAAAGATTCTGGGAACATCAGAGTGTGCCAAGTGTATTCATTAACATTTTTCTTTCGTCTCAGGTTCTTTGGGAATGTATTCATGTGTCCTATGGATGACAGGAACATTGCTACAAGTCCCAAAGCCTATTGGACATTCCTCACCAATACAAGCATGTCAATCCCCTCCACCATCTATGAAAAGAAACTGTGACAACTTGTATTCACAAGCAACTCTTGTAGCATAAATCTCTCCATTGTTCTCACCATCTACTCAGGTGAATGGACAAGCTTACCTCAATCAAGAATCTACTTTGGGACAGCCCATAGCTGCCCAGGGAGTTCAACAACTTTTGTTGTCCAGCCCAGGTTATAAAGAAAGTGACAAGCAGGAAATAGGAATTTTTCCATCTTACCAAGTACTTCTGGGAATTTCCTTACCTGCAGAGGGAATGGTAGGATCATGACCATCTGTACAAAGGGTTCTGGGAACTTCCCTATCTGTCCAAGAGTCTCTGTTCACACCCAAACAAGAACCTGTAGGTACTCTGCATCTCTAACAAAGTCTTTCAAATATCAATCTACACACTAGAGGGCTCTCAAATTTTTTCCATGTGCTCAACATACAATGTTCATCATGTTCCCCACACTAATGAACCTCTCCTTTCTAGCCAGAAAAATCAGAAGAAATTTTTATATTTGCCAGGTTATCCAGAACACTACCTATCTGCACCAGATGGTCAGGGGCATATAATACCTACTCGAGTAGCTGTAATACTTTTGCTTACTTCTCAAGGGCACAAGAAAAACTTAACAATTGCAATGGAAACTTTGCATTTTCAAAGTTCTTTGTCATCCATTCAAAGGAATCCATTACCTTTGTCAGATTCCATAGGTATATTGGAATTAAGACAATGTAAACACACAGAGACTTTTTTGGACCCTTTGCCTCAAGTGAAGAAGGATGCCAGATCTTCTAAATCTGCTTTCCCTACTGTAGGAAATTAGTCACCATCACCTCGAGAACCTGTGAGACATTCATCTTTTCCTAAAGGAGGTATAGAAATGCTCTCAACTGGTCTAGGGAATCTAGTACCTTTGCAATCAATCCAGGGGCCTTTGACACTTTATATCTCAGCCCAGACAATGACACATAACTCAGGATCTGCCAATGGGGTTGTACTGCATTCAGCTTCTTCCCCAGCAGTTTCAGAAAGAAATGAATATTCTCCATTTACCCAAGGGACTTCAGAAAGTTCCAAAAGATCTGGATTGCATCTGGATCTTACTACATCACTACCGGTAACACAATCATCTTCAAGATTTGAACAAGGAATTGTGGAAACTTGCTTATCTGAACAAGGGACTAAATTTAAAGAAACATCTATAGGGTTGTATGCTTATGCTCAGGATACTATGGGGCATTCTTTATCTGCACAAGCCACAGTATGAAAGTCCATGTCTGCAAAGCAGACTTGGAAACTTTGGCTACCACTACAGGACCTTTGGGGTCTACACAAGTGACTCTTGTAGTCTCAGAGTCATTGTCATCTGATCAGAGGCCTCTGGGAATTTATTTAACTTCAACGGGAACTCTAGGCTCTTCGTCTTCCATAGAGGCTTTTGGAATATCCCTTTCTGAGCAAGGGTCTCTAAAACAGTCCACATCAAAATTAGGGTCTGTAGAAACTGTGACATCTTCTCCAAAGACTGTGCATCATCCAACATATTGCCAGGAAGCTATGAGATTTTCTCCTCTTTCTAACATTTTGGACAAAAATCCCCAGCTTTTTCAAGGTTCATTGGTCTGTTCCTACCTCGCCAGAAATCTCAAAAATCCATTTCATCATTCATCACGAGATGTAACATACTCATCATCTGTACTAGGTACTCAGGATCACCCTCTTTCTAGTCCAGAGTTTCAAGGATATTTTCTGACCTCTCTAAAGTCTAAGGAATGTCCCACAGCTGCAAAGAGAACTTTGACTATGCAAATTTCTTTGTCATCCATCCAAAGGTATGTAGAACCTTTGGCAGAATCCACAAGGATATTGGGAATGGGACAATGTAAAGACACAGAGACTACTGTGGGCCCATTGCCTCAAGTAATGAAGGATATAGAAACTTCTCCATCTGCTTTGCCAATTCTATGAACTTTGCCACCATCACCTCAAGAACCTGGTAGACATTCATCTTTTCCTAAAGGTGGTGCAGAAATATTTCCATCTGGTCCAGAAATTCTAGGACATTTGCAATCAGCCCTGGGGCCTCTGGCACTTTCCATCTCAGCCCAGGCAATGACACATCACTCAAGGCCTACTGACAGGGCTCTACTGCATTCAGCTCCTTGCCCAGCTATATCAGAAACAAATGAATATGCTCCATCTTTCCGAGAGACTTCAGACACTTACAGATGTGCTGGACTGCATCTGAATCTTACTACATAGCTACAGATGACACCATCATCTTTGAGATCTGAGTAAGGAACTGTGGGATTCTTGTCTATCAGAAGAAAGGTGTCTGAAAGTGACTAAATCTAAAGAAAGTACTATAGGGTATTCCACATCTGCTCAGGCCACAGAGGGGCATTCTTTATCTGCACAAGCCATAGTAGGGAAGTACATATCTGAACAGTTGCAATTGGAAATTTGCATGTGCAAAGTTCTGTGTCATCCATCCAAAGGTATCCAGAACCTTCGACTGATTCAACAGGTATATTGGGATTGGGACAATGTAAACACAAAGAGACTACCATGGGCCCTTTGCCTAGAGTGAAAGAGGATGTCAGATCTTCTAAATCTGTTTTGCTTACTCTAGGAAGTTTGCCATCATCACCTCAAGAACCTGGCAGACATTCATTTTTTTACTCAAGGAGGTGTAGAAATATTCCCATCTGTTCCAGGGAATCAAGTATATTCGCAATCAATCCAGGGGGCCTGACACATTCCATCTTAGCCCAGGCAATGACACATCACTCAGGACCTGCTGAAGGGGCTCTACTGCATTCAGCTTTTTCTCCAGCAGAATCAGAAGCAAATGAATATTCTCCATCTTTCTGAGGGACTTCAGACAGCTCCAGATGTGCTGGACTGCATCTGAATCTTACTATATCACTACATGTGCCACCATCATCTTTGAGATCTGAGCAAGGAACTGTGGGACCTTTCTCATCTAAAGCAACTAAATCTAAGGAAACAACTGTAGGGTTTTCTGCATCTGCTCAGGGTACTAGGGGGCATTCCTTATCTGCACAAGCCACAGTAGGAAAGCCAATGTCTGCAAAGCAGTCTGTGGGAACTTTGCCTCCCACTCCAGGACCTTTAGGGTCCACCCAAATCACTCGGATCTGATCAGAAGCCTCTGGGAATTTCTTCCTCTTCACCAGGAACTCTAGGCTCTTCTTCTTCCATAGAGCCTTCTGGACATTGCCTTTCTGACCAAGCGTCTTTAAATCTGTCCACAACTAGGCAAGGGAGTGTACAAACTGTGCCGTCTTCTCCAAAGACTGTGCAACATCCAACTTATTGCCAGAAATGTATGAGATTTTCTCCCCTTTCTGAACCTTCTGGACAAAGATCCCCAGCTTCCTCAAGGGATATTGGGCCGTTACTACCTAGCCAGAAATCTCAAAAATCCATTTCATATTCACCAGCAGATGTAACACACTCACCATCTGTACTAGGTTCTCAGGAGCATCCTCTATCTAGTAAAGACTCTCAAGGATATGTGCTAACCTCTCAAAAGTGTAAGGACTTTTCCACAGCTGCAGAGGGGACTTTGCCTGTGCTAAGTTCTTTGTCATCCACCCGAAGGAAAATAGAACCTTCGGCAGATTCCTCAGGGATATTGGGCTTGGGGCAATGTAATCACACAGAGACTACCTCGGGCCCTTTGCCTCTAGTGAGGGAGAATACAGAATCTTCTACATCTGCTTTGCCTACTCTAGGACCTTTGCCACCATCACCTCGAGAACCTGGTACACATTCATCTTTTACTCAAGGAGGTGCAGAAACATTCCCATCTAGTCCCGGGAACCTAGCACATTTGCAATCATCCCAGGGGCCTCTGACACATTCCATCTCAGCCCAGGCAATGACTCATATCTCTGGATCTGCTGAAGGGGCTCTACTGCATTCAGCTCCTTCCCCAGCAGTTTCAGAAACAAATGAATATTCTCCTTCTACCTGAGGGACTTCAGACACTTCCAGATGTGCTGAACTGCACCTGGATCATACTACATTATTACAGGTGTCACCATCATCTTTGAGATCTGAGCAAGGATCTCTGGGACCTTGCATACCTGAAGGGACTAAATCTAAGGAAACAACTGTAGGGTTTTATGCATCTGCTCAGGGCACTAGGGGTCATTCCTTATTGGCACAAGCCAAAACAGGAAAGTCCATGTCTGCAAGGTAGACAGTGGGAACTTTGCCTCCCACTCCAGGACCTTTAGGGTCCACCCAAATCACTCGGGTGGTCTCAGAGTCTTTTCCATCTGATCAGAAGCCTCTGGGAATTTCTTCCTCTTTACCAGGAACTCTAAGCTCTTCATCTTCCATAGAGGCTTCTGGAAATTCCCTTTCTGACCAAGGGTCTCTAAAACTGTCCACAACTAAGCAAGGGAGTGTAAAAACTGTGCCATTTTCTCCAAAGACTGTGCAACATCCAACTTATTGCCAGAAAGGTATGAGATTTTCTCCCCTTTCTGAACCTTCTGGACAAAGATCCCCAGCTTCCTCAAGGGATATTGGGCCGTTACTACCTAGCCAGAAATCTCAAAAATCCATTTCATATTCACCAGCAGATGTAACACACTCACCATCTGTACTAGGTTCTCAGGAGCATCCTCTATCTAGTAAAGACTCTCAAGGATATGTGCTAACCTCTCAAAAGTGTAAGGACTTTTCCACAGCTGCAGAGGGGACTTTGCCTGTGCTAAGTTCTTTGTCATCCACCCGAAGGAAAATAGAACCTTCGGCAGATTCCTCAGGGATATTGGGCTTGGGGCAATGTAATCACACAGAGACTACCTCGGGCCCTTTGCCTCTAGTGAGGGAGAATACAGAATCTTCTACATCTGCTTTGCCTACTCTAGGACCTTTGCCACCATCACCTCGAGAACCTGGTACACATTCATCTTTTACTCAAGGAGGTGCAGAAACATTCCCATCTAGTCCCGGGAACCTAGCACATTTGCAATCATCCCAGGGGCCTCTGACACATTCCATCTCAGCCCAGGCAATGACTCATATCTCTGGATCTGCTGAAGGGGCTCTACTGCATTCAGCTCCTTCCCCAGCAGTTTCAGAAACAAATGAATATTCTCCTTCTACCTGAGGGACTTCAGACACTTCCAGATGTGCTGAACTGCACCTGGATCATACTACATTATTACAGGTGTCACCATCATCTTTGAGATCTGAGCAAGGAACTCTAGGACCTTGTTCAACTGAAGAATGCCATCTAGAAGTGACTAAATCTAAAGAAACAACTCTAGGGTCTTCCACATCTGCTCAGGGCACTGAGGGGATTTTTTTATCTGCAGAAGCCACAGTAGGAAAGTCCCTGTCTGCAAAGGAGACTGTGGGAGCTTTGCTTCCCACTCCAGGACATCTGGGGTCTACCCAAAATACTCAGGTGCGACCAGAATCTGTGTCATCTGAGCAGATGTCTCTGGGAATTTGTTTATCTTCACAAGGAACCCTAGGTTCTTCATCTTTCCAAGAGGCTTTCGGACATTTCTGTTTTTCCCAAGGGTATCTAAAAGCCCAATTTTAAACAGGGGAATACACAAAGTGTTTCATTTGCTCAAGATACTTTGCATCCTCCAACTTCTTGTCAGACAGAAGTAGGATTTTCTCCAACTGCCCATCATTTTGCACAAAGATCCCCAGGTTTCCCAAGGGACACTCGAACTTTCCTACCTAGCCAGAAATCTCAAGAAACATTTTATCCTACACCATCAGTACTGGGTGTTCAGGAACATCTTGTATCTACTCCAGAGGTTCTAGAAGCTTTGTCATCTTTTCAAAAACACAAGAAATTTTCCAGGGCACAAGAGGGAACTTTGCTCATGCAAAGTTCATTTTTCCCCAAACAAAGAAATCGAGAAAATTCAACAGATGCCACAGGGATATTTGCACAATATGAAGAGTCACACAGTGCTTTAGGCCTTTTTTCACAAGTGAGGCAGGCTGTAGCATCTTCTCAGTCTACTTCAGCAAATCTAGGAACATTGCCACCATCATCGCCAACACCTGGTAGACATTCCTGTTCTGACCAAGGAGGTGCAAAGACTTTCCCATTTGGTCAAGGGTATCTAGCACCTTTGCAATCTGCCCAGGGGCCTCTGAAACTTTCTATCTCAGCCCAGGCAATGATGAATACATCACAATGCTATGAATGTTCTCATAATCCTCTGGGTCTTTCATCCTCAGAACAAAGGACTCCAGGATCTTCTGATTCTGCTCAAGGAGGTGTGAGTCCCAGTCTCTGCACAAGGGGACCATACATCTGTCCACATGTCCACAAAGGTCTACCCAACATTCTACATCTTCCAAAAGGTTTTCAAGTCCTTCTTTACATACACAAGGTATAGGAACTCACTCCACATCTACACACTACACAGTAGCAGACTCACCATCTTTACCAGTGTGTCAGGGATATAACCACCCTGCTCAAAATACAGCAAGGATTTTGAGATCTGACCAGGGATCTCTGAGGATTTCAGCAAATACACAGGCTCTGTAGAAACATTGCTGCCTCCCCAGGGGGCTCTAGGATATTCATCATTTGCATGAGGAGCACAAAAATTTTCAACAGCTACCCCAGGACATGTGATATCCAATGACTCACCTCTGGAACTTGCAATTTCTGCCCAACTTAGTTCCTCACTTTCTTCCCTAAGCCTTTTGGATCTTCCCTTTCCACAGAAGAGCCTTTTGACCTCTCTAAACCTACAGAGGGACCTTTAACTTCATTCCAGGGACCAAATGAGTCTTTGAATTCTCTACAAGGGGTTCAACAAACAGATCCATCTGCTTCAGATCCTTCAGGATCTATGCATTCTTCCAAAGGACCCATGGTAATTTCTTTATCTGATCGAGGAACACTAGGATCTATATCATCTGCCCTAGAGCCTTTGACATTGTCCCTATCTGCTCAAGGGAATCCAGGACATTTGTTATCTGTTCAAGAAGCTGGAGGCCCTTGGCTGTCTTTATAGGGGAACCTGGAAGTTTGTACCTGTACACATGGCAATCCAGGAATATCCAATGCTTCATCACGAGCTTTGGAAATTTCAGCATCTACCATAGTGAGTCTAGGACCTTCTCCATCTGTCCAATTGGATTTGAAAGAGTAACATTCTGTCTTAATGTCTTGGAGACCTTCCATGTCTGCCCAAGGTGTACTAGAAACATCAATATCTTCCCAAGGGCTTACAGAAACTTCCTTGTTACCTCAAGAGCCTCCAGGACACTGGTTGGAAAAGGAGGCTTTAGGATATTTACCATCCAATCCAGAAGATCTTGGACTTTCTGATTCTTCCCAGGACACACTAGAAATATGGGCATGTATGCAAAATAGTACAGAAATACCATCTGTCACCCAAGAGGTCATAGAATCTTTGTCAGCCACACAAGATTCTCCCAAATTACCAGCTCCTTCACCACTTAGTCCAGAGACAGAAGAACCTCTGACATATACACAATCCATTTCTAAGAGTTCAGAATCTGTGCCAGGGACTCCAGAAGCTTTGGCATCTGTGTTAGGGTCTCTGTGTCTTTTGAAACCCAATGAAGGTGCTCTGGGCCCTTTAGTATCTGAACAAGGGATCCTGAGAACACCAGCATTTCCCCAGGAAAGTCTAGAACTTTCTCAACCTGCCCAGGGGCCTCTAAAACCTGTGACATCTCACCAAGAAACCGTGGATACTTCCTTTTCAACAGAGTTTCAGGGACTGTCCCTTTGTGCAGAAGGGGACATTATTCCTACCCCTCCTCATGAAGATGGATGGAGAAATTTCTCTTATCTCAAAAAGAACCCTAGACGTTTGAAATCTAACCAAAGGATATTGAAACATGTCCCAATTCCTGAAAGGGATATCAGATACTGCCTTTCAGAACTTGTTGCCTTAAAATGTATCTCTTCTGCCGTAAGTAGCCTCACATCTTCCAAGTATGCAGAAAAGGAATCCAGTCCTACCTCTACTCCTCAAAGGAGCATCTCCCCCTTAAAATCATCTCAATTGAGTTTCAGATCTAGTATTCTTTGTAAAAAAGGTCTCAGTCATTCTCCTCCTCCAGGAGATTGCCCCACACCTTCTAAATTGAGGAAAACAAGACCAAGCCCTTCCTCTGTAGATCAAGAGGGCCTGAAATCTGTGCGCTCAAAACATGCGGGCTGGAAACACTGCCATTCTTCCAAAATTTGGGTAAGAGTTTGCAAATTTAAGAAAGAGGTGTAAAGCTTAAAACTATGACTAACATAAACTTCGCCACTTCTGATTCTGCTAAAGGAGCCTGCAGATGCTCACCATCTCATGAGGTGGGCCTCAGAAGTCCCCTACCAAGCCAAGGCATTCACAGACCATCTAAGTCTACTGAAACCCCATCAGAAAAAGCCCCTTCTGACCAATGGGACACCAAAGCTTCCAATTCAGAGCATGAGGTTGATAAGCCATCCTCCATCCTTACAGAAGAGTGCATGCGAACCACTCTTTCTCATGAAGACAGCCTCAGGCATCCCACCTTCCTCATGAGATTCCCAGACACGCTACTTCTACCAAGAGAAAACAGAGGAAAGCCTCTGTTACCCAAGGAGCCCTGCAAGCTTCCCCTACAGATCAAGAATGCATTGAGTCATCTCCAGATGGAGACAGTCCCCATAGAGGTGTGCAACACTCATCATCACCCCAAGAGGATATCAGCCATTCTTTTTCTACTAAGGAGGACTCAAAACATATTCCTAATGTCCAAGAGGGAGAGAAAACTTCCAGAATTGCCAAACGGGAGCCCATAGCTTTTGTGCCTATCCTATGGGCATTCATACCTCCAAAAGGGAGTACCACATTCCCTTTTGGAACATTCCCTGTTATGCGAAGATATGACAAACATACAATATCTCAAGCAGAGGATGTGGTACCTGCTCTCTCCTGTCCTTGGAGAGACCCATCATTACAATATGAATTTGGGTTCCCCCTTTGTGACCATTCTGTCCTAGGAGGCCACAAATATACACATCATTTGAAAATCAATCTCAACAGGATCGCACTGCAAAAGGGGAGTTGTAGTTCTTTCCTCTTCCCTAAAGGAGGTGTCGGACCTTCTCAATCAGACCAATGTGGACTCAGACTTTCCAGTTCTCACCAAAGGGACACTGGCTTTGTGATCCCTGTTTCAGAAAGGCTCAGAATGCTTCAGGCTGAAATAGGTGGCCCCTCAAATGCTCCATCTAAGAAACTGGGCCTCACCGGTGCTTTTTATGACAAAAGAGATATCGAAAATGCTCTAGGAGGCTTACGACTTACTCCTTGCTTCTGACTTCCTCCTTCTGCCCAGGGACACACCAGAGCTCCCCAGCCTGCCAAACGGAACCTGTAAGGCAGTCCATCTCAAGAGGGTGGCCTGGGCCCTACTCTCTCTTACTCTGGCATTTTCAGTTCTTTTTTGATACAGAAGCTGCCCTCATATTTTCCCTTTCTATGCCCCTTATGAACAACATGAATTTAGAACTTTTTCTTTTCATCAACTGTCTATCAAACTTACAATTTCCACTCCTAGCTGCCTCAGATGCACATTGAAGCCTCATCTATGCCCCTGTGACTAAAAGCAGGACAAGAATCCCCTTTCTGATTAAGATTAGATCACAATTGTATCCAGAAGAATGTGCTATATAATTTTCACCTCATGGAGAGTATTATGTGATTCTTCTGAACATTGAGGACCTAGACCTACCTACTAGATCTGATCTAGTCCATGAAAATTCCACTCCCTTGATCTAAGGTGCACCAAGTGCTTCTTATTCTGATCCTCTGACCTAATTACCCCTGTCCAAGGATCAGGACCCGGGTTCCTGAAGTCTCAGAGCTTAAGAGTAGCCAGCACGTTAATGAACCCAAGACATAGACATTAAGCTGACCAGCAAAAATGAGAAAGCCTTGCCATTTTTAGAAGTAGGCAGCAGATTTATCAGGAGAACTAGCTGGGAAATGTCTCCTAGCACACTGGAGATTGATTAAGCTGTTGCATGGCCTGCATGATTTGTGTGTTCTAGCTTCCCAGGAAGTCTCAATCATGAAATATTCAGGCCTTCTCTCCTCTCCACATCGACCCTTGATCTTGTACAGATACAATAGTCTTTGGCATTTCTACTTTCCCCAACATGGTGTGAACCTTTCTGCCTCTAAAGGATGGCATCCTTTATAGATTGTTTGTGGATACATCAACATTATCACTCTGTCAATGGGTCCTCCAAGTCCTGTTTCTGACACACAAACCTCAGAATTATCCCTTCAGCACCAAGAAGACTCACACTGTCCCCCCATGCTTGAAGTGGAGCTTAAATCACTCTCAGTGGCTCAAGGAGTCATCAGGTACACTTTGTCTAAATTAGGAATTCAAAAACACTCCAGGCATTCTTCTCTGGTAAGGTTCAGACCTACAGCTTAAGAACCACAGATCTTCTAAACTACTGTATGGACCAAGGGAACTTCTGATATGCCCATTCTGAACCAGGGATCCTCAGATCATCCCCAATAGCCTAAGTGACCTTCATCTTACCTGTCTAGAACCAATGTGCTGGGGCTGGAGAGATGGCTCAGCAGTTAAAAGCACTGACTTCTCTTCCACAGGTCCTGAGTTCAATTCTCAGCAATCACTTGTTGTACCACAACCATCTGTCATGGGACCTGATGCCACCTTATGGTGTGTCTGAAGACAATGACAGTATACCCACATACATGAAATAGAACCTATGTGACTCACAACTTACACCAATAACTCAAGGGGGATTCAGATGTAACCCCCGAAATCAAATATGTTAGAAACTCCCCAGTATTGAAGGCAGCATTATCATATGAGAACCAGAAACCTCAGAATTTCGTTAATTTCCCTCAGAATTACCACTTCAGAACAAAGGTGTCACATAGGTCCTCAATAACTGAAGATGCCCTGATACATATGACATGATAAGCAAAGGACTTATCAACAGACCCCAACAACATTTTAAGAAAGCCACAAAGTTGGCTCTTTTACTATCAGCATGCAATAGCATTGATGAAGTTACAATGGGGACTCAGATGTACCCTTCTAGACCCAGGATAATTTATACCTCCAGCATAAATATCAACTCCATCACGTCAGGCCCCCTCGATGTAAAGTATCCCATAACTTCAAGGGGGCTGACACCCAGTTGGTTTATCTTTTGAAGAGCACCTAAACCTTGCTTCCTCTAACCATAGTATCCCCTGACATTATGTGTGTGCCAAAGGGGTCAGCTGACCTTGAGTAAAACTCTTTATTCTTCCTCCTTCTGCACTGGAAGGGTCTGAGACATGCCTCTCTGATGAAGCAAGGTATAGAACTGACCTTGTGAGTGAGAAGTTTATCTCAAATATTCAGGCTCAGCTCTAGTGTGCTTCAGGCTGAATCCTTGGTACCAAGAATACACAACAGCTTTGGTCTTTGTTCACGGTGGACTCAGGTCTACCACTCAACTAAGAGCTTCTCCCTCAGACCTTATTGGTTAGGGAATACACTTTTGACCACCAAAAACAAACAAACAAACAAAACAAACCTCACAGAACTCCAGAGTCAAGTCCCATGGCCAATGTATAAAAACCTCAGCCTGGATCCAAGGCTCTCTTTAAGCTGGTCATCAGAAAGGTAACTGTACACTACACCCACACCTGTGTGCTTTGTTGTAAGTTTAATAGGCAACAAATCCAGGGACTTTGAACCAACTTGTCAGAAGAAACCTCAGATTGCTGTCAAATCTTCATGGAGTCCTAAGAGATAAGAATTTTTTAGAGTTCTCTGAAGATGTGGAGGCCTGGAGTGCCTGGAACAAACTCCTCTACAGAAGGTGAACAGGGCAACTCCCCTACTGTCCAACAGGGTTGAGGGACTTTCTACTTTCCAAACCTATAGTATTTTCCTTCCTGTGATGATCAAGGTCATAAAATGTACACCTTTGATGCAATGGGCAATCATAAAAATCCCTTCCGTTCAGGAACCCATGGGATATTTTACCTCTGACCAAGGAGAATTGCTCCCTCTGCTCAAAGTTCACAGAAATCAAGAGGAGGAGGCCAATCCTGGAACCTTATGCCACTTTCTTGAGTATAGTCACATGACATTGTGTGAAATCATCATTATAACTCAGTTCTGGTTGGTTGAACATAATTCTTAGGAGGCAATCATGCTGAGGATACAATCCGAAGCTTTTCATGAATCATGGTATCTATATTTGGTGCCTTGCTAATTCAGCTAAGGATATGGATACCCCAGGCTGTGAAGAACTGTCAGAAGTTGTGGCAATGCTAGGACCTCATGAGCTAAGGTAAGCAATTTAATTTTTGCTCAAAATATTATGGGGAATTTTATACTCTGATCATCTCTCCTGTTACAAGGATATCAGCAACTCCTTTCTCCCCAGGGCTACTCACTCCTTCTACCTTTACTTAAGGAGGCATCACATATTCCCACTGAAGCAAAGGGAGCCTCAGATCATACCAGTTTGTCCAAAGCAGGCTTGGACATTCATTTAGGTCGAGGAATCCCACAGAGCTTGCTGATATTATGGACTGAACCTTAGATGTTTTTCCTAATGTTTCTGAGACTTTTCCTTCAGTTCAAGGTAAACTCTAGGTTCAAAAAGGTTTCAATGAAGAATCTTTGACATAGATACTCTGTCAAGGAAGAATCTTTCATTTTATCTTTGAATTAGGGAAATATAGACTCACCCTTAAATTTGACCGGGGATTAATACAAATTCTGCTGCTTATGGAGCCTACAGAAAAGCCACTGACATGAAAAACTCAAGCCAATGTTCTTTTTTATTTTTTTTCCTCAAGGAAACTTTAAATCAACTTCTCTTGACTATGCTTACCTCAGAAAATCCACTTTTATCCATAGAACCATGAGGTCTATTCCTCTAGGAGGTCCTAAAGTTTCCCTTCAGACCTGGATGGCCAGGCATGCTCAAATAAAAGAAGGGATGCCAAACACTCTGAAATGATGTCCTGGGACATGACAGTAATTATATGAACCCTAATCTAATTTTTAATTTTAAGCCTGTCACTTGAAATGGATCAATTCCATTTTGGTGCCTATGCCTGGGATGCTGCTGTACAGCTTATGGAGAACATAGAGCTAGAGTTTACCAAACAATTTGAAAGAAAACTGCTCTGATTGTTGGCAAGCAAAACTCAAAGTCTCAGAACACATGGGTATTCTGGACTATGAGGACATTTGCACTTGATAAGTTATTTTTGACATCTTCCAATTCCCAAGGTAAACTTTTGTCTGAGGGATTCTGTGACCTTCCTTCTCTTCCTTATCCACCCAACACGTTCTCTTTCTCAAAAATGTCATTCAAATATATGAAGTATATATGTGAATGTATACTTCAAAGTAGTTTTATACCTAGCTGGTCAGCCATATTTCCAAAAGTGACTCCTTCTGTAAACAATGTACCCTAGACCATTCTGGTTTGAGGTCCCATAGTCCAAGTTACAAATCAGAGCAAAGTACCTGTGCCATCTGCCTTTAGGCAAGTCAATAGAAATGTAATAACTTCATTAATTCTGCCTAGACCTGGATAGATGAACAAAGTCGAAGAAGTATACTAGCCAGCAACAGTCATTGAAAGCCTTTGGAAGAAAAAAAATATATATTGCTGCCATGTCTCTCATGAATGAACACAAACTATGAAAATAAAAACACTGAATAAGAATTGGAAACTTATGATCATGCCTGGAAACATTCTCCACTCTATAAGGTACCAGGGACCTTTACCTTTGACAGAGGTGTATATGGCAATTTCACATTCTGCCTCAAGAGGAGTCTGCCCTCCTCTTTCAGTAGGGCCTTCGAGATTTCCTCTTTTACATGGGGCCCACATTTCCCCATGGTAACTCATTTTTTTCTCACTACACTGAATAGAATGTCAGAACTCTCCTAGGGCTAACATTGCCTTAGACCCTATTGGTCAAATGTCGCCTAAAACATGTATTATGCCTTATAAGGAATATTCCTAATCCTACCAAGTAGCTTTGAATCATTTTTCCTTAAAGGGATGTCAGACCATAAGAGACTTATACCACTCATTCTACATAAAAGAGAATCTAACATTCCCTGTCTTCCCAGTAGGAATCTGGGCCTATTGTCTACTTCAATTCACCAAGTGGATTTTAGAACTTCAGTTTCTACAAAGGGGGTCCTGGGAAATCAAAGACTATTGAAAGGGCTCTCAGAACTAGCTCCTGTGTCAAAGGGGCGTTTCATACATCTACTCTCTGTACTAGGACACTTCAGGTCCATCTGTGCAATTATTGAACCACCAGAGATTCTCTTCTGGCTGTGCCTCGCAAATACCCCTATTAACTAAGTTTGCTTTAAACATATCCATACAATACATACACGACCAATGACACCTCACATTTTCTATCCTTTTAGATCATAGGACAGAAAATAGAAATCTGAAATTGGCTCTCGTATCCTGTGCTTCAAAAATGGTCATCAAAATGCACCATTCCTATCTCTTATTCACAGATGTGTGCAGCTGAACACAGCCTCGAGGAAACATCAATGCTTGCATAACTACTTATGCTGGGAGATTGTTGTGACCACTGACTGGACTCTCAAAGATGTTACACAGGGTATGCATATGGGGGAAATACTTGGAAGCTAGTGAGGCAGAGTCTGAACATTCCTCCAGTACCCAGTGAAGCCTAGAAACTTACCCTGTTGACCATGGGTGAACTGGATATTTCTGACCTGCAAAATATGACTGGGGACCTCTACTTTAGGAACTAAGACATTCACGATTTTTTCTCTGTTGAAGGTGGTCTTGGAACTTACCATTCTGAGAAGAGGTTCTCATAACTCCTATGTTCCCAGGATTCCTCTCACACTCCTTGTTTTTTGAAGTAGCCAAGAGAACTAACCTGGGTGAGGCTGAGTGAGGTTCAGTCTTTTCCTTCCCCCAAAATATGGCCTTGGATCTTGTCCATTTCTGCAAGGGAGGGGGGCATTAACCACTGTGTTTGACCAAAGGAAGGTCACACTATTCTTTATTCCTAAAATGCCATTAGATATGCTCTTTTGAATAATAATGCATGGTGCCTTGTATCCTCAAGCATTCACTTATGACTTTGAACTATATCAAATGTATATTCTCTAATTAAGTAAGATTCAAGCCTTTCCCTTTTATAAGGATGACAGGGGAAATATATTGTTTTTCTCTGGTTTGTGGTTCCAGGTCATATATATATATATAAGTATTGACTGGATCCTATGTTATGCTTTGCAATCCAATTGAATTGTTGTTGCCTATATATGTACATATTAAGACAAACTGAAGGCGGCAACCTAGCCAGGGACAGACATCCAGGCTGTTTGAAAAGGCTTGGAATGTTATCTGAACTCCCCCAGACTAAACACAGGATGTGGAACTTTTACCAACTAAGGAAGATTTGGAAGCTGAAGAGCAGTGGAGGGACTTCCTTTACTGATCAAGGTAAAAGGGACATTCATGCATAACAGGATGTTGCATGGCACTTACCCCCTCTCCAAGGTTTTTCTAATGCATACCATTGTACCAACCAGGTCTCATTATTTTCTCTTACTCCTAAGTGCCCAGTACTTCCTCTCTTCCCAAGTTACCTCAGTTCTTTGTTTTGTTTTGTTTTTCACTGAAGAGAATGTCAGACATTCCTCCTATGACTAAGCCTCCTGCAGACCTTCTCTATTTGCCCAAGATTGTCTAAAGTACTCATTTAGTAGAAATACCCTCAAACTTTCAGTTTCGTTGAAAGTGGGACTCAGTCATATCTCTTGTGACAAAAGATGTCCCAAACCACTGCCTGCCAAATACAAAAGTGGATGCTCACAGTCATCCATTGGACAGAGCATAAGGTCCTCAATGAAGGAGCCAGAGAAATACCCAGGGACATGAAGGGGACTGAAGCCCCATAGAAGGAACATCAATATGAACTAACTAGTACCCCTCCCCCAGAGCTCCTTGGAACTATGCCACCAATCAAAGAAAACACATGGTGGAACTTGTGGCTCTAACCACAAGTGTAGCATAGGATGGCCTAGGAGGTCATCAATGGGAAGAGAGGGCCTTGGTCCTGTGAAGGCTCTATTCCCCATTATAGGCAAATGCCAGGGCCAGGAAGCAGGAGTAGGTAGGTTGGGGAGCGGGGGGAGGGAGAAGGCATAGGAGATTTTCAGAAGGCAATCTAGGAAAGTAGATAATATTTGAAATGTAATTAAAGAAAATATCTAATTAAAAAAAGATGCCCCAGACTAAGTAAGCTTTATGCCATTCCCACTGAAAAAGGTAGAATGATGTCCACTCACATGCAGTTCATTGTAGTACAAAAGGGGGCTATAATTACCTCCTTCAACCTCAAGGAACATAGACATCTAATTGCTTGCCAAGGGTGTATGTGTCATGGAGCAATGATGACAGAGACCTCAGGTTTGGATCCTATGGCCAAGAGGGTCTCATTTATTATACCTGTAGTCATAGGAGTTTCAGATATAGCCTCTTGGGATGCCCAAGAGTATTCTTTCCAAGGGCACCTTAAACTTGACTTAAACTCATATTACCTCAGTGCCACTCTCTATTAGAAAGATTGCAAGGCAAACACAATTGCAACTTCACAGTGGGCTCTCACATGTTTCTGAGTGTAGGGCAGAGGGCAGAACATAGAAAGAAAACTAATATGCATGTGATCTTCCTAGAGTTAGGTGTCAGAAATGGTGTGTTCCTGTCTCTCAGTTATAGATAGGTACAGACAAATACAACCTCAGGTCAGACAACCACTCTCCCTGTTGGAAGAGTGTGCTGATTGTTCCTTGTATTCTTCCCAACAGTATATACAATATATGGATAATGGAAGGTGGGGAGACTAGATGGAAGCAAACTATGCACTACCATTCTGTTCTCCCTCTACCCAAGATAAACTAGATTTTTCCCTTTTGCACAGTGAGGTGACTTGTTCCTGCTATTTGGTTAATCATGGCCTGAAACTCACTTACTTACTTTCTTTCTTTCTCTCTCTCTCTCTCCTTTCTTTCTTTCTTTCTTTCTTTCTCTCTCTCGCTTTCTAACTCTTTCTTTCTATCTCTCTCTCTCTCTCTCTCTCCCTCCCTCCCTCCTTCTCTCTCTCCTTCTTTCTTTCTCTCTTTCTTTCTTTCTCTCTCTCTTTCTTCCTTCCTTCCTTCCTTCTTTAATCCCTCCTTAATTTCTTTCATTTCTTTCCTTCTTTCCTTCTTTCCTTCCTTCTTTCC